>OBJA01001328.1_pt1 | contig 17431 bp, 11 predicted proteins | sample 1519751 | NCBI WGS metagenome assembly OBJA01 (sample SAMEA3881238, study PRJEB22517) | soil metagenome | biome: lake sediment; feature: soda lake sediment; material: sediment, water from around vicinity | place: India | collected 2013-12-23 | depth 3 m | reverse complement strand
TGAGCAGAAGAGGATAGCCTATAATGATTCAGTTCTCAATGCTTACAAAGCAGAAGTAATTGAAAATTATCGTACCCAACAATTCGAACAGGAAAGAGAACAAATCAGAAAGCGGCTGGTTGATTCGGTTAAGGTAAACAACTTTCAGGTACTCAGGCAGTATAACGATTCAATTATGGCTATGGTGAATGACTCAATCTCTGTTGTTATCGGCGAGTTGATAGAATATGCCGATTACATTGATACAACCCGGATTACATTGACCAACCTGCTTGGTGAAGAATCATCTATACTGCTTCAGTCTTCAAATCCATACTTCTCCCGTGTCTGGCTTAAAAATGAACAGAATGATTCGTTGAGGATGATGGTCAGGAGCACAGGAAAAAATTCAATGCAGTTTTTAATTGATGATGGTGTTACATTCAACAGGTTTAGGCCCCGCCAGACAAAGGAATTTGATTTCAGCACCCTTACTCAGCGTATGTCGGGTCTTACCGGTGTGCAGGAAAAGTACCAGGTTCTTACTCCCTGGCGTATTGGCGGAGACGGAACTACAGGATTTACCCAAACCTATCTGGAAAACTGGAAAAAAGGGGGGCAAAGTGCTTTATCCCTTCAGATAGTCCTAAGAGGGCATGCACATTATACCCGCCATGATGGCAAGGTGAAATGGGAAAACTCTTCAGAAATTAGAAATGGTTACATCCGGCCTGGGGGCGAGGGTGCAGAGTTACAGAAAAACGACGACAAGTTTGAAGTAACCTCCAGAATAGGGGTCAGCGCATTTAAAAAATGGTTTTACAGCTCGGAGTTTAACTTTGAAACACAATTCTTCAATGGGTACAGGTATCCTACAAAAACCTACCCCAACCCGATATCTTCATTTTTAGCTCCGGCAAGGACATTCTTTAAGGTAGGTCTTGATTATAAGCCCAGCAATGATTTTTCACTGCTTCTTTCTCCTATTACTGCTAAAAATGTTTTTGTAAGAGATACAATAAAAATCGACAAAACTAAATTTGGGATTACTGAACCTGGCAGAAGAAGTGTGTGGGAACCTGGTTTGAATACTGACTTATTTTACAGGAAGCGGCTCAGCCCTGATATTACTTATGAAACCAAATACAAGATGTTCATAAACTATCTGCAGCCTTGGGGAAATCTGGATATAAACTGGGAAAACCTGATTACTATGCGGCTGACGGATCACATCAATATGCGCCTGCAAATCCATATGATCTATGACCAGAATGTACTGTTCCCTGTTTATGATGCCAATAATATCAAGATTGATGATAAACCGAAGCTTCAGTTGAAGGAGTTCTTTACAATTGGTTTTGCGTATAAAATTAATAAGCAGATTACCCGTACCCGAAGAAAGTAATTTGAGGCATTGTATCTTGTTATTTCAAGAGATTTTCGTCCCATTTTTCCGTTTCTGCCGGTTCTCCTTTTAATAAGGAAGCGAACGAAAGCAGTGATTTACGTGCATCGCCAACCGGATAATAAAAAGCATCCCAGTTTTCACTGTCTTCACCGTCATGGTTGGGAATTACATATTGAAAATAATGTGCATCCAACAATTCATGGTATGCACTTGAAGCCCTGTTTTCAATATTCAGCAGATCATTCATTGAAAGCTCTCCTTTTTGCCTTCGAGTGCGGCGAAGTAGCTTGCGGCGCATAATATCGGTAATGAGATCCTTGATATTGTCAGCTTGTAATTCAGATTGAAGGAAATTAATTTCTTCTTTTGAAACCGGCGACATGAAAACACTCAGGCGGTTGATTTCTTCAAGTGCTTCATGCGTCTGCAATACCCTGCCTATGAAAGGATTACCTTCAAATAATACATCATTTCTGTTTATGTTTTTTGCCAACTCTTTTAGATCCAGCGCCTGCAAATCGCCTCTGACATCAATCACCACAAAATCATCGTTGCCTTTCAGTTTTTCTATTACATTACGCGGCCGGAAATAATAGTCCTTTCCATCTGTTTCCCCGGGGCGGGGAGGGCGACTGTTATAAAGAACCAGAGGTTGCATGGCTTCAGAAAGTTCCGGATAGAACCGGGCGAGCGATTTGGCCAGAGGACTTTTGCCAACACAGGAAGGGCCTGACAGGATAACAAGTCGGTATTTTGCTGTTTTCATAAATCAAACATGGATTATTTGTTCTGAAAGATATGAAAATATTTCAGCATGTTATTCTGCCGGTTGTAGATAAACAAAATTCCCTGATTATTTATTGCAGGGCCTTTATTTAAGGATGTTCTGTTTGTTTATGTGATAAGTACCAAATATAAAGCTTCTTAATGCCTTCTTCTATTTCAATTTTGTGTTGCCATCCCAATGCGTTAAGTTTCGTTACATCGGTTAATTTACGTGGAGTGCCATCAGGCTTTTCTTCATTGAATGTCAATTCTCCTTCGAACCCGACTGTCTCACAAATCAGATTTGCCAGGTTCTTAATGGTAATATCTTTTCCGGTGCCTATATTGATATGGGTGTTACGATATTCCTTCATTTCCTGCTCCTCTTTGGTTTTCTCTTCCTCCATCGCGGCTATGATTTCTCTGAAATCAACTTCTTCCATAAGATATACACAGGCATCAGCCATTTCTTCGCTCCACAGAAATTCCCTGAGTGGTCTTCCGGTGCCCCATATTTCCACTGTAGTTGGGGCATCATCTGTTTTAGAAGTAATTCCATACTTATTTAATACCTTCAGGATGTCTTCTTTTGGTGCATTGCCATCAACTCCTTCAATTGGCAGGTGATTTAAATCGGCTTTTAAATCGAACCAGTTATTTTCGTCCAGACATTTTCCAAGGTGAATCTTTCGGATAAGGGCAGGCAGGACATGTGACTTTTCGAGATCAAAATTATCATTTGGCCCGTATAGGTTGGTAGGCATTACAGATATAAAATTAGTGCCATATTGCAGATTATAGCTTTCACATAATTTTATTCCTGCAATTTTTGCAATAGCATAAGGTTCATTGGTGTATTCTAGTGGAGAAGTAAGAAGATATTTTTCCTTCATTGGTTGGGGAGCCTGTTTGGGATAAATACACGTACTCCCCAGAAAAAGCAGTTTTTTAACCCCGTATTTCCACGAGTTGTGAATTACATTATTTTGGATGGTAAGATTTTCATAGATAAACTCTGCCCGGTAGGTATTATTTGCTACAATCCCACCTACTTTGGCAGCTGCAAGAAAAACATATTCAGGCTTTTCCTGTTCAAAAAACTTTTCAGTGGCCACCTGATCCAGAAGGTTTAACTCTTCCACCGATTTTCCGATTAAATTGGTGTACCCCTTATTTTTAAGATTGTTCCAAATTGCCGAACCTACCAGGCCCCGATGGCCTGCAACATATATTTTACTTTGCTTTTCCATCATGATTAATTGCAATTATCCTGTAAAAAATGTTTAAAATGCTGAATTATCAACAATAGCCGGGTTCCTTAAGTTCTATAATTATGCCACTTATATTCCCGAATCTTTCCTCCTGACTTTAATTCTCATTGCTCCCCTTACAGGTTTTTCTGACACCAAAATCAGATAACCTCCACCTCCTGCTCCTGCAAGTTTCCAGGCAAGTGCCTCGGTTTTATAACTTTCAATGACTTTTTCAATTTCATCGTTTATCATAGCCGGAAACATAATGGTTTGTGCCTTAAATGAATCTAGGAAAGCTTCGGCGAATGATGCCAGATTTTTTTCCAGTATCGAATTCCAGGCACGTTCAGATGCATCAGCAAGTTTTTGTACATTTGCTTTATTAATATAGGTATTTCCCAGAAGATCCAGCCCCTCAGGTCTTGGCCATAACATTACCATATAAATATGTTGCTCAAGCCATTCCAGGATATCATTGTCGTTTACCGATTCAATTTTCAATGGCCAGTAAACATTATCGTAATAATGACGTACAAGCCCCGGCACACAGATTCCGATTGCATCCTGAGCACCCGATATGATTTTTGCACCGGGTGTGTTGTCATATTTGAACAACATTTCAGCAAGTTTTTCCGGTTTCCCGAGGGGTAGTGTATAAGGCCATATTTTTTTTGCTGCATTGCGTGTTGAAGTACTCATTCCACATCGTTCATTGTATTCAATAACTGGCTCCAATGATAAGGTGATTGCCCATCCCGGCCAATATTTGGAAACATATGGCTGATCAATCCATGTTCCGGCTATATCAATCCTGTAGGGTAACATGCATGCCCCTGAAGAACGGATGGCTGTAGTTGATCGTGCCGGAAGTCCTGCATCAGGTATGCGTTCAAGAACCTTTAGTTCAATATTCATTTTCTTGCACAGCGATAATTTTGCAGGGGAATATCCATCTTCATTTACTACAAATATATCTGGCTGAAGATCGTTCAGCTCCTGTTCAAAATCCATCATGCCTCTTCCCGAGTTAATAAATGCATCTTTTACATAGCGTACAGCTTTAACCATGTACAGCCGTTCCTGCTCGCTGTTGATTGTCGGACGGCCTTTTAACTCTTCAATTGTGCTGTCTGAACCAATACCAACATACAATTCTCCATATTGCGAAGCTTCTTTAAAAAACGCTACATGTCCGCTGTGCAGTAAATCATAGCAGCCTGATACAAATACTTTTTTGGTCATCTTTTTGGTGTCGATTGTTATGAAATGCAATAAGCAATCCCTGTTTTAGAATCAGTTATGCTTTAATATTATTATTCAAAATAGTTTAAAGTCCGGTACCCTCCATCATTAAGATATTTATCTTTCTTCACGAGATTTATATCCGATTGAATCATATCAGCAATCAAACCTTTGAGGTCATATTTTGGTGACCATCCGAGTTTCTCCCTTGCTTTGGTGCTGTCACCTATGAGCAGATCAACCTCGCTGGGCCTGAAATAGGAGGGGTCCACTGCAATTAGTACATCTTTTTCATCCGGTGATTTTACGGAAGATGCAATTCTTGATTTTATCTTTTCAAGGTATTCCTCACCTGCTTTCTGTTTAAATACTTTTTCATCAACTGCAGTAAGATAACCTTTTTCATCAACACCTTCTCCTGTAAAAGTAATTTCAAGACCCGCCTCTGCAGCAGCCAGTCTGATGAAATCTCTTATGGGGGTTGTGATTCCTGTAGCAATAACATAATCATCGGGCTGATCCTGCTGCAGTATCAGATACATGGCGCGTATATAATCTTTGGCGTGACCCCAGTCACGTTGCGAAGAAAGATTTCCGAGAAATAGTGTTTTTTGCATCCCAAGTGCAATGCGCGACAAAGCAAGGGTGATTTTACGGGTAACAAATGTTTCTCCCCTGATGGGTGATTCGTGGTTAAAAAGAATGCCGTTGCTGGCATGCAGGCCGTAAGCTTCCCTGTAGTTTACAGTAATCCAGTAACCGTAAAGTTTTGCCACACCATAGGGTGAACGTGGATAAAATGGTGTTTTTTCTGATTGGGGTACTTCCTGGACCAATCCGTACAACTCTGAAGTGGAGGCCTGATAGATACGTGTTTTGTTTGCAAGACCCAATAACCGCACAGCTTCAAGTATGCGCAGTGTGCCTATTCCATCAGCATTGGCAGTGTATTCCGGGGTGTCAAAACTAACCTTTACATGGCTCATGGCCGCAAGGTTGTAAATCTCATCCGGCTGAACTTCCTGTATGATTCGTGTCAGGTTCATTGAATCGGTAAGATCTCCGTAGTGAAGTATAAGGTTTCTATCCTCTTCATGCGGATCCTGGTATAGATGATCTATCCTGTCGGTATTAAACATCGATGCCCTTCTTTTAATCCCATGTACTATATAGCCTTTTTTTATCAGGTATTCGGCAAGATATGCCCCGTCTTGCCCTGTTATGCCGGTTAGTAAAGCGGTTTTATGCATGATAAATTGATTTTTATCTGTGAATGTGTAAAGTTAAAAAATTAAATGTTTAAACAAATAGAATGTTAAGTAGAACACAAATGCTGTTATAAAGTTCACAGGTATATCTTCGGGATTTTAAAAGAAAAAGTAAATAATTTAGGTTCTGAGTAAGATAGAATTTTTACTGTTTTTTATCAGAATCATAAAATGACATTTTATTTTTTCAGGTTTTATTAAATGAAGCAGGCGTCTTTGCCTAGAAGTAAAGACGCCTGCTTCATATTTTCCTAAATAGTTTCTTATACCCTATCTCTTTCAAAATCTTCCGGGACAGGTGCAGTGATGGGTAAGGATTTGTTTCCTGTTGTTAAACTTCCTCAAGCTTTTTACGGGTGGTATGATTGCCGGCTTTACCATTTGATTTTCCATTTTCACCGTAACCGTATCCATATTTATAGCCGTAACCGATACCATAGCCGAAGCCATATCCTTTGTCGAAACTGTAGGATTTCTTGCCAATTTTTATATCATTAACAATCAATCCAACACCATGTAACTGGTGATTCTTCATCTCCTCCAGAGCAACCTGTAAAGCCATTTTGTTTGTTTGATTGTGGCGGATAATGAACAGGTTGGAATCCACAAAGTCGTGTAAAAGGAACAGATCGGTCACATAGCCAATGGGGGCGGTATCAAGTATAATAACATCGTATTTGTCCTTCAGTTCCTCCATTAGTAAAATAAGCCTTTCATCGGTAAGCATTTCACCCGGATTTGGAGGTATCGGCCCGGCAGGAATCAAATCCAGCCATGGATGTTTTGTCTTGAAAGTAATATCCTCCAGACCTGCTTTTCCTATTATGTAATTTACTACTCCCAGATCTGAATCCAGGTCAAATTCTTCTTTCATATGTGAATTTCTTAGATCCAAATCCAGCAAAACAGTTCTTTTACGCAATAAAGCAAATGAGGAAGCAATATTTACGGCATTAAATGACTTGCCTTCACTCGGGGCACTGGATGTAACTGCAATTACCGGTTTTTGTTTTCCTTTTGTTATCATGTTCAGTTTTGTGCGAATAGCCCGGTATGGCTCGCTTTCAGGTGAATTGGGATTATCCAGAACCAGGGTCCTTTTCCTGCTTTTTAATTCGCTGCGGAATACATAACCTATGATGGGATACTTTGTGATAGATTGAATTTCTTCCTCCGTGGTAACAGTTGTATTGAAGAAATCATGTAGTAAAATTGAACCTGCCGGCAATGCCAGTCCCAGCAGGAGTGCGATGGCATAAATCATCATGCCCTTGGGTTCAACAGGGCCTTCACCAACCATCTGTGGTTCTTCAATGAGCTGGCTGTCGGGAATGTTCGATGCTTTGGCAATCTGGGCCTCCGACAACTTCTGCAGCATATATGTATATATCTCGTTGTTGAGTTTATACTTCCGTTCAATGTTCACATAATTCCGCTCGGTTGCAGGAAGCCTCCTGACCTCAGACTCAAACCTCTTAATTCTAAGGTTAAGGTTCTCAAGGGCCATATCCGATTGAGAAATTATATTGTTCACATTTTCTTTTAATGAACTTTTTACCGATTCAATCTGGGCATTTAAACGAAGTATGGTCGGATGTTTTGAATCTCTGCGTATAGAAGTCTGACTCGATTTTTCAGTAATAAGCTCGTTAAGCTGCAATATCAGGCTGTTTAAAAGAGGATCCTGTATTCCCATAGCCGAAGGGGCAATAACCGTTTCAAGTTCCAGGTTGCTGCCCGAGTGAATATAATCGCGTAAATAGTGATAATATTTATTTTGAGTTTCCAACCCTACACGTTCCCTGTCAAGTTCTCTCATTTGCTCCAGAAGCTGTTGCGATTGCATGGAAATATCCAGAACCTGGTTTTCACTCTGAAAGGTCTCCATCCTGGTCTCTGAAATATTGAGCGAATCGGAAATGGTTTCTAATTGAGTGGTGATAAACTGAATGGTGCGGTTGGCATTTTCATTCTTCTTTTCCAGGTTGTCTAACTGGTATATTTGTGTAAGTTTATTTAAAAAGTCGGCACCTTTTTTAACGTTGTAATCCCTTAAAGTGAGGTTAATTATGGAAGTTTCCTTACTATTTATTGAAACCTGCAACTGTTTGCGATAATACTTGATAAGAGCTCGTTTCGAATTAAACCTGAACTTATATTTGTTGGTTTCTTCAGGATTAAAATGTTGGTTTAGCAAAATTCTGAATGAGAAATTATTGGTTGATATATTCTCTCCGGGATCTACCGTTGCCGAAAATGAAAACTCAGGAAGTTCATTGATTAATTCATCATCAATATAACTGAATACCTTCACATCCTGTCCGTCAACAGAAAGATGCAGTTTTCCGTTGGGTTCTATTTCCAGAAAAAAATCAGCATTAATTATTTGAGGGTGTTGATTGTCCCAAATCACCTTGAAAGGAACTTCCTTATATCTTTCAGAGGCTTTAATCCTGTTTAGGGTGAAATAGCTTACTTCAAATTCCAGCTCATCTAGTGTACGCGAAACTATTGGGGTGGAATTTAATATAACCATCTGGTTATGGATGTTTTGCATGCTGCCCAAGCCTCCCAGCCCCTGGAATACATTTTGAGAAATTCCACTCATGCCGGCACCTATTGATGAACCTGACTTTTCTTCCTCTACCAGAATCGTGGAATTGATCTCATAAACCGGGGTGGCGAACTTGTTATACAAGTACCCGATGCTTATTGCAATAACTATTGAACCTCCAAACCAATACCAGTTTCTTAAAAATCTGAATATTATTTTTTTTAAGTCGATGCTGTCATCGTCAATTGCCGCATGATTGGCCTGTATTGTATTTGTTTTGTTTGAATTTAACTCCATCCCGAATTTAATTGAAAAGATTTAAAAGTAGCAAACCGATTGAAACCACCGATGCCGTGATGCTTAAGGGCGCTGCATAAGGCATATTCTTAGCGCCGTAGATCTTAGTGCTGTGCTCCACATAAACAATGTCATGTGGCAATACATAATAGTAGGGTGATGCAAGCAAATCCGGATTTGTAAGATCCAGTTCGGCCACATGTTTTCCTTCGGGCAATTCGCGTATCAATTTTACTGTTTGGCGGTTCCCATAATCAGTAATGTCTCCGGCTGTGCCCAAAGCTTCAAAAATTGTTAGCTGGTTTTTAACCATTAGTTTCTGCCCGGGGTTTCTAACTTCTCCGAGAACAGTAATATTCCGGTTTACAAGTTTTACAAATACTGAGGCACTTTCAAGGTACTGGTTTACCTTGCTTTGGATAATATCACGCACTTCGGCAGTGGTTAATCCTGTAACTTTTATTTCACCCAGTTGAGGATATGAAATTATACCATGTTCATCTACCAAAAAGGTAATCAGTTCAAGACTGTTTGCCGAACTTCCTAAATTGCCTGTATTTCCCTGCGTGTTGACAAGATTTAAAAAGGCAGCGTTTAGCGGATCATCACTTATAACCTGAATAAACAACTGATCGTTTGGCCGTATCCGGTATTCTTCAGGCGCAGGTCCGTTCTTATGGGTTTGGTCTGTCTGTATCTTGTTCAGATAGGTCACTTTATGCAGAGGTGTACTGCACGATGCCAAAAACAGAACCATTAATACTGCAGGGATTGCTTTGAATTTGGTCAAATTCAGGTTGATACTTGCCATTTGTTATAAAAATTTTTGGGCGGCTAAAGTAATAAATAATGATTTTATGATGCCATAAAATTATTTAAACATTATTCATAAAGTTTTTCTTTGCCCCTATGTTGTTAATTTTCAGATCTTTCGCAGAATATTTTGTTTCACCGTATATCGTGGATTTCAGTTCATTTTGTAATTGGCGCCATTTTAGCATTTGAGATGGCAAAAACGACATGATAATACTTACTAAGAATATTGTCATGAACTGAATGGTTGTACTTTCAACATGGTTGTTTAAAAGCAGAGCGAAAAATATAATCAGCAGGTTGAAGGAGACCATTATTAAAGTCACTGTCAGATGACCTGGGAAGAGTTCGAGCAGCCTGTGGTGTATATGGTTTTTATCGGGAGAGAATGGCGATCTTCCGGAGAGAATGCGTATCGACATAACCCTCAGGGTATCGATTAGCGGAAGCATGACAATGGCAAATGAAATGGCGGGGGCTGCATTGATCGCAAATGCATTAGACCTGTCGATGTTAAATTTATTAAACTGAACTATCAGCGCGGCAATTATAATCCCAACTACCAGTGAGCCGGTGTCGCCAAGGAATAACTTGTTTTTCTTGCCGAAAACATTGTATAGAAAAAATCCTGCCAGACTGCCCGCAAGTCCAAATGCAATGATTGCATACTGAAGGTGTTCAGCAAGAAAAAACCATAATCCCAGAATTGCAGAAGCCATTATAGCCAGGCCGGAGGCCAGCCCGTCGATGCCATCAATAAGGTTAAAAGCATTGATAATTGATAACATTACAAAGAATGTGATAATACAACCTGCTGCAAAAGGAATTTCATAAAAACCAAGGAAACCATGAAGATTGGTAATGCTGTTTTCCCCAAAGAAAATAAGTAAAAATACAGCAATCACCTGTACTGCAAACTTTTTCCTTGCAGATATATTAATCATGTCGTCTTTTAAACCTATAAAAAACATCAGGATGACAGCAGCAAAAATGTATCTGAGCGGATAAACATCGAGCTGATAAGATGAAAAAATAACACTCAGGTTGAAGGCCATAAATATGGCAATTCCACCAAGTGGAGGTATAGCTGCCGTATGTAATTTCCGATCATCAGGTGGATCAAACAGAGATTTTGCTTTTGCAACTTTTAGAATGGAGGGTATTACAGCTGCCGATACACTAAATCCTAATGCCAAGGCTGTAATAACATGCAACAGGTCAGTGAGTAACATTATTTTGGTTTTTAATTTAGACAGGTTTACAACTGGGTGCAAAACTATGATAATTTGTTAATGTATCAAAATATTTATTAAAGATGTTTAGGTATGATTATGATTTTTTTACACAAATGATTAATAATCAGAAATTTTAAATCAGAATAATGTAAAATATTTTTGATGAACTAATAAATGCAGTTATATGAAATTCCAAAAATAAGGGATGAGAAGCATGCTAAGCAGGAAAGAAATGATTTGCATGGGTGCCCCAATCCTGAAGAAATCATTGCCAGTATATTTTCCTACTGCTTTTATAACCAGGTTTGCCCGGTAACCCCGGGCAGTCACAAAACTGGAAGCCCCTGCAATTGCTATGGCAACAAAAAATGGCCGTGAGTCTACTCCCAGGAGTTCTGCTGTCATATCTGCAATGGGAAAAACCAATGCAACTGCAGCATTGTTGGTAATGATTTCCGTTAATATAGAAGTGGTAATCCAAATAATTGCAAGAACACCTACCGGGCCTATTGTACGGACAATACTTACTGCATCGGCAGCCATCAGATTGGCAACTCCTGAATTCTGAATAGCCCTTCCTATCGCGAAAGCTGAGGCAATGGCAATGATCATATCCCAGCTTACAGCTTTTGTGTAATTCTGTTGCGGCAAAATTTTTAACCAGACCAAGAGCAGAGCAGCAAGTGAAACGTATATGAAAATATTAAGGCGCATGCCGAAGCTGTAATTAACAAGTTCGTTTACAATAATGGCAGCAACCATCATCAGGAGAATTACAAGTGCTGTCCATTTCACGCGTGTGCCCTTGTCACGCTGAAAAGCACTTACATAGTTTACCAGGTAAAACATTTGTGATGATTCCCAGGTCTTATGAAATTCTTCGGTGGCTAGCAGCACCACATTGTCGCCCACCTTCAGTTTCAGTGTTGAAATATTTTCTGTTATGCGTTCTCCATTCCTGTGAATTGCCAGCACTACGGCATTAAACTGGTCGAAAAAGCTAAATTCAGTTACCGATTGCCCCAGCCAGGGAAACCGGGGTGACAATACCACTTCATATTGCTTTAGGTTTTCCGGCTTTTCGTGCTTCAGGTATTCCATTCCTTTTAATTTTACATCCTTATGCATAAGTATGTAATTCAGACGCTCTGAATTGCCGGTGACCATTATATTATCATTGTGTTGAAGCTGTAATCTTGATTTTTGCGGGTCGAAAAGTTCATCGTCCCTTAACAGTGAATGGACCTCAAGTCCTGCCAATCCCTCGATTTGTCTGTTTCTGATTTCCTGGCCTGGAAGCCTGCTGTTTTTTGTCAGCTCTAAATTGTAATAATAATCTTTTACTTCACCCGGCTTGGGGCTAAATTTGATTTTTTCGCCCGGCAACAGCCAATTGCCAAATACCGACATGTATATGAATCCGAATATGGATATGAAAATTCCTATTTTTCCCAGTTCAAACAAATGAAAACCTTCTTCTCCGGTTTCCAGTAAAAGCCCATGCACTACCAGGTTCGAAGAGGTTCCGATTAGCGTACACATGCCCCCTAAAATGGCTGCATACGACAAGGGTATTAAGAATTTTTTCCATGAAATACGCATTGAGTCTGCCCAGCGGATAAGTATCGGGGCAAAATTTACAACTATGGGCAAATTATTCAAAAATGCTGAAAAAAAGGCCACCGGCACCATAACCCTTGGCAGCATAAAAGTCATCCGGTTGCGCTTGCGGGGAAGATAAGCTTGTGCAAGACGTGCCATTAATCCCGATTGTTTGATCCCATCATTTACCAAAAATAAAACAGCTATGGTTATTAAGCCGTTATTCGAAAAACCTGCTATTAATTCCTTATCCGTAATAATGCCTGTTGCCATAAATATCACTGCAGCACTTAGCAGAATTAGTCCCGGGCGCATTGCTTCCACAATAAAAGCAACTGACATGAAGAGAAGTACAGCGATTACTATCCAGGTTTCGAATGTCATCTTTTTTCAGTTGGAAAAGAGAACAACTATACCTGTCCTCTTTGCTCTCTGTTAATTTTATTTATTTTTACCCCTGCGCTACCCGGTGTTTGAAAATTTATTCAGACAAATATAAAAACGAATTCCTATCTGAATAATAATTGCATCAACAAAAATTTTGATTGGTTATGGCAGGAAATATGGATTTGCAATGCATTTTTTACAGTTTAAAACAATTTTCCTTCACTGAATGTATCAATAAATAACAGGCAAATAAATAAAAAACAAAATCCAAGGAATGGTCAAAGTTAAAAAACATGCCCTTTATTTTATCTACGCAATAAAGCTTAAATTCACTGCCACCAAACTTTGGCTGGGCAAGAAACTTGGACTTATCCGGTCTCTTATGATAGTCCCGTACCAGGGGTTTGGCAATAAAAAGGAATTGTTTTTCCTGGGAAGGGTAATGCGCGACAGAGGTGTTGGGCTCTCCAGTATGGAGGACAGTAAATGGAGAAATTTCAGCAGAATGTATAAGCGATTCATGACATGGGAGATTCCATTTGTGAAGGTTCAGGCTACTTATAATAATATTACTGAAACCGCAGTTACCGATGAAGAAGGTTATTTTAATTTCCAGATACCCGTTGATGAAAAAACACAGGTGGATGTTCCCTGGCAGTTGATAAGCCTAACGCTGGTTGATCGTGTAATTAAAAGTCAAAAAAACGTCCAGGCTTTAAACCGGGTATTTATTGCAACCACGGATACCGAATATGGAATCATATCCGACATTGATGACACCATTGTACCTACAGGTGCAACCAGGGTATGGGAGATGTTTAAAACCACATTTTTTCGTAATGCCCACACCCGGATGCCTTTTCCGGGCGTATCTGCTTTTTATCAGGCACTGGCAAAGGGTTCTTCCGGCTTCGAAAACAACCCATTCTTTTATGTGTCGAGCTCCCCCTGGAATCTCTACGATTTTCTGATGGAATTTATGGAGATTCATGAAATACCACAGGGGCCCCTTATGCTGCGCGATATAGGCCTGACACGTGAATATTTTATTGCTGGAAGCCATACCGAACACAAACTGCTGCAGGTTGAACGTATTTTTTCGATTATTGCTGAAATTCCTTTTATCCTTATTGGTGATTCGGGCCAGCACGATGCTGAAATATACCTGCAGGTTATTAAAGATTTTCCAGGGAGGGTTAAAATGGTTTATATCCGTGATGTCGATTCACGAAGCCACGATAAAGTAATTAAAATAGCGGGTGAAATCAATAATCTTGGAGTGGAAATGATGCTTGTTAAAGATACAGTGGAGGCTGCACGTCATGCTGTTTCAAAAGGTTGGATTGCTGAAGATGATGTATGGAAAGTGGCTGGTGAAAAAGCTGCAGAAGAGAATTTATAACAATCATATTTAACCTCCAGCTATCCGGTTGAGTGTCATGAAAAGGCTTTTGCCTTTGTGTTTGCTCACCATGAGGCAGGTGTGAACTTTAATGATTCCATGCCTGTTTTTCAGTTATGTCTTCTATTAGAAAAAAAATCCATAAGGCAGAAACATCCTACGATAAGGTGAAGTTTAAAATAAAAGAAGCTTTGAACCTGTTCGATCCGGTCATTATTTATCCATATCGTGGTTACGGGAACGGAAAAAAAATTTATATCGAAGGCCGTATTCTGGAAAAGGAGCACATGATACATGGGGAAGGGGAGGAGAATAACAACCTTTGGAACAACCTGCGTAAAATCTGGAAAAGGTATGAAAGCGACGAAATACCGGGTGTTGGTATTGAAGCCGACATGAAAGGTGTTGTGGGCAATGCTGTAAGCGACGAAGATGGATTTTTTAAACTGGAGTTTGATGTGCCTCCCGGAAAACATATAACTGACGGCTGGCATGAGGCAATACTCCGGATAACAGAAATGCCTTTTGATCTTGAGTTTGAAGAAACAGCCACCACATGGGTGAATATCTGCAACCAGAACAATTGCTTTGGCATTATTTCGGATGTGGATGATACAATTATTAAATCAGAAGCAATGAACTCCCTGAAAAAGGTACAGATAATGCTTACTCAAAATGCACAGAAAAGGGTTTCATTTAAAGGAGTTGACAAGCTTTATCACAGGTTGGTTGCTGACGGCAGAAATCCTTTGTTTTTTGTATCAGGCAGTTCATGGAACTTGTATGATATGCTCATTGATTTTTGTGAGCATCAGAATATTCCCAAAGCTCCCTTTTTGCTCCGGAATCTTGGCCTCAACCCCGACCAATGGCTCAAGAAGGATACAGGCATATATAAAAAGCAGTATATCACCCACCTCATGCAGGTTTTTAACCGCATGCCTTTTATGCTTATTGGTGACAGCGGGCAGAAAGACCCGGAAATTTATATTGATATTTATAAACAGTTTCCTGAGCAGGTTAAAGCCATTTACATCAGGCATGTACATACAGATAAGAGAAAGCAGGAACTGAAAAAAATGGCCCGGGGACTGGATGTGCCTTTTCTTCTGCTTCATGATTCAGCCGAGGTTTTGGAGCATGCAGTTGATATGGAATGGATTGATTAATCTTATCTTCTGCCTGTCAAATTCTGCTTTTCTTTATCCCCTGCCCAGTGGTCGGCATAATAGGCGCCTCTTTTACCCAGGGGGCTTTCTGTACCTGTTGTGGGGTCAACCCGGGTGTGATGTTCAATCTCAGAGTTAATTTCAGCACCCAGTATAATAATGAAACCTGTGAGGAAAAACCAGAGCAGCAGTATAATTACGGCGGCAATGCTGCCGTAGGTTTGATCATACGATCCAAAGTTGTTGATGTAAAAAGTAAACAGAAGAGAACCTCCTATCCAGACAACAGTGGTGAAAAGAGCTCCCGGAACCAACCATATTGTTTTCGAAGTTGCCCGATCGGGAGCGAACCGGTAAAGAATCACAACCGCAAGGTATACTATGCCGCCAAGAATCAGCCACCGCAGAAGTGAAACAACATTTTGGAGAAGAGGCGGGACATTAAGTTTATCAACAAGTGCAGGAAAAGCGATTACTGTTGCCATGGCAATTAATCCAATTATAATTGTACCCAAAGTGAATGCCAGGGTCAATGCCTTTTGCTTAATAAAACCCCTGTTGTCGATCTCATGGTATGCCATGTTGATTCCTTCAAAAATGGCTGAGGTAGCTTTGTTTGCACTCCATAAGCTGATTAAGATGCCCAGTATCAGGCTCCAGCCTAAGGCCTGGGATGATTTTTCTGCATTTTGGGTGAGCATGTTGAAAATCATGTTGTATGTTTCCTCCGGCAGCATATCAGCAGCCTGTGTTAGCTGCTGCTGTACCTGAGATACATCAACTACCAGCCCGTAAATTGAAAATACAGCTGCTATGGCAGGAAACAATGCCAGGAAAAAGTAAAATGCAACCCCTGCGGCAAATATTGATACATAATCTGTCTTTAATTTGTCTTTAAGCCGCAGTATAATATCTTTCCAGCCCTTAAAGGGTATATCCCACGGGCTACCCGCGTTGTAGCCACGTTCTTCGAGTTTGTTTTGTGAGTCCATTCTGTTGTGTGCTTTATAATTAATTGTGGTTAATATCCTGATCTCGTTCAGGCGTTATTTATTCATTTTGTCATACAGGTGCTACCACAACATGCCAGTATATGTCGTTTTTAAATCAACAGCAGGATCAATTAAAATGTTTTTTAATGTTCCGTGTAACAGGCGAAACACATAATACATGAATGTTTTTTGTAAGAAGCGGGCATGTTTCTCCTTAAAGTTATCTTTTTAAGCAGGAGGAAATATCTTCATCAACAGTCTTTGATGCTACCAAATCATAAAACCTTGACCAGCCCAACTTCATGTCATGTCCATGTTAAATTCGCGATTTTGCGAATTTGATTCGGATCTGACATGTATTCCGCAAGAGAAATCAATATCAACTGAAGCAACCCGGTGAATTGAGATCATCTCCGGGTGTAATTATTATTTTATTTGCCTGAAGCTGGATTTTGATTGTACTGCCCTAAAAATTACCGGCTATTCAGGAAAGTGATTAGAAATTTTTTTTACAGAAAAACATTGTTTTTTACAATAAATGCTACATTTGTTCATGTAACAACGCATGAAATAACTTAAATCTAAAGATATGAACCATCAGTGCCTGTCACAGGATATTTTTCAATTTCAGCCATAATTTATCCCCCGTTCATTATAGTATTGCCTCAATTGCAGGATGTAACCCTTTTAATTCTGAATGTACCGGGATTTTATGCAGATTATGCGGATGGGAAAATGAAAGCTCTTTAACAACAGTTTAACCGATAAATATGTAACAACCAATAAAAAAAGAATCTATGAAAAAAGTGAATGTTTTTCAGTTCATGGCCGTTTTATTTATTTTGGGTTCATGTAATCCTAAGATTTCAACAAATATCAGTAAGAGTTATGAACCACTGGATTATAAGAAGGAAGTTTTTGTATTTGGAATAGAACAGGCAGTACCTGATCAGTCGGAAGTAATAGGGCATGTGAAAATTGGCGATTCCGGATTAAGTACAAATTGCGGTTATGATGTAGTTCTTGAGTCAGCTAAACTAGAGGCAAGAAAAGCAGGTGGAAATG
>OBJA01001327.1_pt1 | contig 17438 bp, 16 predicted proteins | sample 1519751 | NCBI WGS metagenome assembly OBJA01 (sample SAMEA3881238, study PRJEB22517) | soil metagenome | biome: lake sediment; feature: soda lake sediment; material: sediment, water from around vicinity | place: India | collected 2013-12-23 | depth 3 m | reverse complement strand
AGAGGGCTCGCCACTGCTGGTGATTGCCCGCGAACAGCAACAGCGGCTTCAGCAGGCCCTGGAGCAGGATTCAGCCGGTCGCTACCGCGTCGCCTTGGGGATGCGCTATGGCAATCCTTCGATCGCCTCGGCCCTGGCCGAACTGCGGGCGCAGGGTTGTCGTCAACTGACGGTGTTGCCGCTCTATCCGCAAAACTCCTGTTCGACGACCGCCTCGACCTTTGATGCCCTGGCTCAGGCCTGGCAGCGGCAGCGCGAGGTGCCGTCACTGCGCTTTATTGCTGACTACCACGACCACCCGGACTATATTGATGCGCTGGCCGCCTCGGTACGCGAGCAGCGCCAGGCGCGCACGGCCGGTGAGCTTCTGCTGATCTCCTTCCACGGCACGCCGCGCCGTTTTCGTGACGAGGGCGATCCCTATTATGGACAATGCCAGCGTACCGCCGAGCTGCTAGCCGAGGCGCTGGGCCTGGCGGGGAATGAGTGGCTGATGAGTTTTCAGTCCCGCTTTGGCCGTGAGGAGTGGCTCAAGCCCTATACCGATCAGACCCTGCAACGGCTGGCAGGCGAGGGGATCAAGCGGGTCGAGGTGATCTGCCCCGGTTTCTCCGCCGACTGCCTGGAGACGCTGGAGGAGATCGCCGTCGAAAACCGCGAGATCTTTATCGAGGCCGGTGGCCAGGAACTGCATTATATCCCCGCCCTCAATGCCCGTGATGATCACATTGCTATGATGGCTGGGTTGGTGGCTGGTTTGAAATAATCCTTTGCTACAGAGAACACAGTTAATTTCTTACTTCTCTATGCGCTCTGTGGCTATTATTAAGCCTCAAACACCACTGCCACGACATCCCGGTAGTGCTTGGCAAAATGTACCGTCATGCCCGCTCTAATATGTTCGGGCAGCTCCTCGTAATCGCCCTTGTTGGCCTCGGGCAGGATCAGTTCCATCACCTTGGCGCGCCGGGCGGCGATCACCTTTTCGCGGATCCCGCCGACCGGGAAGACCTTGCCGGTCAGGGTCAGCTCACCAGTCATCGCCACCGGGTGTGACAAACGCTGTTTACGTGCCAGTGACAGCAGGGCGGTGGCCATGGTGATCCCCGCCGAGGGGCCGTCCTTGGGGGTGGCGCCCTCTGGTACGTGCAGATGCACGAAGGCGGCATCGAAGAAAGCCGGGTCGCCCTTGAATTCCTTTAGATGGGCGCTGACGTAGCTGTAGGCGATCTCCGCCGATTCGCGCATCACCTCACCAAGCTTGCCGGTCAGTTTGAAGCCACGATTGGCGCTGTGCACTTGGGTGGCTTCGATACTGAGCGTGGCACCACCCATCGGGGTCCAAGCCAGCCCGGTGACAACACCAACCCCGCTTAAAGGCCGTTCACGGCCAAAGAAGGGCTTGCCTAGATAGTCCGGCAAGACCTTGGGGCCGACAGGGATTGGCCCCTTTTCTCCGGAGACCAGTTTCATGGCCGCCTTGCGCACCACCTTACCGAGCTGTTTTTCCAGATTGCGCACCCCGGCCTCGCGTGCATAGCCCTCGATGATCTGGCGCAAGGCACTGTCGTTGATCTTCAACTGGCTGGGACGGATCCCGGCCCGCTCCAGTTGCCGTGGCCAGAGGTGGTGACGAGCGATCGCCATCTTCTCCTCAGTGATATAGCCGGACAAGCGGATCACCTCCATGCGATCAAGCAATGGCCCCGGGATGGTATCCAGCTGGTTGGCAGTGCAGATGAACAGTACCTTGGACAGATCGAAGCGCAGGTCGAGATAGTGATCGAGAAACTCGCTGTTTTGTTCCGGATCGAGTACCTCCAATAGTGCCGCAGCCGGATCGCCATGGTAGGAGGCACCAATCTTGTCGATCTCATCGAGCATGATCACCGGATTTTCGGTTTCCACTTCCTTGATGGCGTGGATGAATTTGCCGGGCATGGCGCCGATATAGGTGCGCCGATGGCCCTTGATCTCAGCCTCGTCGCGCATCCCGCCTATCGAGAAGCGGTAAAACTTGCGTCCCACCGCTTCAGCGATCGAGCGCCCGATCGAGGTCTTGCCGACCCCGGGTGGGCCGACCAGCAGCAGGATTGAGCCGGCGATGGTGCCGCGTAATTGTCCCACGGCAAGAAACTCCAGGATGCGCTGTTTAACATCCTCCAGCCCATCGTGATCACGATCGAGAATCTTCTTGGCGCGTTTCAGATTGAGAATATCCTTGGAGCGGATCCCCCAGGGCAGTGAGGTGATCCACTCCAGATAATTGCGGGTGACGCCGTATTCCGGTGAACCGGATTCGAGGATAGACAGCTTCTGCATCTCGTCATCGACGCGCTTTTGCGCGTGTTCCGGCAGGATGAGCTTGCCGATGCGTTCGGCAAAACGGTCGCGATCCGCAGTGCGATCATCTTTTTCTAGCCCCAGTTCCTTCTGGATCTCCTTGAGCTGCTCGCGCAGGAAGAAGCGCCGCTGCTGCTCGGACATCTGATCTTCGACGCGCTGGCGGATCCGTGATTGCAGCTTGGCCAGTTCCAGTTCCTTTTGCAGCAGCACCAGCACCTTTTGCATGCGTGCGATGATTGGCGAGGTCTCAAGGATTTCCTGCAACTCTGTCTTGCTGGCACTGGTCAGGCTGGCGGCAAAATCCGCCAGTGGGGAGGGCTCATTAGGGCCGAAGCGGTTCAGAAAGTATTTCAGTTCCTCGCTATAGAGCGGGTTGAGCGGCAGCAATTCCTTGATGCTGTTGATGATTGCCATCCCATAGGCACGCACCTCGTCGCTGCGCTTGCCAAGCTCCTCCGGCAGATATTCCACCTGCACCTGATAGGGTGGCACTTCGGAGAGCCACTTTTTGATCCGAAAGCGTTGCAGTCCTTCAGCGATGAATTGCATCTTGCCACCAGCGCGGCTGGGTTGATGCAGCCGCACCACGCTGCCGATGGCATAAAAATCATCACGCGCCATGTCACGCAGCTTGTCGGTCTTGATCATTACCAGCCCGGCCATATGGTGTTCGGTATCGCCGATGCGTTCGATGGTTTCCAGCCAGGGCTTTTCGTCCATGATGATAGGCACGGCCTGCGCAGGAAAAAAGGGCCGTTCGAAGACCGGTAGCAGATAAATAATCGATGGCAGGGTATTGCCGGGAATGGCGATGGCTGAGGGTGGTTGTTGTTCCACCAGTTCGGCTTCCACTTCGTTATGTTCAGACATCATAAACCTCGCAGTCAGCTTACAGATGCAGGGGAAAGTTGGTGACAGGGTATGATTGGTGAATGTAGTGGCTTCACAGGATTAAGTCGAGAGGGTTTTCTTGTTCAGTGTTATTTTTCGCATTGTTTTACACCAATGCAGCATTTTTTTTAAATTTCGGCCATTAAATTTTACAAAAACAAGAAAAGTATGCTTATAATCTAGTGTGTTCTTTTTCAAGTCCTATTGATGTATTTTTTAAGGAGTATTTATATGGCACGTGCTAAGAAGGCTGTAAGTAAAAAACGGGTGGTCAAAAAGACCGCCGCACGCCGTGGTCGTCCGGCTGGTGCCAGGGCGGTAAGCAAGCTCGATCCTGCCAAGAATGCCATTTTCAAGGCGGCTGTTGCGCGCAGTGAAAAGGCTGCTGCGGCAGTTGCCAAGGCTGAAGAAGCTGCCAAGAAGGCCGCGGCCGCATTGGTTGCTGCACGCGCCAAGACCAAGACCGTCAAGACCGCTGCTGCCCGCACTGCGGTAGCGAAGAAGATGGATGCTGCGGCGGTTGCCAAGGCGAAGGTTGCCGATGCCAAGTTCGACAAGAAGTTGGCTGATGCGATGGTTACAGCACTGACCAAGTTTGAAGCAGCACAGCAGAAGGCCTACGACAAGGCCTTGGCCAAGGCTGTCAAGGCCCAGGAACGCAAGGAGGCCATTGCCACCAAGAAGAAAGCGGCACCGCGTAAAAAGCGTCGTACCGTCAAGCGCCGCACGACCCGCGCTGCAACTGCATAAGTTATGAGCACGCACAAAAAAGCCGACCTTCAAGGTCGGCTTTTTTGTGTCCAGGGAGGGACATTATTTGGTGAGGGTGGTTTCAGAGCAGTCCAAACGGTTGGATGGTGACCCATTCACCGGCCTCGACATCCCCACCTTCCGCAGGCAATACAATAAAGCAGTTGGCCCGGCTCATCGAGCTAAGGATATGCGAACCCTGGTGGCCTGTACTGGCAACCTGCAACTCTCCATTCTCTGTAATACTCATGATGCCGCGCTGATAGTCTGCTCGTCCCGGCGATTTCTTCAGCTTGCTGGTGGTGCGAGCCTGTAGATGCCAGTGGGTGGTGCCCTGCTGCCCCTGTAGATGGCGCAGCGAGGGTTGGACGATCTGATAGAAGGTTGCCATGCTGGAAACAGGGTTGCCGGGCAGGCCAAAGAATATCGCATCACCCAGTCGCCCAAAGGCCAGCGGTTTGCCCGGCTTCATGCGGATCTTCCAGAAATCCACCTGACCGAGCTCTTCAAGGGTCTGCTTGACATAGTCGGCATCACCGACCGAAACCCCGCCACTGGTGATGACAACATCGGCAACCTCGGCGGCACTACGGAAGGCCTCGCGAACTGCATCACGATCATCACGAATGATACCCATGTCGAGATGCTCGACATCCAGTGCGCGCAACAGACCATAGAGTGCATAACGGTTGCTGTCATAGATCTGTCCCGGCCCGAGTGTTTGACCGATTGAGCAAAGCTCGTCACCGGTGGAAAAGGTGGCCACACGCACGCGCCGGCTAACCGTCACCTCGGGGATACCCAGTGAGGCCAGCAGGCCCAACTCGGTAGCCTGCAAGACCTTGCCCGCCTGTAGCACCACGGCATCGGCCATGATGTCTTCACCGATCTGGCGCACATTCTCCCCGGCTGCATGGCTGCCCTGGATAGTCAGAGTATCGCCCTCACGTTGGGTCATCTCCTGCATGATGACGGTATCCGCCCCTTCGGGCACCATCGCGCCGGTCATGATGCGCACCGCTTGTCCGGCAGCCACACGGCCTTCAAAAGGTACCCCGGCCATCGCCTGGCCGATCACGGTCAACGGGGTATCGGCTTGCAGGGATTGTGCCGCCACGGCATAGCCATCCATGGCCGAATTGACATAACCCGGGACGTTGATGGGTGAGGTGACCGCCTCGGCCAGGGTGCGCCCCCATCCATCACGCAGGCTGACACGCTCAAAGCCTCGAATGGGAGTAAGTGATGCACGGATGCGTTGCAAGGCATCTTCAACGCTGATCAAGGCATTGTTGTTCATGTTGGCTCCTTGGTTTTCTGATGCTGGGGCAGCCAGTCCAGGATGAACTGGCGGATCTGCCCGGGCTGGTTGAGATCGAGCACGGGCAGGGGGCGTGCTGGAAGCACGGGGGTGTCACTGGCAATGGCGATAATGTCCGGATCATCAGGATAGCGCGGCAGACGGCCGATCTGCTCCAGGTGACCTTGGCGCAGGCATTCGATCTTGGGTATATGGGCATGCTTGAACCCTTCCACCAGTACCAGATCGCAGCGGGTCGGATCGAGTTGCTCCAGTAGGGTGGCCAGCTCGGGCTCGTCGGTATGTTGCGGGTTTTCCTGCATGAGTACCCAACGTTTGGCGGTGGCCAGCATCACCTGGCTGGCACCGGCCTCGCGCAGACGATAACTGTCCTTGCCGGGCTGGTCGAGATCGACGCGGTGGTGGCTGTGTTTGATGTAACTGACCCGCAGCCCCGCTTCACATAGCAATGGCAGCAGTTGTTCCAGCAAGGTGGTTTTGCCGGTGCCGCTGTAGGCGATAAAGGCCAGTACCGGGCGGGGAAAGTCGGCAGGCATGGGTTTAGTGCCGTTCGGCATCCTCCAGTTGTTGTGGGGTGTTGATATTGGCAAAGGCCGCTGGCTGATCGGAAAAATCCGCCATGCAGTGATGCTGGCTGTAGAACCAGTCGTGCACCTTGCGCAGACCTCCCTGCAGGGCCTCGCGCAGCGGTGCCTGCAAGTGGGTTCTGGCTAGCAGGATCACCGGATGCAGGCGTTCGCCATCATGGACGGTGCAAATATCGGCTTGATTCTCATTCAGGCAGCTTAGCATGCGCGCTACCAAATCATCCGGCAGATAGGGGGTATCACAGGGGATACTGAGTACCAGTGGCGTATCAGCATATTCCATCGCGCTTAGCAGGCCGGCCAGCGGGCCAAGGCCGCCAGGCAGGCTATCGGCGATCAGCGGGTAGGCAAAGCCGGCATAGTTTTCCCGATTGCGGTTGCAGTTGATTATCAGGGCCTGACATTGCGGCCGCAGTCGCTCGATGGCGTGTTGGATCAGGGGTTTGCCGTGCAGGCATAACAGCCCCTTGTCGTGCCCGCCCATACGGCGCGCACCTCCCCCGGCGAGGATCACCCCAGTAACTGGGGAGGATGGGTGCGCTGGCTCGTTCATCTTGTCATTTTACCATTCTTGGCCATGCTTTGTATCATGGGTAGGAATCCCTTTTTTTTCAGGGATATTGGGGTTATAGTTAACCCGGAGATTTCATGAATTTGCACGATGATCGCGCAGAATATTGATTGTACAATGAATTTTTCGACAGAGCGGTGTAGTTATTCATACACCCAATAGAGGAAAAGTTCATTGCACAATCAAGAGGCAAGCGAGGGCGTGTACAATTTATGAAATATCCGGGTTAAATTAAGGAAGTAGGCAATTCCGGGGTTGGCCAGAAATGATCGAGACGACGTTGAACAATGCACTAACGGGTATCCAGCGCGGTATGTCGGGGCTGGAGCGCAATGCTGCGAGCATTGCCCAGGCCGCCACCGGTCAGGGGGACGATATCGTGCAGCCACTGGTTGAAAGCAAGCTCAACAAACTGCAAGTTGAGAGCAATGTCAAGGTATTGAAGACCCAAGACGATATGCTGGGCAGTCTGCTGGACGAAATGGCATGAAAGCCGAGTTGACCGGTGGATGTTGATTTTGCGGTACAATTATTACTATTCCAACTATCTTGCCCCTAATTTAAACCGGTATCCCAGATGACACAGGTTGCCCATACCGCCCATGAGACCCGACTGGAAGTCCTGAAGCTTGGCGAGTTGCCGGCGATGTCAGTGGTGGCTCAGCGGTTTTTGCAGGCCATCGATGATGTCGACTGCCAGATTGGCCACCTGGCCAGTATCATTGAGCAGGATCCTGCCCTGTTGGCACGCCTGATCGGGGTGGCCAATTCCGCCTATTATTCCCCGATGGAGCCGGTAACCACAGCCCATGATGCGATCTTCAAAGTACTTGGGCTCAATACCAGCAAGAGCCTGGTGCTGGCGATTATTCTCAGCGGCCCATTCGATACCAGCCGTTGTCCGGCCTTCCCCTTGCGCGAATTCTGGCTGGAGTCGGTGTTTGGTGCCACCCTGGCACAGGCCATGGTGCCGTTACTCAAGGTCGAGTCCATGCCGGCTCCGGGTACGCCGTATCTGGCTGGGTTACTGCTAAAGATCGGTATGCTGGCCATGGTGCATGTTTACCCGCAGCAAATGACCGAAGTGATGCAGTGGGCGTGCCAGCAGGTCAAATGCGATCCAGTCAAATTGCAGCAATTGGAAGAGGGTGTACTGGGGGTCAATCATGCCGAAGTCGGCGCCTGGCTGGTGCGCAAATGGCGCTTGCCAGCCATGATCGGCACGGTCATGGAACATTATCTCGATCCGGATTACCGCTGGTCTTGCTGACCTCGTACTGCTCGCGCTGGGCGGCCACGGCGGTGCGTGGTGGCCTGGAGGAGGATTACCCCTGTCTGTCCGAACTGGAGCCACTTGGGATCGATATTGCCCAGGCCGGCAAAAAGCTGGGCACGGTCTCGTTGCGCCTGGATGAGTTGCGGCATCTGGCGCAGGCCTTTGCGGGTGGGGCGCATGGATAACCGTGCATTTGTTGAGTCTTTTCGCAATATCAGTAGCAGCTATCTCAAGCTGATCGATTCAATGTCCGCCTTGCGGGCACTTTCCACGATCCCCGGTAATTTCAGTAGTGACAGCGAACTGCTGGAACGTGCCCTGAATGTGCTGGTGGAAAATCAGGATCTGGAGCGCTGCTCGATCTATCTTCTGGATAATGACAAGCTGGTCAATGTGGCCGGGCTGGACTGGAATGACTTGATCTCGCTGGATCATGGCGCCACACGCAAGAGCCGCACCGGTATGGTTTTTGCCATTGGCGAGGGGGTAGTGGGTCTGACCGCCCAGACCGGGCAATTGCAGCATTGCCGCGACTGCCAGCAGGATAACCGTTTTTTGGTGAAGAACACGGATGCCCCGACGGTGGGTTCGGCAGACACCCGTTGCCTGGTCGGCTCGATTATCTGCGTACCCATCGCCGGTGGCAACGAGACCCTCGGGGTACTGAATGTATCCCACCCCCATGCCAATTTTTTCGATGAGGGCCATGAGCGCAGCCTGCGGATCTTCAGTAATGTCCTGGGACAATTGCTGGTAAATAACCGTTTAATCCACCAAATGGAGGAGCAGGTTACCCAGCGTACCCAACAACTGCAGCAGGCACTGGACGATGCCGAGGAGTTGCGCCAGCGCTTCGAGACCCTTTCGTCGATTGACGACCTGACCAAGCTGCATAACCGGCGTTTTTTCTTTCCGGAGAGCCGTGCCGCACTGTCCCGCTGTATCCGTCAGCAGCAGCCTTTTTCGATCCTGCTCATTGATGTCGATCACTTCAAGGAGATCAATGATAATTTTGGTCATGCCAGTGGCGATGTGGTGTTGCGCAGCGTGGCCGATCTGATCCGCAAACAGTTGCGCGAGGGGGATATTGTGGCGCGTTTTGGCGGTGAGGAGTTTATTATCGCCCTGCCCAATACCGCCCGCGAGGGTGCGCTGGTATTGGCTGAGCGCATCCGTCGGGAGATCAAGCAGGAACAGTGGCAGTGCGAGCAGCGCAATTTTTCTGTAACGGTCAGTATTGGCCTGGCCGACGAGGCGGAATACCAGGATACGGACAGTCAGCACCTGCTGGATCGCCTCATCATGGAGGCCGATCAGGCGCTCTATTTCGGCAAGCACAACGGCCGTGATCAGTGTCGTGCTCATGCCGACATTGCCTGCCGCCTCAGCCCGTCAACCGCCTAAGCTTCTCTCTTCACCATTACCCGGTCTGTTTCTCTTGTTGTTGGGCCAATGCCCAGCGCACATGCTCGCGCACCAATTCCGACGGGTGATCCAGGCGGGCCTCCAGTGCAATTTGGATGGCGCGAGTGGGCGGGGCATTACCCAGCGCCACGGCAATATTGCGCAGCCAGCCTGGGTGGCCGATCCGCCTGATCACGCTGCCTTCGGTACGTTGCAGGAAGGTGGCTTCATCCCAGCCAAACAGCTCGGTTAGCTGCGCCTCATCGAGTCCGTGGCGGGGCTGGAAGTCGAGTTCCTGCCCATGCCGGGCAAAGCGATTCCAGGGACAGGCCAGTTGGCAATCATCACAGCCGTAGATGCGGTTGCCGATGGCGGGGCGCAATGCCAGTGGAATACTGCCACGATATTCAATCACCAGATAGGAGATGCAGCGCCGCGCATCCACAACATAGGGTGCCACAATCGCCTGGGTGGGACAGATCTCGATACAGGCCGTGCAGCGACCGCAGTGGCTCGCGGCCGCTCTTGAGGGCGGCAAGGGCAGATCGGTGAGGATCTCACCGAGAAAGAACCATGAGCCCTGACGGCTCAACAGCAGGCCATGTTTGCCTTGCCAGCCGAGTCCGGCCTGTTGCGCCAGCGGTTTTTCCATCACCGGGGCGCTGTCGACAAAGGCACGGTAGCCAAACGGGCCGATCTGTGCGGCGATCCGAACGGCCAGTTGTTGCAGACGCTTACGCATCACCTTGTGGTAATCACGGCCCAGTGCATAGCGTGAGATATAGGCCTTGTCCGGTGTATTCAGGACATGGCTGGCACTGGCCGCCTGTTCCGGCAGGTAATCCATGCCTACGCTGATCACGCTGATTGTGCCGGGCAGCAGTTCGGCTGGTCGGAAGCGTTTGCTGCCATGCTGAGCCATGTAGGCCATCTCACCATGATAGCCGTGGGCCAGCCAGTCGTTTAGCCGGGCACCGGCCTGTTCCAGATCAATCCCGGCGAAGCCGATGCGGGTGAATCCCAGTTCCTGTGACCAGCCGCGGATCTGTTCGCGCAGTGCTTCGGGGTCAAAATGTTGCTGTCTCTTATGCATATATGGTTATGATACCCCTCATGAGCCATTTACCCTATCCCCTGTATTGCGCCGACCAGGTGCGTGAACTCGATCGCCTTGCCATCGAATACTACGGCGTGCACGGTATCGCCCTGATGAATGCCGCTGGACAGGCCCTGTTTGATCAACTGCGCCACCATTGGCCATGGGTGCGTCGCATCGCCGTGGTCTGCGGTGCGGGCAACAATGCCGGCGATGGCTATGTGGTGGCCAGGCTGGCCCATCAGGCCGGTCTGGAGGTGGAAGTCTACTTTCTGACCGAGGGGGCCTCGCTTGGCGGTGATGCCCATCGTGCCTGGGCCGAGGCTGAGGACGCCGGGGTATCGATGGTGCGGTTCGATGGCCAGCGGATCGATGCCCATGAGTTGATCATCGATGCCCTGCTGGGTACCGGGCTGCACGGGCCGGTGGAGGGTTTGATGGCCGAGGCGATCGCGGCGATCAATGCTGCTGGGGTGCCGGTGCTGGCGGCGGATCTTCCTTCCGGGTTGTCGGCCGATAGCGGTTGTGTGCAGGGAGAGGCGGTGCGGGCTGATGTGACGGTAAGCTTTATCGGCCTGAAGCGCGGCCTGTTCACCGCCGAGGGGCCGGATCACTGCGGACGGCTGGTGTTCCATGATCTGCATATCCCGGATGCGGTCTATGGCCACCTGGAACCTTGTGCCGAGCGGTTGGATTATCCCCGCGCAGCCAAGTGGCTGGTGCCCCGTTCACGCAATGCACACAAGGGTGATTTTGGCCATGTGCTGATCGTCGGAGGAGAACAGGGCATGGGTGGTGCGGCACGTCTGGCAGGTGAGGGCGCTTTGCGGGTGGGGGCCGGCCTGGTCAGCCTGGCCACCCGGGCTAGCCATGCGGTGGAGATCGCTGCCATGCGTCCGGAGTTGATCTGCCATGGCGTGGAACAGCCGACCGAATTGCTGCCACTGTTACAGCGCGCCAGTGTGGTGGTAGTCGGGCCGGGCCTGGGGCAGGGAGAGTGGGGCAGGGCAATACTGAGCACCGTGCTGGAGAGCCGGCTGCCGATGGTGCTGGATGCCGATGCCTTGAATCTGTTGGCACTGGATCCGGTGCGGCACGCCCACTGGGTGTTGACGCCTCATCCGGGAGAGGCTGGTCGCATGCTTGCCTGTTCGAGTGCCGAGATCCAGCAAGATCGCTTTGCCGCGATCGCCGCGCTGGAGGCCAGCTATGGCGGAATAGTCGTACTTAAGGGTTGCGGTACGCTGGTACTCGACAGCCAAGGCCGGCTGTCGCTGTGCAGCGAGGGTAATCCCGGCATGGCCAGCGCCGGGATGGGTGATGTGCTCAGCGGTGTTATCGGTGGCCTGTTGGCACAGGGATACTCACAGGATGATGCCGCATGCCTGGGTGTGGTCTTGCACGCCCAGGCCGGTGATCGGGCTGCGCAGGAAGGTGAACGGGGTCTGCTGGCCAGTGATGTGCTGTCCCACCTGCGAACCGTAGCCAATCCGTGATGCTAACGCATGACTGTTTTTTGCCAGATAGCCATGCCACCGAGGCGCTGGGTGGGGCGCTGGCGATGTGTTGTCCGGCGGGAACCATCATCTTTTTGCATGGCGAGCTGGGGGCTGGCAAGAGCACCCTGGTGCGTGGCTTTTTACATACTCTGGGCCACCGTGGAGCGGTCAAAAGTCCGACCTACACGCTGGTGGAGCCGTATGAGTTGAACGGTCGGCGATACTACCATTTTGATCTCTATCGCCTGGGTGATGCGGAGGAGCTTGAATACCTGGGGATTCGGGATTACTTCGATGGACAGTCGACCTGCCTGTTGGAGTGGCCGCAACGAGGGGAGGGAGTGCTGCCTGCCCCGAGCCTGAGCCTCTATCTGGAATACCATGACACGGCCCGTCGTGCTCGTCTGGTCGGCACTACGTCCGCTGCCGCTGAGATTATCACTTGTATGGTACAGCAGCTGGATTGAATGCCGCTGCGGCTTGTCCGGCAAGTGTGTATTATCCATGATGACATCCGTCGCTATCAAGTTTTGTCTTTACGGGACGCTACCTGGTTTTAATCCATAGATACAGACTATTGACCGAAGCAAAAGCCGACATTTTCAGGCCATTGCTGCGGTGGCTTGATTATTCTGTTGCACTGTATCTATAATCGATAGTAAGAAGATCATGTAACTGGGTGATCTTAAACAAAAACAGACTGAGATTTTTAGTATCCAGGAGTGGCATATGCCCATCTTCAGACCCCTGTTGGCCGTTGCCCTGATGCTGTTCAGCACACTGTGCTGGGCGCAGGCTGCGATCACGGGGGTACGGATCTCGCCTGAAGCGGGCACCACACGGCTGGTGTTCGACAGCAACGCCAGCCTCGAACACAAGCTGTTTATCCTGGAAAATCCCGATCGGGTCGTTATCGATATCAGCAATGCCCGTCTGAACACCGACCTGAGCAAGCTGGATCTCTCCAGTAATCCGCTCAATGGCATCCGTAGCGCCCAGCAGGGGCCGAATAACCGAAACCTGCGGGTAGTGCTCGATCTGCAACAGGCCGTCCAGCCTCGCAGCTTTGTCTTGCGCCCCAACCAGGAGTTTGGTCATCGACTGGTGGTGGATTTGAGCCACGGGGCGATGGCCAGCCCGGCGGCGGCACCGGCGCCGACCCCGAGGGCGACCAACACCCCAGCGCAGACCACTCCGCCACGGGATATCGTGATTGCGATTGATGCCGGACATGGTGGACGTGACCCGGGGGCGATTGGGCCAGCCGGCACCCGTGAGAAGGATGTAGTGCTGGCGATCGCACGGCGCCTGCAGCAACTGATCGACCGCGAGCCTGGCTTCAAGGCGGTGATGATCCGCGACGGCGATCACTTCATCAGCCTGCAGGAGCGGGTCAACCGCGCCCGTCGCGCCCGCGCCGACCTGATGATTTCCATCCATGCCGACTCCTTCCGGGATGGGCGTGCCCGTGGTTCTTCCGTCTATACCCTCTCGCCGCGGGGCGCCACCAGTGAGCAGGCACGCCTGCTAGCCGAGCGGGAGAATGCTTCTGACATGATCGGTGGGGTCAAGATCAATGACAAGGATGATCTGCTGGCCTCGGTGCTGCTCGATCTCTCCCAGACCGCCACTATCGAGGCCAGTACCGATGCGGCCTCCCGGGTCTTGGCTGGGCTGAAACGGGTTGGCCGGGTGCACAAGTCCTCGGTCGAGCAGGCCGGTTTCCGGGTTCTGCGTGCCCCGGACATGCCCTCGATGCTGGTGGAGACCGGCTTTATCTCCAATCCGGAGGAGGAACGCAGTCTGCGTACCCCCAATTATCAGCAGCGCCTTGCCGAGGCCATGCGTGACGGGATCCGCAGCTATTTTCGTGATGATCCTCCGCCTGGCACCATCCTCGCGGCACAGCGTCAGCGTCAGCATGTGACGGCACGTGGCGATACACTTTCCGGGATTGCCCGTCAGTATCGGGTGAGCCTGGAGCGCCTGCGCGAGGCCAATAATCTGAATGGTAACCAGATCCGAGTCGGTCAGGTGCTGCGTATCCCCAGCGACGGCTAAGGCCTTCACTCTTTCTATGCTTTCCGTTAGGCTTGTGCCTTACTTGAGCGCAGGCCCCAGTTCGTGTCACGACGCATCCAGTCCCTTTCCCCGCAATTGGCCAGTCAGATCGCCGCTGGCGAGGTGGTTGAGCGCCCAGCCTCGGTCGCCAAGGAGTTACTGGAAAACAGCATCGATGCTGGTGCCAGCCGTATCGAACTGGAGCTGGAACAGGGCGGGCTGAAACTGCTACGGGTTACCGATAATGGCTGTGGTATCCATCCCGATGATCTGCCGCTGGCGCTGGCCCAACATGCCACCAGCAAGATCTACTCCCAGCGTGAACTGGAACAGGTCACCAGCTTGGGATTTCGTGGCGAGGCCCTGGCCAGTATTGCCTCGGTGAGCCGCTTCAGCCTGTGCAGTGTGCAGCCAGGCCAGCCGCACGGCTGGCGGGTGGCCAGCGATGGGCACGGTGGGGTGAGCAAGCCGCAGGCCTGCGCCCTGGAAGCAGGCAGCCGGGTCGAGGTGCGCGATCTCTTTTACAATACCCCGGCCCGGCGCAAATTCATGCGCAGCGATCGTACCGAATACCTGCATGTCGAGGAGACGGTCAAACGGCTGGCACTGAGCCGCTTTGATGTCGCCTTCGATTTCAGTCACAACGGCCGGCGGATTCTACATCTGCGCGCCGGTCAGGATGAGGCCGCACAACAACGGCGCATTGGCGAGTTGCTTGGCAAGGGCTTTATCGAGCATGCCCGTCGGCTCGAGGTTGCCGCAGCCGGGATGCATCTGCATGGCTATCTGTCACCGCCGGAACACTCCTTTAGCCAGTCCGGCAAACAGTATTTCTACCTCAATGGTCGTATTATTCGTGACAAACTGGTCAGTCATGCGATCCGCCAGGGCTATCTGGCGGTACTGGATCCCGGCCGCCACCCGGCCTATGTGCTCTATCTGACGATCGAGCCAGGCCAGATAGACATCAACGTGCACCCCACCAAACACGAGGTACGCTTTCGCCAGAGCCGCTTGGTGCACGATTTTCTGTTGCGCGCCGTGACGGACAGGCTGGCAACGGAGGCATCGCGGCCTGGCTTGAATGCCCCGCCCTCGGCCAACCCGAGCGCGGAAGCATGGCCCCGCGCAGAAGGGATGGCGACGGAGGCGGCCGTGGTTGCCGAACCGCACCACTTTTATCACCAGGCCACGCCGCTGCGTCTGGCGGCAGCGGCCCCGGCCCCGGTGGATACGCACGACAGGCTGTTATTGCATGGTTGCTATCTGCTGGATGGCCGAGCGCCGGAGCCGCTGTTACTGGATATCCAGCGGCTACGCCGTGAGTTGTGGATGCAACAACTGTCCGAGGGCGTGCGGCAGGATGGCTTGACTGCGGTGCCGCTGTTGGTTCCTGAACGGATTGAGCTGGGTGCTGCCGGGCTGGAGCGGCTGCTGGCGTATACCAAGAGCCTGTCACGACTTGGATTGGGATGGACGCCATTGGGGCCGGCGACAGTGGCGATCCGTCAGCTACCCCAGCTGATGCAGGGGATACCACTGGCCGATTTGCTGGCGCTGCTGTTGAGCGATGAACCGCAACCGGATGAACCGGGCTGGCAACAACGCCTGATCGATAGCCTGTTGGCCTTGGCGCCCCCCCTGACCCTGTTGCAGGCCCTGGAGATCGTCAAGCGCTGGGAGGCGCTGATGGCCTCGAGTGCACCGTGGCGGCCCCTGTCGGCGGCACGGCTGCAACAGTGGCTGGGGGCGTCATGAATCCGCCGTGGGCGATCTGTTTGATGGGGCCGACCGCCTCGGGCAAGACCGATCTGGCCGTCGCGCTACGCCACCGCTTGCCGCTGGAGATCATCAGCGTGGATTCGGCGATGATCTATCGTCAGATGGACATCGGTACCGCCAAGCCGGAGCCGGCGGTTCTGCAACAGGCGCCGCACCGGCTGATCGATATCCTGGATCCGGCCGAGTCCTATTCGGCCGCCGCCTTTCGTGAGGATGCGCTGCGTGAAATGGCGGCAATCCGCCAGGCAGGACGCATCCCGTTGCTGGTTGGCGGCACCATGCTCTATTTCCGCGCCCTGGAGCAGGGCCTCTCACCGCTGCCGGAGGCTGATCCGGCGGTTCGCAAACAGCTCGAGGTCGAGGCGGCCGAGCTGGGCTGGGAGGCGCTGCACCGGCGCCTGGCCTCGGTTGATCCCGAATCGGCAGCCCGTATCCACCCCAACGACCCGCAACGGCTCTCACGCGCCCTGGAGGTCTATACTATCAGTGGACGCCCGCTCAGTGAGTTGTGGCGGATGGCGCAGGCCGAGGCCTTGCCCTATCGCCTGCTCAAGCTGGCCGTTGCGCCACCGGAGCGCGCCACCCTGCATCGGCGGATTGCCCAGCGCTTCGCACAGATGCTGGAACAGGGCCTGGTGGGGGAGGTGGAGGCGCTGTACCGGCGTGGCGACCTGCATGAGGCCCTGCCGTCGATCCGTTGTGTCGGCTACCGCCAGGTCTGGCAGTACTTGGCCGGGGAACTTTCCCGGGATGAGATGTCTGAAAAGGGGATCGCGGCAACACGGCAGCTGGCAAAACGCCAGTTTACCTGGCTACGTAGCGAAGATCGGCTACACTGGTTTTCAACCTTTGACGGCAAGCTGCTGGAAAAAGTGTTGAAATTGCTGGATGATAGCGCCATAAATGACCTTTGAAGCGGCTTGATTGCAGGATGACCGGGCCAGTAAATGGTAAGTGATTGATTAATTTAGGATACATTTATGACATTTCTACGGACACAGATTGTGTCAGATAATAACAAAGGGGTGAAAGAGATGAGCAAAGGGCAAGCACTACAAGACCCGTTTCTGAATGCACTGCGCAAGGAACGGATCCCGGTCTCCATCTATCTGGTCAACGGCATTAAGTTGCAGGGGCAGGTCGAGTCCTTTGATCAATTCGTGGTACTGCTGAAAAATTCCGTCAGTCAGATGGTGTACAAACACGCCATTTCGACCGTGGTGCCGGCACGCAATGTCAAGCTGAGTCTTGCTGAACCGGCGAGCGGTGAGGCCACTCCTGGGAATTTCTAGGTTTACGATGAGCGATTGTCGCTGCGGCGGGGGTGTCCTTGTTTGAGCGTCCCCGGATAGGTGAGCGGGCCATCCTGGTTCACCTGGAACTGCAACAGGAAAATGATCGCGAGGATCTGGCCGAGTTTCGTGACCTGGCGATGTCCGCCGGTGCCGAGGTGATCGGCGAGATTACCGGCTCCCGGCGCCTGCCTGAACCGAAATATTTCATCGGTAGCGGCAAGGTCGATGAATTGGCGGCACTGGTGCAGGCCGAAAAGGCCGAACTGGTCTTGGTCAACCATCCGCTGAGTCCGGCCCAGGAACGCAACCTGGAGCGGCGTCTGCAATGCCGCGTGCTGGATCGTACCGGCCTGATCCTCGATATCTTCGCCCAACGCGCCCGCTCCCATGAAGGGAAGCTTCAGGTCGAGCTGGCCCAGTTGCGCCATCTCTCCACCCGCCTGGTGCGTGGCTGGACCCATCTGGAACGGCAAAAGGGCGGGATCGGTCTGCGCGGGCCGGGGGAAACCCAGCTCGAGTCGGATCGCCGCCTGATCGGTGATCGTATCAAGTACCTCAA
>OBJA01001326.1_pt1 | contig 17444 bp, 19 predicted proteins | sample 1519751 | NCBI WGS metagenome assembly OBJA01 (sample SAMEA3881238, study PRJEB22517) | soil metagenome | biome: lake sediment; feature: soda lake sediment; material: sediment, water from around vicinity | place: India | collected 2013-12-23 | depth 3 m | reverse complement strand
AAGAGCCAGGGAGATCTGGAACGGGCAATACTAACCCAGCACATTCTTTATTACTCTCAATTTGTGGCTGTATTGCCGGGTATATTTGTTGAATATTCCTTCATGGTCGAACATGTCAACCCTGACTTCACCAAAAGAGTGAATAATCCTTTCACTATTCATGATAATACCAGTATGTTTTATAGCACCATCGGCATCTTCAAAGAAAGCAAGGTCGCCGGGTTTTGCTTCGGCATTGAAGTTTACAACCTTGCCTATTTCGACCTGCAGATCGAGCTTTCTTGGCAGCTGGATGCCGTTAAGGCTGAAGACCATCTGAACCAATCCGGAACAGTCGATTCCGAAAATCGATTTTCCGCCCCACAGGAACGGAGCCCCGTTATATGCCAGTGCTGTGGTGATTATCTCTTTTCTGGAGTTAAACTTCGGAGTATAGAGGTGCTGTTTCACTTCCATTTCCAGGTTTCTTCCAGGTGCAACGGCAATTGAGGAGCCATGCGTATATAGCTTTGAACCACCGGGCAGGAAGAATGTCCTTCCGAACTGATCACGGGCTGTCAGGAATGGAGCCCTTACAGTGCCGGCACACGAGGCAGTAATTCTCTCCCCATCCCCGTCGAGCAACTCTTCGATCATCTTACGGTCAACCCATCCCCTGAACCCGTCATTCAGGCTGATTACGAGAAACCAGTTATCTTCAAGATCCAGAATTTCTACCTGTTCTCCCGCCAGCAACTGGCTTACCATCTCCGATCTGAAGGATGGATTGATATAAACAGGTGCTGCTGGTACGTGACAAATTCCAAACATGGCAAAAGTTTCGTCAAACGTACATATTTTTTAACAATCTGCAAGCAGTGAGTTTGAATTTTTCCTTCTTTTCTATAAAAGCTGTCGTCAGCGGGATAATCATTCTACAGCATAATCAAAGTTCACAATACGGCAATAGAGGGCTTTTAACCAGGTGAGAGCAGCAGGTCCCTCGTTGAAGATCAGGTCAAGAATGCTCAACCCTGGGGTAAAACCATACTTCTCTGAGAAGACCTGATGGTAAGGATTCTCCCGCTGATGAAGGCAAAACATTGGCTCTTTTGACTTAGGATGAATAGCATCTCTCAGGTCAGAGAGCTCAACAGGATGCTTTTTGTATGATAATGTCTCAAAAGTTTCAATACTGCATCCAAGCATTTCAGATGAAAGCTTTATCGATGCCATGTTCAGTTCCCATATTTTTTCGAAACCGGCATCCAGGAGAGAGACTAGCTTATCCCTGTAGTAAAGATACCAGGGTGAACTGTTATATGCAGTATCAAGAGAACGGAGGTGAGTTGTCTGCCATCGCTGCGAGTATGAAACCCCTACATCTTTTACTTTTGTTTGGCTATTACGGCTAACCGGAACCTGTAACAACTGTTTGCCGTTCGGGCCTTGAATATAATATCTGTTTCTGTAGGTCTGCTTCTGGAAATTTTCGTGTGCCTCTATCATTGCTTTTGGATGAAATATGAGAAGAGCCATATACTCGACAGGAGGGAAAAGCGCAATGCCAAGCAGCAGCCCTGAGTCTTCGGAGATGGCAATGTTCATATATATACAGAATAAAAAGTGCAGTTCACAGGCAAGCGCATCTGTTTGTAACTATATCAATGAAAACTCCCCATGATAATTTTCAGGATAGACAACTGTGATATCGCCGGCATTTTCAACTGCAATCACTACCGGAAAATCGAGATTGCTATCCCTGAGTGTTTTCAGTATTGTCCTGACTGCGATATCTGCATCAAATACAACGGCATAGAGACTGATCTTGTGAGAGATGTCACTTCCAGTACACTTTCCGTTGCCTGACAACGAAAGGCCCTCACTAATGACATCTTCAACATAAGCAAGCTTGTTCAGGTCTGTAACATCACCCCAGTAGAGTGTGTCAATCTGAATAATGATCTGGCTGTAAGCTTCGGGGCCAAAGATCCTGTAGCCCTCCCTGCTTTTCTCTGCTGCCAGGTCAACTGCCTTTCTTTTCAAAACAGTCCTGTCCTGCTCATACAATTCATAGGTACTTATTGTACCACCAAGCACCCCTTCCTGTATCACCAGGGTATTCCTACCGGGGACTTCCCTAACCTTCCAGAACATGGTTACCGTATCTCCCTGCAGGAAAAACTCAGCGTTTATATTCCCTTCATCAGTGGTAATATCATTCTCAATACCACCATTGCTATGTCTGCAACCTGCCCACACAGACAAAATCATTATCAGGACAAAAATTTGCCTTATCATCTTCATCACGCAATCAGTTTATGGTTAATTGCCAAAATTACTATTTTTGAATTAACCAAAGCTGCTTTACCAACCATTTTAATTGACAGGCATCATAAAAATCTTTTTATACTCATACTCGCTTTTCTCCTTATAAAGAAAAAAGAGCTTTCCGTCATGCACGCTTATCTTTTCAATGAAAGGGAAAGATGGGATCCGGACAGTACGGATTATCCTGCCTGTGCCAAGGTCTATCTCCCCTACCGAACAGATACCGCTATCTTCAAAAACAGCATAGCAACTGCCTGTCTTCTCATCCTGAATAAATATCTTTTTAAAATCTTTGCTGTGATGATAGCCTGCCGTGACACTGGCTGTCTTTTTGCCAGTAGTGTCATAAAACACAATCGCATCATCAACATAATTGAATAAAACTACCTGATTTCCGCTTCTCGCCAGCGGAGCAAACACAGGTGAAAAGAAGCACATATCTGCGAATCTCCTTTCAAATTCATTGGTTTCAAAGATGTGCCTTGTCTCACGCATTACCAGTCCCCGGTGATCTGATATGTTCTCCAGCAGTCTTGTTTTTTTTTCATAATCGTTGTAAAAATAGTAATCGAGCCACTGGTTGTCGAATCTGTAGTGGGGAAAGTAGTAGTTGCTACCGATCTTAAGTTCAATTTTTGCGATCCCTGCATCAAACTCCTCTGAAGGGACTATCTCTTCCCCGACAATTATCAAATCATTGATCAGCTTCACACTGGCGGTGTTCTTTGCTCCTCTGATCCAGATGGCACCTGAGGCATCCCTGAAAAGCTCTCCCTGCTCACGCCAGGGCAGGCTGACAATAACTTCCATATCCTTATCCATAAGAAACAGGGTTTGCCTGCTGAGTCTTTTCTGAGGAAAGGCAAGCAGCAGCAACCCATCATCGCAATGGAGGTATGATGAAACAAACCAGGGCTTGTCAGGAATCAGGTTCATGGGCTGCCCGGAAACTGTAAACACCTTCAACCTGTTCACCCTGGGGGTAAGCATTACATTTGAGGGCAAACTCGATGAGTTGAGCAACAAGATCGTATCCAGGTATGAGACATGGCTGACTCTGATACTCATTGAACCTTCGGTGAGTGTTATCATTACTTTGCCACCGGAGTTGCTGGTGGTAATAACCTGGCCGGACATATCATAAATATGGGCACCAGTGACAGGATTCGAGGTTTCTGCATCAGTAAGCTGTATCGTTGCCCTTTGCTGAGCTACTGCGAGGCAACCAGTGCAGATAATCAACACATACGATATGAAGATTTTCATATACATGGCCTGCGGATTTGTGTAATTTCAGTAAATGACCGTATTGACTACAAAAATAATATGAAATAAATTAGTGCGGTGTCATAAGAAAAATCTCTGCCGGGATAACGGGTCACTCCTCTTCCTGAATCTCTTCATGAATATTTTCCTGATTGATACTCGCTTTTGGTGCATGCTTGTCCAAAGCCTGACGAAAACGCTCTTCATCCTCATGCTTTTTTGCAATCAGTCTTTTCACCTCCTGCTGATTAAGCCAGTCGAAATATGACATGGTTTCAATAGCAACAACGCCACCCATAAAGTCGCCATATTGTGCCGGTACTCCACCGTTCCACACATTCAGGGTTGCTATGGCGCCACGTGGCACTGACACATCTGTTCCACGCTGCCTGACACCATCAACATAATAGGCAGCATCACCAATACGTGCCCCGCGGAATGATATCTGACGGCCGTTATCACTAACCCAGGCTCCGCCAAAAAGCTCCACCGCGTGATTGATATTTCCGGGATCAGGGAGCTTGCTAAGTTCACCATGCTTGAGTTCACCCTTCGAGGGCGACTCATCACGTATAGTCTCGTTAGGCCTGATAACTACCGGGGTCATGCTCCTGCCCAAGGGAACAACCATATCCTGAACCATAGCCATTCCAGTACCTGAAACAACAACCCCAGGTATGGTCACTGTATCAATAAAAATGCTGCTGATAGTCACATTGTAAGTCCCAGGCTCCAGCGGACGAAGCGTATAATCACCGTGATTATTGGTATGGGCGCGGATAATACTGCCGCCATACATTACGTAGACCTCAGCATTTGTCAATGGCTCGATTTTCTCTTCTCCTTCATGGATCTGTAGTGTTTTGATATTGCCCCTGATTGACCCCTGAGCAGCAACAGAAAATGTCGCTGCTACCAAACATACTAAAAGTAAAATTTTTCTTTTCATGGCTTGATGTGTATTGGTTATCAGCCATAAATATAATATCATAACAAAGGATAATTGCCTGAAAAACAGTATATGGAGGCATACGGTCAGTAGCCGGAGGGGTATAACCGGTTAATGGCAAGGCTGCACTTTGCCGGAAGTTGCCAGAAAGATCCCGGCACTAATTGTAATAAACCCTGAAAACCCCATCCGAGATTTCCACCCTGTCTCCTGTACCGGATATTCCGGTATAGAAAAAGCCACCCCAGATATACTTTGCCACAACATCATGATCGACGACTATAAGGCTTGCCTCTGCTGAGTTGAGGGGAAGATAAGTGATATCCTGAGTCTTGTAAACAATGATATTCTGGATATTCTTAACAGGGTGGACTCCAGGTTCGTGATCCTGGATCAGAAGCCTCAAAGTGTCATTATTATTATTGACTCCTGTGATAATAACCACTCCGTTATTCATCTCAGCAGTAAGATAACTCGTGGCATTCCATACCACACTTTCGACCTTGCAGGAGAGCTCTTCCAACGGCACCGGCTCGGAATCATCATCACATGCACTCAGTGTCAGGGATATGGCAACCACCATCAAAACAACAAAAACATTAACTCTATTATCAAACATATATCTAACATTTATAATTTACATCTAACTCCCGGCACTAGCGGTGGTTTCTACAAGCTCACACACCGACATTTTGCTCTCAACTTTTCAGGTATTGATCCAGCCATGCAAAGAATTCCCGCTGCCAGAGGATGCTGTTTTGCGGCTTGAGTACAAAGTGTGACTCATCGGGAAAGAAGAGCAGTTTTGATGGTACGCTAAGCAGCTGAGCAGTATTGAATGCCTGAAGGCTCTCTGTATAGGGAATTCGGAAGTCGTTACCCCCATGGATTATGAGTATGGGTGTGTTCCATTTCTGTACGAACCGGTGGGGTGAAGCCTTGTAGCTTTTTTCTGCTGCACTATCCCAATAGGGGCCTTTCAGATCATGGTTCACAAAGAAGTACTCTTCGGTTGCACCATACATACTTTCGAGGTTGAACATACCGCAATGGGAGATGAAAGCTTTAAACCTGTTGTCATGATTTCCGGCGAGCCAGAAGACTGAGAATCCGCCATAGCTTGCGCCAACAGCTCCTATCCTTGTCTGGTCAACAAACCTCTCTTTTGCAACAGTATCTATTGCAGCCAGGTAGTCGAGCATATTCTGTCCACCGTAATCACCGCTGATCTGGTCGTTCCACTCCTGTCCGAAGGTGGGTACACCTCTTCGGTTTGGGGCAACAACAATATATCCATGTGCTGCCATCATCTGAAAGTTCCAGCGGAAGGAGAAGAAGTGGCTTACAGCACTTTGCGGGCCACCCTGACAGTAGAGGATTGCCGGATAGCTTTTCAGCGAATCGAAATGTGGAGGGTAAATGATCCAGGTAAGCATCTTTTCACCATCAGTGGTCTCGATCCATCTCTCCTCACTCCTGGCAAGTTTAAGTCTGTCAAGAATATGACTGTTTGTAGCCGTAAGCTGACGCTCAGCACCGTCAAACGAAACAACAAACAGTTCTAATGGCATGCTGTGCGTCATCTTGCTACCTATGAGCCTTTCGCCTGCCAGGGCAATGCCTGTATAATTATGATGCCCGCTGGTGATCTGATCAATTTCAAGGTTGTGAAGCTTTATGGAATATATCTGATAGGTGGCGTTGATACCACTGATGAAAAATATCTTATCCCCTTGCGGGCTCCATACGAAGTTATCGGCATCCTGGTCAAAATCAACAGTCATATCTATTGATGCGCCGTCATGAAACGAGTACACGATAAGCCTTTTTTTGTCGGACTCGAAGCCGGGGGTTTTCATGCTTCTCCAGGCAATTTTGCTTCCGTCAGGAGAGAAGACAGGGTTGTGGTCATAACCATCAAAGCCTGCTCTGCTTATATTCTCTGTTTTGTTCCTGGTGATATCATAAAGGTATATTTCACTGTTGGTGCTAATAGCATAATCTTTGCCGGAAAGTTTCTTACAGGTGTATGCTATCTTTGTTCCATCAGGGCTCCATGCGATCTGCTCCATGCCTCCATAAGGCATCATCGGGCTGTTGTAACGTTCCCCCTCCATAATATCAAATCCTGACTTTATGCCTGAAGCATTGTATTTTGTGTAGAAGATGTGGCTGTACTTATAGTCATGCCAGTGATCCCAGTGGCGGTACATCAGGTTGGTTGCGATAACGGCATTTGATTTCGGCAGGTCGGGATATACATCGGTGCAAGCCTGATCAAGTTTTACATCCATTGTATAAAGGAGATGACTTCCGTCGGGAGAGTATTCAAAGCCGGTCATGCTCTCCTTGAAACCGGTAAGCACAGTTATGTTGGTGCCTTCAGGGTCCATCTCATACATCTGCACTATGCCGCTGTCGTTGGGGGCAAGATAACCTATCTTTTCACCATCAGGCCTCCAGCGGGCATTGAACTCTGACACATCTGACATGGTGATCCTCCTGACATTTGAAGGATCATCAACATCAACAATATAAAGGTCCCTGCGTCCACTGTTCTGATCTACATCATACCATGTGACACCATACAGCACCTTACTTCCATCGGGAGAGACCTGCATGTCTGACACACGGCCAAGCATCCATAAAACCTCCGGGGTCATCACATCCGGTAAAGCAGCTGTGTCAATGTCGGGATGAAGAGGAAAATCAGCCTGTTTTTGCCAGAAGGTACATGACGTGGCAAAGAAGATAATGGCCAGGATCAGCGGTAAATGTTTCATTTTCATATTTGGTATTTATTATATGGCAAAGAAAATATCACATTGAACCTCTGATCTTACCCAGCACCCTGTTCATGGCTTCCCTGGCAACCTCATAGTCGGGTTTAAGATCAATGGCTTTATCATAGTAAGACTTGGCGTTCTGGAGATCCCCAAGCATCTCATGAGCATAACCTTTTGCATAGTATGCCTGATAATACTGTGGATTTGCCTGGATGGCGTGACCAAAATAGTCGCGTGCTTCATCCCAAACCTGAAGTTCTATATGAATATACCCCATGTTAAAAAAGGCATTATCCCTGAAACCCATGTCATCCCTCATTCGTGTAACTGCAAGATATGCATCAATTGCATCATTATATTTGCCCATATCCTGGTGAAACTTCCCCAGATTATAGAACACCTCTGCACTTTCAGGTTTAATGTTAAGCGCATTCTGATAGTACTCCAATGCCAGCGGATTCAGACGGTGGGTATAGATAATTGCGAGTTGCAGGTTGGCTTTGTAGTTATCCTTATCACGTTTCAGACATTCGTTAAAGTATCTTATCGCATTGAGCGTATCACCGGCATATGCCATTGAGAACCCGCCTATCAGCCAGGGTTCGGGGTTTGTATCATCAAGACGTGCAGCCGAGTCAAGGTAAAGGAGACTTGATTTATAGTCGGAAATCAACATATGGATTTCACCAAGTTTCATAAGGCTTGCAATATTATCCGGAGCGGCCGTACGTGCCTGCTTCAGCGACTGGATGCTCTCATGCACCCTTCCACGGGCATAAAGCACATCTGCCCTTGCAATATAATTTGCAGGATCTGCCGGATTAAGAGCGATGGCTTTGTCAGCATCCTGAAGAGCATGCTCCGGCATCCTGTGCTCAAGGAACAACTGTGACCTCAAAGCATAGAGAGATGCATCGGCAGGCTTCGCCTCAATAAGCCTGTTCAGTACTAAAATGGTGTCAGGCAAACCATACTCATTTACAGGTGAGACATCGGAGACTTGATTTCTGCAGGAAAACATTAGTATCAGACACGATACTGCAACAATAATTATCAGAACCTTCTTCATGGAAAAAAATTTATATCTGAAAGCCAAAAAACGAAAAATAAAACATCCTGCTCAATATAGTATTTTCCTGATTTGTCATGAATTCAGCATAACCGGCATGATAAGCATCAGCAGGTCCTCATCAGGATTGGCAGGAGTTGCAGGTTTAATGATACCTGCCCGGTTTGGGGTTGACATTTCGATAAGGACTTGTTCATCCTCTAAATTGTTAAGCAGTTCATACATAAACCTTGAGCTGAAGCCAATCTCCATATCTTCACCTTCATAACTGCACTGCAGCCTCTCCCTGGCCTCATTTGCAAAATCAACATCCTCGGCCGACAACAAGAGCTCTTTTCCGGAGAGTTTGAACCTCACCTGCTGGGTGGATTGGTTTGCAAATATCCCTACGCGACGTAATGAGTTGACCAGTTGAACCCTGTCAATTATCAACCTGTTGGGGTTCTCCTGCGGAATCACCACCTCATAGTTCGGGTATTTACCCTCTATCAACCTGCAGTAGAGATTGACTTTCTGAATAGCAAAATAGGCGTTCTTTTCGTTATACTCAATCTTTACCGGCTCATCAATATCTGCAAGGATATGTTTCAACTGATTAAGCGGTTTCTTGGGCAGTATGAAGGCTGCATCTGCACCGGTCTGAAGATCAGTGCGGCGATGACGTACCAGCTTATGGGCGTCTGTGGCTACAAAGGTGACACCTGTCTCGTTCAATTCACAATAAACACCTGACATGACCGGGCGCAACTCGTCACTTCCGGTTGCAAGTATGGTATAATGAATGGCAGATGCAAGAAACCCGCTGTCGATGGTTATGGAAGTGGGATTCTCCATCTCCGGAATCTTGGGAAACTCATCAGCATTCTGACCTGCAATCTTAAAGTTGCCCTCCTCTGTGGCTATTGTGATACCATATGTCTCCTCATTGGAAGTGAAGGAGATCGGAATGTTTGAGAATGTCTTAAGTGTTTCAACCAGAATCTTTGCCGGTACAGCAATGCTTCCGAAATCCTCTGCCATGTCAGGCACTACAGAGACATTCATTGTCGTCTCAAGATCTGATGATGTGATCCTCAATCTGCCCTCCTCCAGCTCGAACAGAAAATTATCGAGAATAGGAAGAGTGTTGTTTGCCTGTATTACACCACTGACCGACTGCAACGCCTTAAGCAACTGCGTTGATGAGATGATAAATTTCATATTGTTTTGGTTTTCAGTAAAATATTATTTTCTGTTTGCAGGTGTAAAAGTAGGTAATTATGATATGATTTCAAAAAAAAAATAAATGTAAGTTACGGAAATAAAAAAAGGGCTGTCTGACAACAACCCTTGAAATCTCAATATCCGGCAATAATGATATCAACCATTATTAAACCGCTTATCAGCTTCTGCCCAGTTTACGACATTCCAGAATGCCTCAATATACTCAGGTCTGCGATTCTGATATTTCAGATAGTATGCATGTTCCCATACATCCAGCCCCAGCAATGGCTTGCCATTCTGCTGAACAGTATTCATCAGGGGGTTGTCCTGGTTGGCAGTTGACGTTACTTCGAGCTTTCCCTCTTTGTTAAGGATAAGCCATGCCCATCCGCTTCCGAATCGTGATATCGCAGCCTGACCAAAGATTTCACGGAACTTTGCATATGACCCGAATTCATTCCGTATAGCCTCAGCAAGATTCCCAACAGGTTCCGAACCCCCGTTCAGTTTGAGCAAACTCCAGAATAACTCATGGTTGTAATGGCCACCTGCATTATTACGCAAGAAATCCGGATACCCGGAAATTTTTGAGAAGAGCTCTTCAAATGAGATATCCAATGGTCCATGCTCTTCTGCCCATTTCATTGTATTGTTGAAATAGGCCTGGTGGTGCTTGCTGTGGTGAAGCTCCATAGTCTGAGCATCAATATACGGCTCAAGTGTATTGTAGCCATACCCTAATGGCTTAAATTCCAATTTGCTGATTAAGTGTGACATGATCTGTAGGTTTAAGGTTATTTAGAATTATTATAAATTAAACACCAAAAGAAAACAATTGTTCACTTAACTGATAAAGCGCCGTTTTTACAAGAATATGCTGCTTTTTACAGATTTGTTCTTATTTTTGTCAGTAAATAATAACCTTAAAACCTGATTATCATGCAGAAGAATCTGAAAACGTTTGCCTTATTGGCGGCATTGGCAGTTTTTATTTCATTTGGCTGCGACAAGGAAGACAAAGAGATCACCTATCCGACAGTTACCACTGCTGAGGTAACTGACATCAAACAGACGACTGCAACCTGCGGCGGCAACGTGACTTTCGATGGAAACGCTTCAGTGACCAGGGGTGTATGCTGGAGTACTTCTGAGAACCCAACCATAGAGGATAATCACACCACGGATGGTATGGGTGAAGGAGTATTCGTTAGCGAGATCACAGGACTGGCCCCCAGCGTAAAATACTATGTGAGGGCTTATGCCACAAACAGCCATGGTACCGCATATGGCAACCAACAGGAGTTTACGACACCAATATAGGTATCTAAGCAGCTACAAGGAGTTTTGTCGGCGGGCAATCCATGCACCGCTTACAGAATGCCATAACTCCATGGCATTCTAAATTTCTATGTAATGATGATAAAAGAAATTTATACTTTTTTTTCGGATTTATTTGAGACGATTGGGTTTTCTCAAACCCTTATAACATTTGTGATCAACCTTATCTATCTATTAATCATCGCATTTATTGCCTGGTTTTCTGATTTCGTTGGAAAGAGAATTATTCACATTGCTATACAGAAAATTACATCCCGTACAAAGACAGAGTGGGATGACATAATGTTCAGAAGGAAAGTATTCAGAAGGGTATCCAATCTGTTGCCTGCATTTGTCATCTTTGCGCTGTTTCCTCAATTATTCGCTGATTATCCGTTTTGGATAAATTTGGTTATTACCCTGACCAACATCTATGTTGTAATAGTTATTGTACTGATCGTTAACAGCATTTTAAATTCAGTAAACGACATATACCAGGCGTATGATATTTCGAAAAACAAACCGATCAAAGGGTACATACAGGTGGTCCAGATCCTTGTTTATCTGTTTGCTGTAATTATTATTATTGCTGTGCTCATTAACAAGAATCCTCTTCTGTTGCTTGGCGGTCTGGGTGCATTTATGGCCATTCTGGTTCTTGTATTTAAAAACCCAATAGAAGGTTTTGTGTCAAGTATTCAATTGTCGGGGAATGACATGGTACGTATCGGGGACTGGATAACGATGCAGAAGTACGGAGCTGACGGGGATGTACTTGAGATAACGCTTGCTACGGTGAAGGTAAGAAATTTTGACAACACGATTGTGAGCATTCCCACGTATGCCATGATCGCTGATTCTTTTCAGAACTGGAGGGGCATGCAGGAATCAGACGGCAGGAGGATCAAACGGCCAATTTATCTGGACATGAATTCTGCCAGGTTTGCAGATGAGGAGTTACTTAACAGGCTCAGGAAATTCAGGCTGATAAGGAAATATATTGACGACAAGCAGGCTGACATTGACAAATACAATGCAGAAACAGAAGCTGCAGATGAGGCTGAGAGTGGCCGCCCTTCTCAATTTTATGGCAGGCGCCAGACCAACCTGGGAATCTTCAGGGCATACATAGAGTCTTATCTCCGGGATCATCCGAAGGTCAACAATGATATGATGCTTATGGTCAGACAGCTTCAGCCAACAGAGAAAGGCATCCCGATTGAGGTATATGCATTTTCAAAGATCAAGGACTGGGTTCTTTATGAGCGATTACAGGCCGACATTTTCGATCATCTTATTTCTGTAGTGCAGGAGTTTGATCTAAGGATTTTCCAGGAGCCCAGCGGCCGCGACCTTGCAGAAGGGTTGAGCGGAAGATTTACGACCAGAAAGTGATCACAGCCAATTCTTTCAGAGATTTGCTGACCCCTTTTCCATTGATTTGAACACTGTGTGAAGATTGTTGCAAATGTCTGAAGCCAGAATAGCATCCATCCCTGATTTTTCTGCACAGACTTCTGCTGCCCTTGCGTGGAGAAATACAGCAAGCCTGGATGACTCTGACGGAGAGTAGCCCCTACACAGCAACCCAAGAATGATCCCGGTCAGGACATCTCCGCTACCTCCTTTTGCCAGTCCGGCATTCCCGAAAATATTGAACGTACAGTTCCCATCAGGGCTTACCACAGCAGTCCAGGCGCTTTTCAATACCAGGTAACACCTGTACCTTGTGGCAAACTTCCTTGCCTTGTCAAGACGATCAAAACTGTTTGTACTGCTTCCTGCAAGCCGGTCAAACTCTTTCAGGTGAGGCGTGAGTATTGTCTCTGCCGGCAACTCTTTCAGCCATCCGGGATTAGACGCCAGGATATTGAGTGCATCCGCATCGAGCACCAGATATGAGGAATACTCTTTAAGAAGGTTTTTTATCATTGAGGCTGTTTCCGGCCGGATTCCTATGCCCGGACCTGCTGCAACGGCAGTATATGGCTTCAGGTCGGGCAGACCTGTTAGGTGTTCTGCATTCACGTCAGCAGAAACCATTGCTTCGGGCAATGAGGTGTTCATTTGTGGAATGATGCATGAAGGGATGTGGGTTGTAAGGAGACCGGCACCACTGCGTAAGGTGCTGTGAGCAGCAAGCAGGGCAGCACCGGCCTTGTTGCGGCTTCCTGCCAACAACAATCCGTGGCCGTAATTGCCCTTGTGGCTGACCCTGCCACGGAGTTTGAAGATATCAACGGCAGCATGAAACGTAAAAACAGTATGGTTTGTCTCTTCCGCATCTATGAACTCTCTGCTCAAACCAATAGGAACAACTCTCCACTCGCCGGTGTATTTGTAATTTTCAGGCATCAGTAAAGCCAGTTTCGGCAGCTCAAGTGAAAGAGTAATATCTGCCCTGACAATTGCGCCCTCCTCAGTATCCGAATGACAATCTACAAAAAGACCTGATGGAATGTCTATTGAAACAACTCTCACATTGCTGGTATTGATGGCTTGTATCACTTTCGCGTACAACCCACCAACAGGGCGTGTAAGACCTGAACCGAACAGGGCGTCAATAGCCAGTTGATAGCCTTCGACATCGGGCATTTGAGAATTATCGTCAACCTTGATAACATCAACACCAGTAGTCGCCAAACGATCCAGGTTAACCTCAAAATCTTTTGACCCCACAGGGTTAGAGGCAGCAATAACAACCGACACATTAAATCCACGCTTTCCTAACAGCCTGGCAATAACCAACCCGTCACCACCATTGTTTCCCTGGCCGGCAAAAACCAGAACCCTCATCCCGGGTTTCAGCATCTTTGCGATAATACCGGCACACTCACTACCTGCACGCTCCATAAGGTCAATGGAAGCTATTGGCTCATGCTCTATAGTATAAGCATCAGCAGCCCTGATCTGCTGTGTTGAAAGTATCTTCATAGGCAAGTGTTTACAAGAGTGTCTGCTCACTCCTCAGCACCGTATTAAAACACCATGCAGCAATAAAATGGAAGATCAATCTCTCTCTATCCAAACATCTGCTCAAGCAAAAACGGATTTGCAAAGAAGCTTCCTATTATGATGAAATAAATAACTATCAGAACAAGATACAGAGCTGACAAGATTAGCCCGATTATAGCACAAACCCTGCCTGCCTTCATGTTCTTCACAGAAGATAAACTATAGCGGTCAGGATTTGCATCCAGCAACTTCTTTGCACTGCTGCTCATAATGAGGGCAATGATTCCCATGACAATCCCCGGCAGTCCGTAACAAAAACAGGTGGCAATGCTCAGAATTCCGAGCACAAGCACACCGGTTGAGTTTGGTAATGTTTCATTCATGCCATGCATGGCAAATGTATCCACCGGCCTTTGCCCATGCTGGCCAGGTTCTCCTCCCTGATTCATCTGTGTGTGTGGGTAATCCTTTTGATCCATATTGATTTTATTTGATGGTTAGGTTCTATTAGTTAACTCAAGACTATACTTCCATTGACAATTTTAAGAATGTAATTCAAAGTAATGATAAGGGCAGTAAAAATAAAGGAATATTTCAAAACATCAGCACCTTTTCTGTATTTGAAAATCAGATGTAATATCAGAAAGAAAAATATAAACATCAAAGGCAAAAGAGCAGGGAATATCTGAAAGCTCTCCAACAAGTTTCCTCTCAGCAATTCGGCAAAACTTCTCTGCATGCCACACCCCGGGCACTCAATACCGAGATACTTTTTGTAAAAACATGACATGGAATTTGCTTCAAGCCAATCAGCCATTCTCATAAACACCCTCTTTTGGAAGCAAAGGTAATCTTACCAACAATACAAGTCAACAGTCTTTAGCTGATATCACTAACTTCAAAACAACCCATAAGTTTCTTTTTGAACTTCCAGCAGGTCATCTGCCTTATCTCCAGTTGTTTTGATATTGTAGCTGATGATATTGCAGGGGAATTGCAACATAGCCAGGCAATCCTGAAAGCCTCTCTGACAGGAATTCTGCACCTGTGGAACAGGGTGTGTGCTGTTGCTGATTCATCTGTCTTACACCTGGTGCACCGGCGCGACGAAGGACGTTTCCCTCTGCAATAATTGTCGTTACCACATTTCCTACAAACAAAACCAGCCTCCCACTTCTTGTCAGCAAGATATGCCAGACATGCCTCATCATTTGGAAAGAGGGTGTCAAACGCCTCCGCACTTATGCCATTAAAACTTAGCTTCATCTGTTACCATTAAGCCATTATCCGGCAAAGATAAAAAAAAAAGTGATACTTATGTGCTATGTTAAAAAACTTTTTTATTTTTGCACTGTTTTATCAGAGGGTACATTAATAAACACAAACAACGATGAACAGATTTTTTTGGATTGGCCTTATCTCCATGGCACTGACACTTACGGCATGCTCCTCAAGCAAGCCTGACAACACCGTTCAGGACACAGTAAAGATTGACAGTGGCTCTGCCGTTATTGCTGAGAAGATTGATGTAAGCAACCAGAGTAGTGACACAGGTGATGCAATAACAGATCATGAAGGCAGCGAATCAGGCACAGCAAACCCTTCGGAACGCAAGGCATCTTACACTGACAAGCCTGTTGAGCTGAACACTGAAGATTTCAAGAGACTTGTTTACAATATGGACCAGAATCCCTCGCAGTGGGTATATAATGGAGAATTGCCGGCACTTATTGATTTTTATGCTGTTTGGTGCGGGCCTTGCAAGATGGCAGCACCTGCACTTGAAGAGCTTGCGAAAGAGTATGCGGGAAAGATTCATATCTACAAGGTAGATGCAGAGAAGGAGCGTTGGCTTGCAAGATATTTCCGGGTAACAGGCTATCCCACATTTCTTGTAATACCATCACAGGGGCAGCCGCGTCAATTTTCGGGACTTCCGGGAGTCAGGACGCAAGCTGATATTAAGCCGATGTTTAAGAGGATTATAGAATCGGAATTATTATAAACACGATAAAGAAAGGAACAACAAGATGATTGAACACTTAACAAAAGAGACATTTCAACAGAAGGTATTCAACTATGATCTTAATAAGGAGTGGAAATTTGAGGGTGACTTACCCTGCATGATAGATTTTTATGCTGACTGGTGCCAGCCGTGCAAGATGGTTGCACCTGTACTTGAGGAGTTGGCAGAGGAGTACAAAGACAAGATCAACATTTACAAGATTGACACTGAGGACCAGCAGGAGCTTGCAGCTGCTTTTGGGATCCGCAGTATTCCATCGATCCTGTTCTGCCCTAAAGAGGGTCAGCCGCAGATGGCGATGGGAGCCTTGCCAAAGAACACATTCAAAGAGGCTATTGACAGTGTGCTTCTTGGTGAACAGAAAGAAGAAGAATAATATTTTTTCGTTTTGATTTTGGGTTTGGAAAGAGGTTGTCTCAAGAGGCTTCCTCTTTTTTTTTTGGAGAAGGGATATCAATCAATCAACTTGCCGGGAGACAGTGTTAGTTTCCGGCTATTATGCAGCATTCGGCGAAACACCTCCATTTGTGACATTATCACAAATGTTTCTTTGTTATTATAACTGTTGAACTCTGCAGGGGTTCCGGCAAAATAGAGGTTGGCGAGCCCACCGGTGCCGAAATTCAGATAGAGGCTATCGCAAAGGGTATAGAGGAATGCAGCTTTCATGGAGCCGGCGGCAAGGGTATCGAGCAGTTCTGAAGTGTGCCACCTGAGATATATTGACGTGATATACCTGTCGAGGGTTTCGGGATGTGGACGTGTGAAGTCAACCTTATTGACACTGGGTCTTGAGGTCAGGAGTGTTACTCTGAACATGTCGCCTGTTTTCACAGGCATTCCGCCGGGGATGACCTTGTCGGTACCGACCTTGAATATTTTCGGATAGGTCTCGCTAAGAGTAGCATGGCCTTCGCCAAGGATAAGATAGACTACGGAGAGGTCGACACTTACAACTTCAGCATAGGTTTCGAAACCGAAGAAGTAGAGTCTGGCGCGGTTCCAGTATTTCCCCCCGAAGGGAATCAGATAGATCAGGAGTATGATCCCTGCCACAAGAAGCCAATCCCTTATGCGCGTCTTCTCCTCCTTTTTAAAGGTTTCATCATCAACGGTTCTGTAATAGACCCGTCCGCCATAGCCGGCATAAGCCCGTGCAGTCCCTCCACCGTATGCCCTGGAGTCGGCATGCCTGCGGAACTCCGTCTCCCCGCTGCGGTGTGTGTATCTCTTTGAGTAAAAATCGTAGTTCTCTCTGGAAACAGGATCGCCCAGCACCTGCCACGCTTTCTGGATACGTAGAAACTGTTCGTTCGCTCCAGGACGGCGGTTAACATCAGGATGCCACTGCTTCACCAGCCGGCGGTATGAACGCCTGATCTCCTCCTGCGAAGCATCCTGGTCAACTTCAAGTATCCGGTAATAGTATGGGCGCATGGCCTGGCAAAGTTAACAGTTATTGGTAATTAGTTTGTAATTTGTAGTTTGTAGTTGAGCCGTTGCCTTAGGTAGTTATTCGCCACGAAGGCTCCAAGGCACTAAGGTTCACTAAATGTAATACAT
>OBJA01001325.1_pt1 | contig 17455 bp, 13 predicted proteins | sample 1519751 | NCBI WGS metagenome assembly OBJA01 (sample SAMEA3881238, study PRJEB22517) | soil metagenome | biome: lake sediment; feature: soda lake sediment; material: sediment, water from around vicinity | place: India | collected 2013-12-23 | depth 3 m | reverse complement strand
TCAAAAGCTCCCCCTCACCCTAGCCCTCTCCCTCAGGGAGAGGGGATAAAACGGTGTCAACGGAAGATTGGTAATAGACAGTATCATCATTGACAGAAAAAACGTCCGTCATTCTGCACTAGAAGATTTAACGGGATAAAAAACAGTTTAATTTCCGTGTTCTTCCGTGTATTCCGTGGACCCAAAAGCCAGCCTTATCTCCTCAACCTGCTCCGGGTTATAAGGAACTGACGCGCCGTGCCCCCACACCGGTCCCGGCCAGGCCGGATCATCACCGCGTCTGCCGACATGATGCAGGTGCAGCTGACTGACCAGGTTTCCCAGGGCACCGATATTGAGTTTATCAAACGGGAAATGATCCCTCATCCACACAGACACTTGATGACTTTCCTGCCACAACTGCTCGCGATCAGCAGCCTCCAACTGGTAAATTTCGCTCACTCCGGCGCGGCGGGGAACCAGAATCAGCCAGGGGTAATGGGCGTTATTCATCAGCAACAGCTCCGACAGGGGTAAACTGCCGAGATGAACAGTGTCACGCTGCAGGCGTTCATCAAGTTTGAACATGGATTATCCTTATCAGCATTCATGGTCGACGAATCAACCAGCACTGGTGAATACGCGGATTGCGGGCAAAATCCGGCGGCAGGGTGGCAGCACTGATATTGTCGAGAACAAGATCAGGAAATGCCTCAACCGCCATCTTGAAGGTGCGCAGATTGGTAGAAAAAAGCAGCCGGCCATCAGCTGCCAACAACCGCAGGGTCTTGCGCAACAACTCCACATGGTCACGCTGAACGTCAAAGGTGGTCGCCATCGATTTTGAATTGGAGAAGGATGGTGGATCAACAAAGATCAGATCAAAGGCCCCGGCGCGACGGCTCTGCGCCTGTTCAAGCCAGGCCAGACAATCCGCCTGGACAAATTCCTGACGGGCACTGTCGAAGCCGTTGAGTTCAACGTTCCGACGTGCCCAATCCAGATAGGTGCGTGACATATCAACGGTTATTGTCTTTGCCGCTCCCCCTTTCAGGGCATGGACCGTCGCCGTGCCGGTATAAGCGAAAAGGTTGAGAAAGCGCTTACCGGAGGCCAGGGTCTGAATCTTGCGGCGGGTCAGACGATGGTCGAGAAACAGACCGGTATCAAGGTAATCGCTGAGATTGACCAGAAACCGGCAGTTTCCTTCCTGTACCTCTTTCAGGATACCGCGTGCCGCCTGTTTTTCGTACTGATCGGTGCCCTTTTGCTGCTGCCGCACTTTCAGATGAATCTGTTTCGGCGTCACCTCCAGCACCCGCGGCAAAGCCGCAAGCACTTCACGGATGCGTTCGGCGGCCTTGTCGGCATCGATGCTGCTTGGGGCACGGTACTCCTGCACATGGACCTCATCGCCATAGACATCAATCGCGACCGCATATTCCGGCAGATCCGCATCATAGAGACGATAGCAGTCAAGCCCTTCACGCTGAGCCCACTTGCCGAGCTTTTTCACATTTTTCCGCAAGCGATTGGCAACCATCTCGGCCCCGGCTGACAAAGGTTTTACTGCTAGCCTCTGTTCTTTCTCCGCCAACGATTGCCAATGGTTATCAACATTGATGACAAACTGCAGCAACTGACATTTCAAGGCCCCGTTATAGAGCACATTGATCTTGTCGGCGCGCAGACCGATGGCCAGCCCCAGTTCCTTCTCACTGGTAATGACACCGGCACGCCAGCCCTGGCAATGCTGCGTTAACACCTGACCAAGCTGGTTATACAGAGGGGCCAGTTCGTCCCTGGAACCGAGGCGTTCGCCATAGGGAGGGTTGGCAACGAAAAGGCCGCTATCCACTCCAGAGGGAGGAACAAACTCTGCCAGGGAGCGTCGTTCAAAATGGATCAGCTTGTCCATGCCTGCTTGCCGGGCATGCTCCCAGGCCGCGCGAATGGCCCGGGGGTCAGTGTCATAACCGACGATGGGCACCTTCAGCCCCCCGATTCCGAGCTGATGTTGTTCCTCGGCCTCCCGCTGCAACTGCTGCCAGAGGGTGTCATCATGCTGTTTCCAGCCGAAAAACCCGTAATAGCTGCGCAGCAACCCTGGGGCTGTATTGGTGGCCATCAGTGCCGCTTCCAGGGGCAAGGTACCGGAACCGCACAGGGGATCAACCAGACCACCTCCGGCGGCATGAATCTGCGGCCAGCCACAGCGCAGCAAAATCGCGGCAGCAAGGTTTTCCTTCAGGGGGGCATGGACCCCGTCACTGCGATAACCCCGTCGATGCAGACTGTCTCCGGACAGGTCAAGGCTTAAAGTGGCCTGATCCTGATACAGATAGAGGTTCACACGCAGGTCAGGACGCTCCAGGCTCACCGATGGCCGCTCGCCTCTGCGCACACGGAACTGATCAACAATGGCATCCTTGGTTTTCTGCTCGGCGTAACGTGAATGGGTTATCTGTGACTTACTGGTCGCACAGTCGATGGCCAGGGTCGAGTCGGGGTTCAGGTGCTCCGACCAGTCAATCTCCTGCACCCCGACATACAAGTGTTCAGGGTTATCGGCAGCAAAGCGGGCCAAAGGGAGCAGCACCCGACTGGCCAGTCGCGACCACAAGCAGATACGATAGGCATCCTTCAGACTACCGTTGCAACTGACTCCGGCACGTTCCTGCTTGATATCGCTGAGACCAAGGGCCGTCAATTCCTCCACCAGCAACGGCTCCAGGCCGAGGGCGGCAGTGACAAATAGAGGGTGTTTTGTGTTGTGCATATTGTTTAAATCCGGCGGATAGCCAGCCCCTTATCGCCCAACCCCTCATTTGCCTTCTTGAGGGCCGACTCACCGGCCAATACCGCCACCGCGCTGCGACCATCGCGTAAATAGCGTTCAGCCACCTTGATCAAAGCTGACTTGTCGACCTTGAGCAACTGCTGACGGAAGCAATTACGCATTTCCAGACTGATACTGCGACGCAAACAGGCAAATTCGTGGGCGGCCAGTCCGGCGGGAGACAAGGGTTTGTCTAGATCACTGAACACCGCTAAAATGGCTTCTTCCACCGCTACCGATTCAAATTGACCGCTGCAGACCCAGACAATGGCATCGTCGAACACCTTGAGGGTTCGCTCCAGATGCGGATCCCGGTAGGAGAGCATGCTGAACAAACCGGCACCACTGTTATGGCCGGCCATACCACCGTAGGCTCCCCCTTTTTCACGAATCTCGCGATGAAGAAACTCGGCCCGCAGCAACCGCGCCAGGACTGTCAAGGGAGCGTTATCGGGATCACTATAGGGAACGGTTTTAAAGACTCGGGTCACATATTGAACAGGTAAAGACCAGACCAATCCATGCTGTCCGGGTTGCTCATTGAACACCCTGTTACCCGAAGAATCTCCACGTCGACAGCACTCAAGCTCTGCCAATAGGGTTGTTAAGCCCCCTTCAACGTCGGAAAAATGCTGTTCCTCAACAGCAACAGCAACCTGCAGGTGCGCCTGGTCAAAGAGTGTTTCAGCAATGGAGGCAAGCATTGCCGCCAATTCGTTCAAAGCATCAACGGGCCTGGAAGCCAGCTCGCGTACCAGCGCAATCTGCGTCAACCCTGACCACTGCTCACGCAACTGTGCCGCAGGTGACAAACCGGAGGCGGCCATGCGCGCGGCATAGGTATGCCCCGATTGCGGCACCGAATTTTCCATGGAGACCTGCAATTGTCCGAGAACCTTATGCAAACGATCGAGGTCGGTAAAATCAGGGGTCTTGATAAAATCCCGCAGCAAGCCGAAAAGGGGCACGGCGTTACGTACCAAGGCCTTGCCTTTCAGTTCAAACCCGGCGTCAAAAGCACCAAGATCAGATGGATCATCCAGTAGCGAGGTACGCGCTGAAATGCCGCCGCTGACAGCTTCCATCGCTTCGGCCATTTCCAGATACGTACGACCACCGGCACCAATCTGGGTCAGCAGACTGCTGAACACCGGCAGATAGGTCAACTGCTCTGCGCTGAGCCTGTCGATGGCAAAATTCAGGGTCACATAACCAATGCCATTGGTTGGTTGGGCAAACCAGTAACTGGTGACCGGCCCGTAATCCACTTTTTTTGCTGCCACCGGGGCTTCCGCCGCCGGGATGTCGGCAAGGGTCAGGGTCGGCAAACACGAAAGGTCTTCCGGTGCTTCCTGTGCCTGCTTGAGCTGCTGTGCCTGTTCCACCAGCCGTTGGCGCTGCTGTTCATCAAGCTGTTGCTGTTTGTTATCGAGGTCTGCCCGCACTGCGGCCTCCTGACGCGCACCCATTTCCGTATCCGGTTGCAGCACCAGGGTAACACGGTGGGGGTTATCAAGGAGCCATCTGCGAATCAACCCCTCAAAATAGTTTCCTTTGGCCACATCCTTGCGCAACCGTTCCAACTGATCGCTGAAATTCAACACATCCAACGGATCCCCTCCGTGCAGCCAGGGGCCAAAAAGACGCATCAGTAATAACAGAGAATAGGGGTAGGAATCGCCGCTGACCTCACGGGTTGAAAACTCCAGTCGGTGAATCGCCGCCTCGATCCGTTCCCGGGAAAAACCCTCACGGGCGATCTGCTCAAGGGTATCAAGAATCAGTGTTTCAATGGCCTGACAGTGCTGTGGTTCCGTGCCCTGCAACCCGGCCGAGAAAAAGGTGTTGCGGTAATCATCATGATAGCCGGTAGCCGGAGTCAGGTTGGCACCCAGTCCTGAATCAAGCAGGGCCTTGTACAGAGGTGCCGCCGGTGTGCCCAGCAGTAAAGACGACAACAGGTTCATTGACAAACGTTCATAGCTGTCGTTGATATCTGCAGTCAGCCACGCCAACTGCACCATGGAGCGTTTTTCCGTGGTTTCACCCGGATCCAGGGGATAAGGTTCAGTTACCTGCAAAGGAGCGGACAATCGCTGCTCCAAAGGCACTTCACTGTCGGGATCAATCCGCCCAAAGCGCTGCAACACCCGGTCTTCGACAATAGCGAGGAGTTCGGCCAGGTCAAGGTTGCCGTAACTGAAAAACCAGGAGTTGCTCGGGTGGTAATAGCGGGCATGAAACTCCCGCAACTGCTGCCAGGTCAGGTTGGGAATATCTTCCGGTTCACCCCCGGAGTTATGGCGATAGGTCGCCGTCGGATAGAGGTGACGGGTCAACCGTCGTCCGAGCAGGGATGAGGGGTCAGACATGGCCCCCTTCATTTCGTTATACACCACCCCTTTATATTCAAGTGCTGAAGCGGGGTTATCCAGTTCGGCAAACTCGAGGCGATGCCCTTCCTGACGGAAATCCCGTTCGAGCAAGCGTGGGAAAAATGCCGCATCCAGATAGATCTCAAGCAGATTATGAAAATCCTTGCGATTCATACTGGAAAAGGGATAGAGGGTCCAATCACTGGCGGTCATGGCGTTCATAAAGCTGTTAAGGCTGCGCTTGAGCATGGAAAAGAAGGGATCGCGCACCGGAAAACGCTCAGAGCCGCACAACACCGTATGCTCAAGGATATGTGCCACCCCGGTGGAATCCTCCGGGGGAGTCCGGAAACCGACACCGAACAGGGTATTGTCATCATCCCGCACCAGATGCATGAAGCGGGCACCAGTCTTTTCATGGGTCAGACGAATCATGGAGGCATTAACATCCGGCACAGCATCAACGCGATCAACAATGAAACCACTCAAGCGTTTGCCGGGGAGAAAATCTTGTCGTTCCATAAAAAATAACCTCTTTCTGAAAACTCAGCGCAAACCGGAAAAGGCGCGCAATAAAAAAATGAAGAGCAGACAGCGTTTTTAGCCTGCATATTTACCACTAAGGTAACAGATTCGGCGACCGATATAACAGCTTTGACAAATGATAGCAAAAAAAGATTGAATATTTGTTTATACCGTGGTACCTGTATCGCCCTCGGAGCGTAGCGCAGTCTGGTAGCGCGCCTGGTTTGGGACCAGGATGTCGGAGGTTCGAATCCTCTCGCTCCGACCATTTAAAACAACGTCGACCATTAGGTCGGCGTTTTTTTATAGCATAAAGAGAGGATTCGAAGCGCAGCGAGCTGACGCAGGAGCCCTCCCCCTCCCCCTTTGCCTGGCGTCGATCTTTGATTTTTTCACAAAAAAACAGGCGCAACCCGTAACATCAGGATCGCGCCCGTCGAAATTAAAGTTCTTGCGCCGAACCTTGTTCAGCCTGCCGTCATGGCCGCAACCCGCTCCTCCATCAACCGGAACAAGCCGTCATATCCCTGACGGCGGATAATCTCGCCATAACTGGCACGGTAGTTCATGATCAAGCTGACTCCCTCGATGACGATGTCAAACACTCTCCAGCTTCCGTCTTCAAAAACCATGCGGTACTGCACCGGCAGTTGAATCTCGTCGGCAACGATCAAGGTATCAACGATGGCACGGTCATCCCTGACCCGTTGCTGCAGAAACTTGACACTTCCACCAGAATAATCATCTATCCGATTGAGGTAGGTCTCTTCCAGAATCCGGGTAAACAGATAGACAAAATGGTCGCGCTGTTCCGGTGTCGCACTGTTCCAGTAATTCCCCAGGGTGCGCTGCGACATGGCTTCAATACTGAGAAACCTCTGGGCATAGCCGCTGACTTGAGCTTTTTTTTCCGCAAGACTCATTTCCTGATGGTCAAGAACCTCAAGAATTGAGTCGACCATGATTTCAATGGCCCTCAGAGGATCCGACTGTGCGTAAACAGGTGCGCCCAGAAACAGCAGCAATAAACCGATGATGAGTTTTTTTGTTATCGCCATAAATTGAACCATTCAAAAGGGTTTAAAAGATCACTGTCAAAAATTGGTGCCTCTAAGATATTGAGATTATAAATCGGTTCGCCAACTTGTGCCAGCCTGCGTTGAGCGTAGGCGGTACGAACAAAAAGGTAGGGATCTATAGAATCCCGAACAATTCCCTCATAGGTGTCACGGTCAAGAGACAATCGATTAGTTGAATCAAAAGCCCGGATCATTAACAGATTCTCTGTGTCCAGTCCACCGTAGCGGAATGGATCGGCATACGAATCAACAAAGGTTCCGGTGCCATCACGCAAGCTTGAGGGTCCGACAATCGGCAGTACCAGATAAAAACCATGCCCGAAACCATATGTTCCCAAGGTCTGTCCGAAGTCAGCGGGAGCCCTGCGCACGCCTGCCACATTGGCAGCCGGGTCAAACAGTCCCGCGACACCAATAGTGCTGTTGACAATGAAACGGTAGGTTTCGGTGCCGAAGTTTGAAAACTTGAGTTGCAGCAGAGCGTTGCCGGCACGCACCGGCGTCGCTATATTATTGAAAAAGTTACTGACCGAAACCCTGGCCGGTCGAGGGACAACCCGATATCCTCGTGCAATCGGCTTGAATAAATAAAAGTACAATTTATCATTTACCCAGAATACCCCCCGGTTAAGAGGCTCGAAAGGATCAGCAATCAGCTTGACGGGAGCATCCCAGTCGTCGAAATCATCGTTCCAATCCCCAAAATCATCGTCAAAAGACGCATCAAGGTCCACACCTGTGCCATTGCCGAGGACCACCTCCCCTTCTCCCGCCAAAGAGGAGGAAACCGGCCGCTGTAATTCCTCCGGCATCTTCCCCGGGGTTGCAGCGCAACCGGTCAGAACAAAGCAGGATACAACCATCAATACCAACAGGCGTTTCAACATATCCCCCCTTCGACAGAAAATCTCTTTTCGACAACAAAAAGACCTGGAGCCTGATGACGATTACATAAAGACAACTGCAGAACATCGTAGCGCTCATTGTTCAAAGCAGAAAAGAATTCCCCAACCAAAACGGCTTCTTCCAACCCGCCGGAGTGTCCGGGATAAACAACTACCGCCATTCGACCACCAGTGACGAGACTCTCAAGGGCTTGCTGCAGTGCGACAAGCGTGGATTTCGGTTGTGTTATCAGGCACTGATCACCACCGGGCAGGTATCCAAGATTGGCAATAATGGCCACCGGAGACGCACACACCACCTCAACATAGCGACTGTGGCAAGTCTCTACCAAATCGATCCCGGATTGCTTCACCACCGGCAGACATCTTTCATCAACAAGGCGTACCGGCGCTCCGACCGCAGTCAGGCGTTGCTGTGTGGCAGCAATTGCCTTCGACTGTATGTCGAAAGCAATAACCTGCCCCTGATCCCCGACCATTTGCCACAGGGCCAGAGTATCCTGCCCACGTCCAGCGGTCAGATCGACAACAAGGTTGCCCGGCCTGACAACCTCGGCAAGAAGATCGTGTGCCCAGGGAATAATGCGACTTAAACTCGAATTATTTATGGCATTCTGTTTCATTTTTCAGAAAAAACTTTCCCCGTAAACGTCCGTTGCTAAGCTGTAAAATAGCGCGCAACAAAAACACCACAAAACGCAGCAGTCACACACAGGGTGACGTTCAGCAGGATATTTGATCCGGCTGACCAGTAATTTCCCTCTTCCAGCAGCATCAATGTCTGATAGGAAAAGGTCGAGAATGTCGTAAAGCCACCCAGAAAACCTACTGACAATCCAAGTCGCAGTTCGGCTGAAACGGGAAACTGCCGGACTCCCAGAGACAGTAACAATCCTAACAGGAAAGAACCGGACACATTGACCAGCAAGGTGCCGAAGGGAAAGTTGCGCCCCATCAATTGCTGGGCCCAAAGGGTGAGCAGATAACGCGAGATACAGCCGGCACCACCAAAAACACCGATATAAAGAAGCTTCATAGGCCCCCACTTGCATTTATGGGAAAAACCCGCCCATTATCAACGACACAAAAGAGCCTGTCAATAAAGGGTTTTGATGGCAGATAAACATTCACTCTCAGCAACAGAGAGATTGACAAAAAATTGCGGATTCCGTAGGTTTGATCGTTGTTGCTACTCAAATCCAAGGAGCCGTATTCATATGACCGGATTTCTCAAACTATGTGCCGTATTGTTAGTACTCGTTCTGACTGTTGCCTGCAGCAGTTCGCGTCCGACACCGGAACAAGATGCTGTGAAATCATTTCAGTCGGCAGAGCGCCTTCTTGAGCGCGGACTGTGGGAAGATGCCATCAGCGCGTGGGAACAGGTACGGGATACCTACTACACTCCTGAGTTGAGCATGCTTGCCGAACTAAAAATTGCCGACACCTACTTTCTTTCTGAGCGCTACGCAGAGGCAGCCATCGGCTATAGCGAATTTCTGCGGCGCTATCCGAACGACTTTCGCACCCCGACACTGATTTTCCGCCTGGGTCAGAGCTATTACCGCCAGATTCTTTCACGCGACCGCGACCAGACCAATACGCGTCTGGCGTTAGCTACCTTCGAAGAGTTTTTACAGAGATTTCCCGACAATGCTGATCAAGCAGCGCAGCTGGCGTTACGTGCCAGAACACGCCTCGCTGATCACGAAGTCTATGTCGGCAGATTTTACCTCCAGCGCAAGCAGTATCAACCTGCCATTTCGCGTCTGGAAAACACCCTGAGGGATTTCCCCGATTATTATTTCCGCGATGAAGCTTTCTTCTTCCTTGGTAGTGCCTACTTAGCTGCGGGCAAAACAGACCAGGCGCAGCAAATTCTACAGCAACTGGTTGAAGAGTTTCCGGCCAGCGTCTACCACGACAGGGCACGTAAAATCCTTTCACGCGAAGGATAAACAACCCTTTTCCGGCGCATCAAATAAAAACCCGGCATTTTCAGCGACATTTTTACCAGAAGTGATAATTTAAAACCTGGAAACCATATTTTCCCTTGACTTGCTGAACTTCAGCATTATATAAGAAACGCTGTTATTTTCGAGCCGAACAACAGATTCTTAACGAAGACCTCTGACGTTGGCTCTATTTTTTTATTTTCATTTAAAATCAACAAGTTAAGAATCAATCAATTGAGCATAGCACTGTTTTAACAGCGCTTTAACAGGTGCCTTTTGCACCATTGATTCCAGCTACAGGAGGAGAGAGAATGTCCGAATTCGGAACTTTACAGGATCGTGTACGCCGCAAATCCTTGCTTAGCAAGGTCATGTCACCGGAAGACTGCATTCAGTTTTTCAAACCGGGGCAGAATCTCATGTGGTCCGGCTTTACTCCGGCGGGATACCCCAAAGCTGTACCAATTGCACTGGCCAATCATGTTGAGGCCAACAACCTCCAGGGCAAATGGAAGTTCAATCTGTTTATTGGTGCTTCTGTCGGCGCAGAAACAGAAGACCGCTGGGCAACCCTTGACATGATTGACCGCCGCTGGCCTTACCAGACCGGCAAAAACATCGCCAAGGGGATCAATGAAGGTCGTATCCGCATGGGCGACAAACACCTCGGTCACTTTGCCCAGGATGCCGGTTACGGCTTCTACACAGAAAATGGCCGCTATGACATCGGTATCGTAGAAGTTTCGGCGATCACTGAAGATTGCGGGCTGGCCCTGACCACCTCCTGCGGTATTGTTGCTGAAGCCCTGCACCTGTGCGACAAGATCATCATCGAAGTCAACACCGGACAGCCTTCTTTTGAAGGAATGCACGACATCCACATGCAGCAGAAGCCACCAAATCGCGCTCCCTTCCTGATCACCCAGGCACAAACCCGCATTGGCACTCCCTACGTTCCATGCGACCCTGACAGAATTATCGCCGTGGTTGAATCAAAGAACCGCGACAAGGGCCGTGCCTTTGCCGAGATGGACGACACGTCAGAAGCCATTGCCGGGCATATCATGGAATTCTTCGCCCATGAAGTAAAAAAAGGCCGTCTGCCTGAAAACCTGCTGCCCCTGCAGTCCGGTGTTGGCTCAATCGCCAATGCTGTTGTTGGCGGTCTGGCCAAAGGTCCTTTCTCAAATCTGTCGGTTTACACCGAGGTTCTGCAGGACACCATGCTCGACTTCTTTGACGGCGGCAATCTCAAGTATGCTTCTGCCTGCTCCCTGTCACTGTCTGAAAACCCCGGTTTCCCACGGTTCTTTGACAATTGGGAAAAATATTTTGACAAAATCGTTCTGCGTCCCTTGTCAATTTCCAACGCTCCGGAGCCGATTCGTCGTCTCGGCGTTATCGCCATGAACACCCCGGTCGAGTTTGACATTTATGCCCACGCCAACTCCACCCTGGTTGGCGGCACCCGGATGATCAACGGTCTCGGTGGTTCCGGGGACTTCCTGCGCAACGGCTACCTCAAGATAATGCACACTCCGTCGACTCGTCCAAGCAAGACCGACCCATTGGGCATTACCTGCGTTGTCCCCAAAGCTCCGCACATTGACCATACCGAGCACGACCTTGACGTACTGGTCACAGAGCAGGGTCTGGCCGATCTGCGCGGCGTCGCTCCCAAAGAGCGTGCCAAACTGATCATTGAAAAATGTGCTCACCCCGAGTACAAGCCAATCCTCAATGAATACCTGGATATGGCAACGAAAGAGTGCCTGGCCAAAGGAATCGGCCACGAGCCACAACTCTTTGATCGTGCCTTCAAAATGCAGCAAAACATGGCCGCCAACGGCACCATGCGCATCAAAAACTGGGATATCAAAATCGATCTGTGTGAGTAATCACTCTGTCAATTTTGCAATAAAATCGCCCCACCAGCCAGGCTGGTGGGGCTTTTTTTATTCTTTCTACGAGACAGTAAAAAAAGATATCAGGGCTGCACTTCGTGCTGACAGCATTCCTGTGCAAGACCCTGCATTACAGCGACGGTCTCCTCAAGCAGGCCGATCTGCTCTTCCAGTTGCTGCTGCCGACTCGTTTTTTTCTGCAAAGCAACAGTCATCGCTGCCCTGGTCGCCTCGATGACCTTGTCCAACTGAGCATCAAGCTGAAAACCGAAGCGGCGAAAACTCTCATCCAGACCACGCCTGAGCGCCCAGTTGATCTGCTCGGTGTTTTCATTAATAAGCTTCAGGGTCTGATCACGCAAACGTTGAACGGTTCGCCGATGCCTGAAGCTCTTGGTCATCAACTTGCGCGACAACTTCTGGCCCAGGGGATCGAGATCTGAAATGAACAGATCCTGACTCCAGCCGGGTGACTCGAAGTGCGCATAGATTCGATCAACCAGAGGGGCGTGATAAGGGATATTAAATAGCTCTGCAGCCGCCTTTCTGACCTGTTCAATGTGTTTATCACAACGCTTTTGATGCAGGGCCAACACCTCGACAGCCTTCTGCCTGACAATATCGTCAATCCGACGCATTGCGGGGGCAAAAAATACCGGAAGATCCGCTGACACCATTGAACGGATCTGTCTTTCCAATTCCTCGGTGTCTGCTACCGATTGAATCTGCTCCTCGACTCTGGGCATGATCTGTTGCCGGGCAGCATCTCGAACCGACTCAACTTCCCGGCCCAGCGCAGCCAGAACTCGCTTTAAATCTCCTCCAAGAAGATCTTTTGCCGCCTGCTTCTCCCGTTCAATTTCCGGTAGAATTTCCTGAAATTGGGCAATTCTGGCCTTTAAGTCAGCCTCGGGCAAACGTAAAGCCTCCAGCGACACCTGCAGTTGCATTATCTGGGTATTGATCTGATCCTTCACCCGTCGGCGCAATGACAACTCCAGAACCTGCTGCTTTTCACGGGCAAAGAAATCGATCAGATTCTGCTCGACCTGCTGCATGCCGCTTTGCTTCCATCCGTCATTATCATTCTTCAGCCGTGCTGACAAACCGTTTTTAGCCGATACCGGCAACACCTGCGGCGCACCTTCATATACAGGTTTTAATTGTTCGGAAAGAAAGGTCAGGGAAGCAACCTTCTCCTCATCACTGAGATGGTCGACCTTGTTCAAGAGAAAGAAGGTACGCGGCAACAGCGCCCTGATCTCGCGCAAATACCTGATTTCAGCTTCGGTGATAGGAGGATCGGGTGACACAAGAAAAATGGCGGCATCGCAATGTGGCAGAATCTGATAGGCGACCTCGGTATTATGAAGATAAGTTGATCCGACCCCCGGAGTGTCAACCAGCACAACACCCTGCTTCAGAATGGCAGCAGGATGTCCTATTTCAACCCGCTCTACCTGGCGCTGGTTATCAGGATTGCCCGCTTCTGTTACATAGGCATGCAGAAAATCACCAAGACTTCCGTCACCGTCACTGTCGAAAATGGCCGGGGCCTGTTCGCCGGTAAAATAGACCTTGGAGGTCACGGTATCTGCCGAAAGAATGAAGGTCGGAATGGCTGTTACCGGCAGAATATCAGTCGGCAGCAGGTTCTCGCCGAGTACGGCATTGAGAAAGGTGCTTTTCCCCCGTTTGAACTGTCCAAGCACCGCCAGACGGAAAGTCCCCTGCTCTTGTCGAGCTTTCAGTTCAAGCAGGCCTTCATCTCCTGCCTGCCACTGAGGATCGACAGCGGACAGGGCCTTCAATGCCCCATCAATGATAATGTCCAGAGTAATGCTATTGTCTGATTTCATTTCAGATGACTCGTTTATAACAAGTTTGAGAAAGTGCGAATGTTACGCGACAGCACCATGCCTGGGAAAATAGCACTCTGATGCCGAGCAATCCCGCCACGCCTGTATCTTCACTGCAGACAAATTTAGCACAGAAGGACGACGAGCAAAAGACGAATGCCGCAGAAGAAAAACAACCATCATTGTCATTAGTGGGCAGCAACACTGAAATGAGGGTACCAAGAGCAGATCAGGTTATCAGGCTCCGTTGCGAGGCTGTCGCAGAAACAAGATCAACGCACCATCACCGCCATAGTGTCGCGGCGCCCTCCCCCACTCAGCAACCTGATCGCGCCCCTGATGGCCAAGATATTCTTCAACCGACTGACGCAGAACACCCTTTCCTTCCTCTGAATGCAACCCCTTACCGGTAATAACCAGCAACACGGAATGACCATGATAACGGGCGTTGGCAATAAAGGCAGTCAATCTGTCCGCAACATCCTGACGTCTGGCACCGTGCAAATCGAGGGTTGCCTGCGGCACCAGCGTCCCTCGACTAATCTGTTTCATCCGCCGTGGTTCACGCCTGGCCGACGACTCGTCCGACTTCTCTGTGATGAGGGAATCGGCAAAAGATACCTGAAGATGCTGCATCGCCTCAAGAAAGGCATTGTCCTCCGTTGACTGTTCAGACGGGTCATCCTGTTGTGCCGCAGGGCCTGAATCCACAACAGACGGGCCTTCCGTCTCAAGGGGGCGCACCCCCAGGCGAGCCATTTGATGGTTGAAATCTACATCATCCACGTCCGGTTTGTGCTCGACAACAGTTTTTCTTGCTGCCGGCAAAGAGTCAGGTGTCGGTTCAGAAACAGCAAACCCCTTCAGGGTCCTGAAGGGGTTTTGGTTTTTGAATTGCTGTGTTTTTTTCTTTTTTGACATGTTGACTACCTGAGAACCTGCTTGCGGCGCCCGGTCATTGCCTTGGTCTGCTTTTTGATGATAGCACCCTGCTTTTCCAGGTGGAATTGATACCACGCATCCCCAAAACCCTTCATTTTCATTTTCTTGCCGCCCTCAAGCAGGGCAATGTTTTCCGTCAGACGCTCATCATCGCCGGTTTTTTTCAAACCTTTTTTAAGGACTTCAATCGCCTTGTTGCGCTCACCAATCTGTTCCAGACAGTAGGCATAGAGAGCATAGACCATGGGTTCTTTTCTGTTGCCGGTCATGGTTTTTTCAAAGGTTGAATGCATTTTTCCGGTCTTGTTTTTCTTCATGTAGCTGATTCCCAGCATCGACATACTGACCCAGTTGCGCACGAACCCCTTTTCCAGATAAGGCAGGGCCTCACTGAATTCGCGTTTAAGATAATGGATACTGCCAATCTGGGAATTGATCTGGGGCTTGACGTAGAACTGCCAGTTGCCGAGCTTAAATCCATCCTTCAAGGTCTTGATGGCCCGATCACCACGATTGGCAAGAACGTCCCGCTGTGCCGACTGCATCAAGTTTCCTACTTTTTTCATGACAATACGCGTAATCAGAATAAATGATGCCAGGAAAACCAGCATTGACGCGGCCATGGCGATCCAGGAATTATCCGTCACAAATCGCAGCATCAAGGCAGTGGTAAAAAATGATGCGGTTATGGAAATCAGCATATTAAGCATGGCCTGGGCATCCTTTGAACTAAGAGTTTGATGTTGAAACAGGACGGCACTGCAACGGAAAATCAGCGAAGCCCTTATAGCAATCTGGTTGATAAAAGTCAAAAAAAAGGATCAGGCTGCTACAGCAGAGAGCAACTTCTACGCAACTACCCTTGACGTCCTGCGGGCACTATCAATGTCAGCTCCTGACCGGGGCGCAGAACATGCTCGCGAGCTAAATCATTCCACTGACGGATCTGATCGATGTTGACGGCAAATCTGCGCCCGATTCCCCACAGAGTATCACCAGCCTCAACCCGGTAAACCATTGTCGTTGTCGGCTGCGGCACAGCCGCTGCCTGAGGTGACACCCGACTTGCCGGCTGAGAAACCAGCAACACCTGACCAGGACGCAGGATGTTACTCCAGCCAAGGCTGTTCCAGACCCGCAACTGTTTTTCCGTGATGTCGAATCGTCTGGAAATAGACCAGATACTGTCGCCAGGCTGTACGGTATAGCTGCGGCGGCGGCTACGAACATAGCTGTCAGCCAAAGCCTCTACCGGTCGCTGGGTAAAACCTTCACGCAGGGGCAAAATAAGGTCTCTGCCGATCTGAAGTGCGCGTGGATTACTGATATTGTTCAGCGCCATGATATCTTCAACTTGAATCTGATAACGCTGCGCCAGTAACAGTAGGGTATCCCCCGACTGAATTTGATGTCGATGGTAGCGAATACGTTCTGAAGCCGGCAGTTCAGCATAAAGCCGGTTAAAGCCTTCGGCTGTTCCAACCGGGACACGCACCTGATAATCGCTTACCCCCGGTGGCGTTGACCAGCGCTTCAGAGCAGGATTCAAATCCTTGATCTTCTGATAGGTGGCCCCGCTCAGCTCGGCAATAATTTCCAGATCGGTCTGGGTCGCAACCGTGACCACTTCATAATCGATAGGGTCGGCCAGTTCCAGGCCGCTAAACCCGTAGGCTTCGGGATCACTGATCAAATGAAGAGCAGCAAGCAACTTCGGAACGTATTCGATTGTCTCGGTTCTTAAGACATTACCGTCGGCCAGATCCCAGAAATCACGGCTGCCGCTGGCACGTATTGCCTGGGAGACCCGGCCTGGACCAGCGTTGTAGGCAGCTACTGCCAGGTACCAATCCCCGTCAAAACGATTGTACAGATCTCGTAAAAAACGCGCTGCGGCCCGAGTTGAGCGCTCCAGATCAAGCCGATCATCCTGCCACCAGTCGTTGTTCAGTCCATACATTCGACCGGTACTTTCAATAAACTGCCAGGGCCCGGCAGCATGAGCCCAACTGTAAGCACGGACATTAAACCCCGATTCAATCATGGCCAGATAGGCCAGATCGAGGGGCAATCCTTCACTGGCAAAAACCAACTGCATTTTGGGAATATAGCGACCAGAACGTTGCAACCAGGTCACCATGGTCTGTTGTTGGCGACCCTGATAACGGTCAAGAAAGTCCATCACCCGGGAATGATCACTCAAGGGAAAATCCCCGGAGTAATGCAGCAAAGGTTGCTGCTGCAAAAAACTGCCCACCGGGGCAGGCAGGCCGTTGGACAATTCCTTCACGGCAAGAACCGAATTCATCAGTACCGGGTCAACCTCAACAGGTTCAACAGCTACCTCTGGCTGAATTTTCGATTGTTCTACCGGCAGATCAAGCACGGCCTTGTCCGCTACGACGGCTTGAGATCCAAGCTGACAACCGCCTAGCAACGGAACGAATAAAATGAATAGTATCAAGAATCTTGGCATCGACTGATGTATCCTTTGCATTGTATTGACTGGCAGCTGCAAGCCCCTGTGCGCGGAAGGCCCCTTACTTACTGGCCGTCCTTCCCTGTTGAGATGTCGTCACTGCTTTCTTCGGGCCAGAAACGACGCTGCATTTCCGCCAGGAGCGGACCAAAACTGCTGCGCTCAAGGGCGCACACCGGGATCGCATTAAACCGCCGGCAAATATGGGGAAGCTCCTCTTTCTCCACCTGATCGGTTTTATTGAACACCAGTAAACGTTTACTGGTGCCCAGATGAAGCTCATCAAGAATCTTTTCAACCGCGCGTATCTGCTGCTGATAACCTGGATTCGACAGATCGACCAGATGTAAGAGCAAATCGGCATCTTCAAGTTCTTCGAGGGTCGCCTTGAAGGCACCAATCAGGCTTGCGGGCAGATCACGAATAAAACCGACGGTGTCGGTAATAATCACCTCTCGATCCAGCGGAAAGCGCAAACGCCGGGTAGAGGTATCAAGGGTCGCGAACAGAAGATTTTCGGTAAAAACATCACTTTGTGTCAACGCATTTAATAAAGTTGACTTGCCGGCGTTGGTGTAGCCGACGATCGATACAATCGGCAGACCGGCACGAAT
>OBJA01001324.1_pt1 | contig 17457 bp, 15 predicted proteins | sample 1519751 | NCBI WGS metagenome assembly OBJA01 (sample SAMEA3881238, study PRJEB22517) | soil metagenome | biome: lake sediment; feature: soda lake sediment; material: sediment, water from around vicinity | place: India | collected 2013-12-23 | depth 3 m | reverse complement strand
CGGGCCCCACTGCGTGTAGGTCTTCCAGGCGACCACCTTCCAGCGTTCGGCGAGCTCGTCCATCGATTCGAGGTCGCCCGCCTGGTTGGGGTTGACGCGGCCGTGCAGCAGCAGGCGGTGGGTGCCGTCGAGCCGCTCCACCAGGTCGGCGGTCGCCGCCGCCTCCTCGATGGTGAGCGGCTCGGCGTCGGAGCGCGAAGGCACGAAGGAGAGCACCATCAGATCGGTGTCTGAATCCATGAACACGTCCTGGATGAACTGGCGCGAATCGAAGCAGTTGAGATAGTCGCGCACGCCCGGGCCGTGGCCCTCCCTGCAATGGGCGTTGTCGGCGAGGAAGGCCAGCGGCCGCGCGTCGGGCGGCAGCTTCTTCGTCCATGCGCCCTGCGGGTTCACGAAGTGTCCCTGCACGTCGAAGATGAACTCGTCGCCCTCCAGCGCCGCGGCCGCGAGCTGCGCGTCGAAGGCGCTGTCGGCGGCGAGCTCGAAGAAGCCGCCGGTGCGCCCGGTCGCCGCGTAGGCGGCGTTGAAGGCGAGCAGCGTGGAGGCGGCGCCGCAAGCGCTGACGAGGAAGCGGCGGCGGCTCATGCCGAGCCGGCGCGCGGCCTCGGTCGCTCTGTCGTGCGCGAGACGCCGCGCGGCGTGATGGATGGGCGCCAGCGGGATGGGTGCGAATTCGCCGTTGGTGGTGGTATCGAGCTTGATGGGCAGGCGCAGGCCCTGGGGATCGGTGGGAGAGCGGGACATGGATGGCTCCTTCCGTTGGAGGTTGCCGTCGTTAGTGGCTATTATGGCCCAAAACGGCGCGCGGAACGACTCGATGAAGATCTACTCCTGGAACGTCAACGGCATCCGCGGCGTGCTCAGACGCGAGGCCTTCCTGCCGTTCATCGAGGCCCATCGTCCGGACGTCCTCTGCCTGCAGGAGACCAAGGCCGAGCGCGGTCAGGTCGAGGTCGATCTGCCGGGCTACCGCGAGTACTGGAATTCGGCGGCGAAGAAGGGCTACGCGGGTACGGCGATCTTCGCGAAGAAGGAGCCCGTCGCCGTCGTCAACGGTTTTCCCAAGGCCTTTGCCGGGCGCTACGAGTTCGCCGACGAGCTGCGCCGCGACAGCGCCGATGAGGGCCGCCTGACCACGGCCGAGTTCGAGAAGTTCTACGTGGTCAACGTCTACACGCCGAACGCCAAGGACGATCTCAGCCGTCTCGCCCTGCGCCACCGGCAATGGGACCCGGCGTTCCTGGCCTATTGCAAGCGCCTGGAGCGCCGCAAGCCCGTCGTCATCTGCGGCGATCTGAACGTCGCCCATACCGAGCTCGATCTCGCCAACCCGAAGCCGAACCGCGGCAAGAAGGGGTTCACCGACGAGGAGCGCGAGGGCTTCCAGAACCTCATCGACGCCGGCTTCGTCGATACCTTCCGCCTGTTCACCCAGGGCAAGGGCCACTACAGCTACTGGAGCCGCTTTTCCAATGCGCGGGCGCGGAACGTGGGCTGGCGCATCGACTACGTGCTGGTCTCGGCGCAGCTGCGCAAGGCGGTGAAGGCGGCGGAGATCCACGCCGAGGTCATGGGCAGCGATCACTGCCCGGTCAGCGCGACGCTTTCGACGTCGCTGAGGGCGCTATGATCCGTGCAGGGCACGACTCCGCCGGCGCTACCGCGCCGCCCGCAAGCATGAGGAGCGATCCGCCATGTACTTCGAACAGATAGCCAACGGGTCCTGTCTCTCCTACCTCATAGCGTGCGAGGAGACCGGCAACGCCATCGTCGTCGATCCCTTCGTGGACATCGTCGACCGCTATCTCACCGCCGCCGCCCAGCACGGCCTGCAGATCCGCTATGTGCTCGACACCCATACCCACGCCGATCACTTCTCCGGCGCGCGCGAGCTGTCGCGCAGGACGGGTGCGCCGGTGGTGATGCACCGCGCGAGCGCCGCTCCCTTCATCGACATGCGCGTGGACGACGGCGAGACGCTGCTGCTGGGCAAGCTGCCGCTGCTGGTCCGCTACACGCCCGGTCACACCTCGGACGCCATCTGCCTGGTGCTGCCGGACCGCGTGCTGACCGGGGACACCCTGCTGATCGGCGGCACCGGGCGCACGGACCTGCCCAGCGGCGATCCCGCCCGGCTCTACGACAGCCTGTTCGGACGCCTGCTGAAGCTGGACCCCGCCATGAAGGTCTATCCGGGGCACGACTATCACGGCCGCAGCTCCTCGACCCTGGGCGACGAGCTCGCCGGCAATCCGCGTCTGCAGAAGCGCGAGCGCGAAGCGTTCATCGCGCAGATGCGCGCGCTCGACCTCGACATGCCCCGGCACCTGACCGAGGCGCTGCGCACCAACCGCAGCGGCGGCAAGCCGGTCTCGCAGCTGATCGGCGAGGCGGCTGCGCGCGTGACCTTCATGACGATGGAGGAGGTGCTGGAGCGTCTGGGCGCAGGCGATCCCGATCTGATGCTGCTCGACGTGCGCGAGGGCGAGGCCTATCGCGCCAGCCACGTACCGGGAGCGGTGCACATCCCGCGCGGACAGCTCGAGCTGCGCGTCAACGACATGCTCACCGACCCGACGCGAAGGATCGTGGTCTACTGCGAGTACGGCAAGATCTCTACCCTGGCCGCCGCCACCCTGCGCGAGCTGGGTTACATGCGCGCGGTCGCCCTGCACGGCGGCTACGACGCGTGGAAGAAGGCGGGGTATCCCGACGAACGTCAGGCATCGCCCGAAGCTCCCGCGTGACCGACGTCATCGAGATCGAGACCGAGCGCCTGCGCTTGCGGCAGTGGCTGCCGGCGGACCGCGAGCCGTTCGCCGAGCTCAATGCCGATCCCAGAGTGATGGCGTTCTTTCCCGCGCGACTCGACCGGGCGCAGAGCGATGCGATGGCCGATAGCCTGCAGGCGCTGATCGCCGGCATCGGCTGGGGGCTCTGGGCCGCCGAGACCAAGGGGAGCCGGGAGTTCATCGGCTTCGTTGGCTTGCACCTGTCGGACTCGGAGCTGCCGTTCTCTCCCTGCGTCGAGATCGGCTGGCGGCTCGGCTTCCGGCACTGGGGCAAGGGGTTCGCCACCGAGGCGTCGAAGGCGGCCCTGCGCGTCGGCTTCGAGCGCGTGGGACTGCCCGAGATCGTGTCGTTCGCCGCGCTGGAGAATGTCAGGTCGCAGGCCGTCATGGCGCGGATCGGGCTGCGTGATACCGGCATCACCTTCGGTCATCCCGACGTCCCCGTCGGGAACCGCTTCAGGGAGCACCGCCTGTATCGGCTCTCGCGCGAGGAATGGGCGATGTCGTCCCAGGATTCCAATAGGGTCAGACCCTATTGAAAGATTCGAGGGTCTGACCCTATTGACGGGGTTCCGACGCTTCCGCCTGCATCTGGAGTTTCAAAAGGGTCTGACCCTTTTGACGGAAATTCGGCGGGGTGGCCCGGCTAGGACAGCGCGGTCCTTTCCTTGATCTCGGCTGTCTCGGCCGGTGCCGTCTCTTCCAGGTCGTTACCCAGGAAGCCGCCCGACTGGCGCCGCCACAGCGCCGCGTACAGGCCGTCCCTGCGCAGCAGCTCGGCGTGCGTGCCGTTCTCGACGATGCGGCCGGCCTCCATCACCACCAGGCGGTCGAGCATGGCGATGGTCGAAAGGCGGTGGGCGATGGCGATCACCGTCTTGCCTTCCATCAGCGTGTAGAGCTGCTCCTGTATGGCGGCCTCGACCTCGGAGTCCAGCGCCGAGGTGGCCTCGTCGAGGATCAGGATCGGCGCGTTCTTGAGCAGCACGCGCGCGATGGCGATGCGCTGGCGCTGGCCGCCGGAGAGCTTCACGCCGCGCTCGCCGACGTGCGCCTCGTAGCCGCCGCGGCCCCTGGGGTCGGTCAGGGTCTGGATGAACTCGTGCGCGTGGGCCCGCCGCGCCGCCTCTTCGATCTCGGCGTCGCTGGCGTCGGGCCGGCCGTAGCGGATGTTGTCGCGGATCGAGCGGTGCAGCAGCGAGGTGTCCTGCGTCACCATGCCGATATGGCTGCGCAGCGATTCCTGGGTGACGCCGGCGATGTCCTGGCCGTCGATGAGGATGCGGCCGGATTCGAGCTCGTAGAAGCGCAGCAGCAGGTTGACCAGCGTCGACTTGCCCGCGCCGGAGCGCCCGATCAGGCCGACCTTCTCGCCGGGACGCACCAGCAGCGAGAGCTCGTCGATCACGCGCCGTTCCTGGTTGCCGTAATGGAAGCGGACCTGCTCGAAGCGGATCTCGCAGCGCCCCACCTCCAGCTCGGTGGCGTCGGCGTGGTCGGCGATGGCGAGCGGGCGGGCGATGGTGTTGATGCCGTCCTGCACGGTGCCGATGTTCTCGAACAGCCCGGCCACCTCCCACAGCACCCACTGCGACATCGCGCGCAGGCGCATGACCAGGGCGACGGCGACGGCGATCGCGCCGAGCGAGATCGCCGCCTGGTGCCAGGCGTAGATGGCGATGGCGCCGATGCCCGCGAGCAGCAGCGAGTTGATCACGTGCAGCGCGACGGTGAGCTGGGTGACTAGGCGCATCTGGCGGTGGACGGTCTGCAGGAACTCGTCCATGGCGCCGCGCACGTACTCATGCTCGCGCCGGGTATGGGCGAACAGCTTGATGGTCTGGATGTTGGTGTAGCTGTCGACCACGCGCCCCGTCATCTGTGCGCGCGCGTCGGCCTGCGCCATGGAGATGCGCTGCAGGCGCGGCACGAAGTAGTACAGGATGCCGATGTAGCCGGCGAGCCAGAGCAGCAGCGGCGCGGTCAGGCGCGCATCGGCGCTGCCGACCAACACCATGGCGCCGCCGAAGTAGACCACGACGTAGATGAAGACGTCCGCCAGCTTCGTCACCGTCTCGCGGATGGCGAGCGCGGTCTGCATCACCTTCTGCGAGATGCGGCCGGCGAAGTCGTCCTGGAAGAAGGTCATGCCCTGGCGCAGGATGTAGCGGTGCGACAGCCAGCGCCCCAGCATCGGGTAGTTGCCGAAGATGGTCTGGTGCGTGAGCAGCGACTGCAGCGCGACCAGGATCGGAAAGCCGATCAGGATGAGCAGCGCCATGCCGGCGAGCGGCCAGCCGTGGTCCTGCAGGAAGGTCTCGCGGTCGGCCGTGCCCAGCCAGTCGACCAGCTGGCCCATGTAGCTGAAGAACAGGATCTCGGTCACCGATATCAGCGCGGTCAGCACGGCCACCAGCAGCAGCCACGGCAGCACCGGCCGGGAATAGTGCAGGATGAACGCGAACAGGCCGCGCGGAGGAGTGACGGGCTCGTCCTTGGGGTAGGGATCGAGCAGGCGTTCGAAGTAGCGGAACATGGGTGAGATTACCTGCGTACGGGCGCCGCTCGCCGGCGCCCGCCATTGTCGGCGAAATCGGACCGTCTTTCCACCATCGGCGCCCTCCTCAAGCGGCCTGCCCGTAAGGAGTGGCCCGGCGCGCCTGCCGCAGGGCGATCGCCCACCAGCGCAGCTGCGCCAGCATCTTCGCCATCGCCTGCCGCGGCTGTTCCGGTGCGCGCAGGGCGCCGTCGGCGCCGAACTGCTGCCAGGCGTGCGCGAGGGCGACCGAGTCCCGGACGGTGACCGTGTGCAGCTCGGCGAACACCAGCCGCAGCTGCTCGACCGCCCGCAGGCCGCCCGATATCCCGCCATAGGACACGAAGCTCACCGGCTTGGCGCGCCATTCCTCGTACACCGAATCGATGACGAACTTGAGCGCCGCCGGGAAGCTGTGGTTGTACTCCGGCGTCGCGATCACGAAGGCGTCGGCGCGGCCGATGCGCGCGCGCAGCGCCGCGACCGCCGCATTGTCCGCGCGCTGGTGCCGGGCGGGGAGGGCGAGCGCCGCCGGGTCGATGGCGTCGAGCGAGAACGCCCCGTCGCGCTCGATCTCCGCGGCGGCCCAGCGGGCGACCTTGTCGCAGAGGCGGCCCTCGCGGGTGCTGCCGTAGATGAGTGCGAGCTCGATCCTGTCCTGCATCTTCGGATTCCTCCCTGGGTTTGACGCTGCACAGTGTAAAACCTAAACTTAACTTCAGGTCAAGAGGCGGAGCGAACATGACTGGGCGAAGGAAGGAGGAACGGGACCTGACCGTCGGCGAGGTCGCCGAGCGCAGCGGCGTGGCGGTTTCGGCGCTGCATTTCTACGAGGCGAAGGGACTGATAGCCAGCCGCCGCAACCGCGGCAACCAGCGCCGCTATCCGCGCGATGTGCTGCGCCGGATCGCGGTGATCAAGGTCGCGCAGCGCACCGGCATCCCGCTCGCGGAGATCGGCGAGGCGCTGGCGGCGCTGCCCGAGGGCCGCACCCCCACGGCGGCGGACTGGCGCAGGCTGTCGGCGAAGTGGCAGGCCGACCTCGACGAACGCATCGCCCGCCTCACGCGCCTGCGCGACCAGCTCGGCAGCTGCATAGGCTGCGGCTGCCTCTCGCTCAGATCCTGTCCGCTGCGCAATCCGGAGGACCGGCTCGCCGAGGAAGGGCCGGGTCCGAGGCTGCTCGATCCCGATGTTCCGTGAGCGGCGGTCCTTCGATCGAGCTTTTCCGGCTGCGCGGGTTCGGGTGACAGGACATTGAAGGGGAGGCGGCCCGGTTGAGGCTGCCCATTTGTGACCGCTCCGGCAGGCCCGGGGCGCGGCGAAGGCCATCCCGTGAGCTCATGCCCGATACACCAGCGTTCAGGCGGACGGACATAGGTTGATGCCCTGATGCAAGGCGCCGGATCTTTCTGAGATCCTGTGAGTCCCGAACCATGACGCTGCGCCGACCATGGCCACCTCGCCGAGCCTTGTGCCTGCACGGAGCGGACCTTCGGGCCGCGATGCCCCGCCGTCCGAGCGCGCCGGGTCGGATGACATGCTCAGCATCGTCGTCATCGGCGCCGGATTCACGGGGACGATGACCGCGGTGCACCTCGCGCAGCGCGCACGCACGCCCCTGCGCGTCACGCTGATCGAGCGCAGCGGCCGCTTCGCTCGCGGCGTCGCCTACGGCACGCGCCAGGAGTGCCATCTCCTGAACGTGCCCGCCGGACGCATGAGCGCCTTCCCCGACGACGAAGGACACTTCCTGCGCTGGGCGTACGGACGCGACTCCACCGTGCGCGGCGGCTCCTTCCTGCCGCGCGCGATATACGGGACGTACCTGCGGGACACGCTGGCGGCGGCCCGGGCCGCGGCGGCGCCGCGCGCGAGGATCGTCCCGCTCGCAGCGGAGGCGGGCTCCATTTCCGGGAGCGGGGACCGGCTGCGGGTCGAGTGCAGCGACGGACAGGCGCTCGACGCCGACGCCGTGGTGCTCGCCGTCGGCAACTATCCGCCCGCCGATCCCCCCTGCGCGTCGCCTGACTTCTACGTTAGCGGGCCGTATCGCCGAGATCCCTGGTCGCCGGACGCCCTGGACGTCGACCCCGACGCCGAAGTGCTGCTGCTGGGCACGAGCCTGACCATGATCGACGTCGCGATGTCGCTGCGCGAGCATGGTCACCGCGGCACGATCCACGCGGTCTCGCGCCGCGGCCTGCTGCCGCAGTCCCACCGCGAATCGATGGTCGCATCGTCCGACCTGCCGCCGCCCAGGGGCTTCGGGCACTGGCCGGCGACAGCCTTCGGCCTGCTGCGCGCCGTGCGCGGCGAAGTCGAGCGCGGCGGGCGCGGGGGCGTGGACTGGCGCGACGTCATGACCTCGCTGCGCTCGATCACACCCGCGCTGTGGACCTCACTGCCGCAAAGGGAGCGCCGGCGCTTCCTGCGTCATCTGCGGCCATTCTGGGAGACGCATCGCCATCGCATCGCGCCCGCGATCGGGGCGGCCGTCCGGCGCATGCGCGACGAAGGAACGCTGAACGTCCTCGCGGCGCGGGTGCTGCGCTACGAGACGCGCGGCGCGACGGCATGCGCAACAGTCCGCCTTCGCGGCAGTGGCAAGGAGCGGACGCTGTCGGTCGCGCGCGTCATCAATTGCACCGGCCCGGACACCGATCTCTCCCGCGCGCGCGATCCGCTGATGCGGTCTCTGCGCGAGAGCGGCACGATCCGCCCGGACGCGCTCGGTCTCGGCCTCGACAGCGACGAGGACGGACACGTCATCGACGCGCGCGGCCGCGCGCATCCGCGTCTGTTCCTGGCCGGCCCGCTGCGCCGCGGCCTGCTCTGGGAGAACGTCGCCGTCCCTGAACTGCGCGTCGAGGCGCAGCGGCTGGCGAGGCTGATACTCGATCGCTTCGAACCCGGCCGGCCGCCTCTGGGCGCGGGGGTCGATGCGGGCTATCCGACGCAGATTTCAGGGCGCTAGGACCTTCGGGGCGCAAGAGCCTGCGCCCGTCGCGCATCCGCGTCGGGCGCGCCGGCTGTACGCGGGTGCGGCATCGGCGTTCGCGATCTCCCGACCGTTCCTCTGCAGAAGCATGTCAAAAGGCTCAGACCCTTCGTTTCATGCCCTTGCTTCCGCGCGATGCCTGAATCCACCGCTGCGCCTGCACCGGGCGTACCGCCGGCTGTGTATGCGACGCCGCATTGCCGTTCGCAGATCCTTGGGCCGCTCCATCTGAAGGCGGCGGATCCGTACTGGGCTCGCGAACGAACCGGCGATTTCCACGGAAGCAGCCGGGCGTGTCGATCGGTGCCGCCATGCAGCCTCCTGGTGCCATAATGGCCGGACATCGACAACGGAGGAACGACGCCATGGACGGACGACCGACCGCCATCGTAACGGGTGGCGCGCAGGGCATAGGCAAGGCGACGGCGAGGCGGCTGCTGGAGAAGGGCATGAAGGTCGCGATCGCCGACGTCGACGTGGAGGCCGGGGAGGAGACCGAGGGTGAGTACGCCGACCTCGGGGACATCGCCTTCATCGCCTGCGACGTCGCCGACGAGCGGCAGGTGCGCGGCCTCATCGACGAGACCGTGCGCCGCTTCGGCCGCATCGACGCGCTGGTCAACAACGCCGGCATCCCGCGCTTCCGCCCGCTCGAAGAGGCGACGCTGGACGACTGGAACGCGGTCATCGGCGTCAATCTCACCGGCGCCTTTCTCTGCAGCAGGTACGCCGCGCCCCGGCTGCGCGAGACGCGCGGCGCTATCGTCAACATCGCCTCCACGCGCGCGCTGATGTCCGAGCCCGGCGGCGAGGCGTACGCGGCGTCCAAGGGCGGCATCGTCGCGCTCACCCACGCCCTCGCGGTCAGCCTCGGGCCGGAGGTGCGCGTGAACTGCGTCAGCCCGGGCTGGATCGAGGTGAGGGACTGGAAGAAGAAGTCCGAGCGCACCGCGGCCCATCACAGCGAGGAGGACCGCCGGCAGCACCCGGCGGGCCGGGTCGGCGTGCCGGCGGACGTGGCCGCGCTGGTCGACTATCTCCTGTCGCGGGACGCGGGCTTCGTCACCGGCGCCAACCTCGTCGTCGACGGCGGGATGACGCGCAGGATGATCTACGCGGAGTGAGGCGGGACGCGTCGTGCCGCTGCACACCGCCGGGATCCTGCTGTACCGCCGCCGCGGCGGCGTCCTCGAAGTGCTGCTGGTCCATCCGGGCGGTCCGTTCTGGGCGCGGAAGGACCTCGGCGCCTGGTCGATCCCCAAGGGCCTGTGCGATCCCGGCGAAGACCCGCTGGCGGCGGCGCGGCGCGAGTTCGAGGAGGAGACCGGGTGCGCGGTGGACGGCGAGTGCATCCCGCTCGGCGAGCTCAGGCAGCCCTCGGGCAAGATCGTGCACGCCTGGGCGGTCGAGGGCGATCTGGACGCCGGCCGGATCAGGAGCAACACCTTCGCGATGGAGTGGCCCAGGGGCTCGGGCGCGATGCGCGAGTTCCCGGAGGTGGACAGGGCGGAATGGTTCGATCTCGACGCGGCGCGCGCCAGGATCATCAAGGGGCAGGCGCCGTTCCTCGACCGCCTGGCGCAGCACTATTCCCGCTTGGCGTAGTACGCGCCGTTCTGGTAGGTCAGCCGCGAATGGTCGGGCGCGATCTCGAAGTGCACTTCCAGCGGCCTGCCGTTCATGTCCAGCACCAGGGACAGGTCGCCCTCCGACACCAGGTACTTGCCGCGGATGACCTCGCCGCGCGCGGTGTGTATCGCGACCGTGCCGTCGCGGGAGAAGCTCAGCTCGTCCTCGCTGTCCTGCTGCGGGTTGTGGGCGAGGAACCAGGTGCCGTGCAGCCACTCCTCGCGCGAGACTTCGCCGCAGGCGATCAGCGCGAGGGCCAGGAGGATGGGGAGTATAGTTTTGCGCATGCCGCTATTGAACCAGACGCGGGCCGGCAGGCCAAGCTCCGCTGCGAAAGGCCGGCCCCGCGGCCGGGCGGCCTTGTCACTGGGGCGGCGAGCCTGCAAAATGGACGGGCCGGCCGACCGCGGCCGTTCCCCATCGCAAACAGCGCTTCATCACACAAGGCACGGACCGTCCGCATGTCTACCCAGTCTCCCGCCGCCGTCGTCAAGACCGTCAAGGCGGCCTACGATCGCATCATGACCGTCATCGGCGTCGCCATCGGCATCGTGCTGCTCGCCTATTTCTTCACCTTCGCGCAGCTGATCGACCGCGGCTACATGGGCGTGGTCTGGTTCCAGGCGGTCAGCGCCGTGTTCATGGTGATCGGGCTGTTCATGCTGAAGCGGCTGTCGTTCCTGCTGCTCAAGCTCATCTACGGCCGCCGCGACGCCTACCGGCCGCTGCTGGCCGTGATCGGCTCCGCCGACCTGGACAAGGACGAGGAGACCCTGCTCAAGCGCTTCGCGTCCGACGCCGGCTCGCGCTGAAGCGGCGGCGCGCGGGGCATGCCCGCGAAGATCGACGCTCTCTGGGAAGGGCGCTTTCACCCTCGCCCCGGAATTTCCGCACTACTTATTTTCCAGCGTGGCGAATGCGGTAGAATGAGCGCCATGCGGACAGGCTGCCCTATTACGGCGGCGCCGTTCACGCTTCGCCGGTCAACTCGTCGCTCACGCTCGCATAGTGGAAACAGATCCCTTCCGCATCCTTCATCGCTCGAAAGCCCTGTTTCGTTTCCTGCCATGGTTGCTTGCGGTCCTGGCCCTGTCAGCCTGCAGCCAGTTCCATCCCGCCGGGCCGGCGATGCAGTCCCCCTCGCTCAACGGCGACCACGTCATCACCGCCGACGGCTATCGCCTGCCGGTGCATCGCTGGTATCCCGAAGGCGAGGGCGAGCCCGAGGCGGTGGTGCTCGCGGTGCACGGTTTCAACGACTACGGCGCATCCTTCCAGGCCCTGAGCCGTTCGCTCGTCGCCGAAGGCATCGCGGTCTACGCCTACGATCAGCGCAGCTTCGGCTCGACCGAGCCCAAGGGGATCTGGCCCGGCCAGGAGACGCTGGTGTCCGACCTCGACGCCGTCGCGCGCCTGCTGCGCGCGCGCTATCCCGACAAGCCGCTGTACCTGGTCGGCAAGAGCATGGGCGGCGCGGTGACGATCGCGGCCCTGACGCGCGACGATCCGCCGCCGGTGGACGGCGCCGTGCTCATCGCGCCGGCGATCTGGGGACGCCAGATCATGCCCTGGTACCAGCGCGTGAGCCTGTCGCTGACGCGCTATCTGTTCCCGCGCATGGCGCTGTCGGGGAAGATGGCGCGCCGCGTCGGCGTGCGGCCCACGGACGATCCGGAGGTGATGCGCGCGCTGAGCATGGACCCGCTGGTGCAGAAGGAGGCGCGCGTCGACGTGCTGTACGGCCTGAGCGAGCTGATGAACACCGCCCTGACGCGCGCGCAGCGGCTGCCGGTGCCGACGCTGCTGCTGTACGGCGCCGATGACCAGGTCATCCCGCCGCCGGCGATGTGCACGCTGCTCGCGCGCCTGCCGGGCGAAGTGATGCCATGGCGCATGGCGGTCTATCCGCACGGCTATCACATGCTGACGCGCTACACCGGCGCCGCGACCGTCCACGCCGACATCGCCGCCTGGCTGCACGACCCGCGCGGGCGCCTGCCCTCCGGCGACGAGGTGAACCGGGCCGGGGCGCGCAACCTGCTGTGCGGCGCGCCGATCGATCAGGCCTGACCGACGTCGGTCCGTGCGATCGCACCGGGCCGTAAGGATGGAGCAGCCGGCGCACGGCGGATGAAACGTTCGCGTTCGCGGCGCCGCGGCCGTCCGGCGTTGATCCGCGCCCTTGGATCTGGTCCAATGGGCCATGCTGATCGGTGAGACGGAACGGGATGCGCAGGCGCAAAAGCCTGAGCTGGCTTGTGGGGAATGCAGCCTGCATCGCCTGTGCCTGCCTCTGGGCATCGACCGCAACGACCTCGGCCATCTCGACCGCATCGTCAGCCGCCGGCGTCCGCCGCTGCGCCGCGGCGAATACCTGTTCCATGCCGGCGACCCCTTCCGCTGCGTATACGTGATCCGCGCCGGATCGCTGAAGACCTGCGCCTCCTCGCGCGAGGGCGAGGAGCAGGTCACCGGCTTCTACCTGCCCGGCGAGCTGGTCGGCCTGGACGCCATCGCCGGCGGCGTGCATCCCTGCAACGCCTGCGCGCTGGAGACCACCGCCGTGTGCGAGATCGGCTACGGCGACCTCGAGGCGCTGTCGACGAAGATCCCCGGCCTGCAGCGCCAGCTGCTGCGCCTGATGAGCTGCGAGATCCTGCGCGACCAGAACATGATGGTCCTGCTCGGCCGCATGCCGGCGGAGGAGCGCCTGGCGACGCTGCTGCTGAACATATCGACCCGCTTCGAGCAGCGCGGCTTCTCGCCCTGGGAGTTCCGCCTCAGCATGTCGCGCCACGACATCGGCAGCTATCTCGGCCTGGCGGTCGAGACCGTCAGCCGCCTGTTTTCCCGCCTGCAGGCCGAGGGCCTGCTCGACGTGCAGCGCAAGCAGGTGCGGATCCGCGACGCGGAGGGCCTGTACCGCCTTGCCGGGGAGCCGCCGCCGATGATCCTGGAGCGCCCGGCCTGAAGGCGTGAAGGCGCGGCGGTCCTTCTTCGCGCCTGCGCCGTACGTCTGATCCGTTCCTTGCGGATACCGCCTGAGTTTCCGATCGCCGGGTTTCCGGCCGCCTGGCTCCTGAGCCGGCTTCCCCGGCGCCGCGTCCTGCCGGGAGCCATGCTCCGTCCGCCGTCTCCTGCCTGTCACTTCTCCTGCCTTGTCCACTCTGGACCAAATCCAGCCTTTTCTTGATCCAGGTCAATATCCCGCACCGGCCGATCCTGCACATTGGCGTTGCCCCGCGGCAAAGAATGGACTGCACAGGGATGTGCAGGTCCACCAAAAACATAGCGGGGTACTCAACGACAAGCAGCAGGAGAAAGAGGCGATGTTGAAGCAGAGTCTGAAGCGGGGGATGGGAGCGGGTGTGGCGCTGACGGTGGCGCTCGCGGGCGGAGTCGCGATGGCCGCGCCGGGTGACATCGCCGTGCGCGTGGGCGTGGCTCATGTCAGCCCGAATGACGAGAGCGGCGAAGTGGCGGGCTTCGGCGCCGGCAGCGAGGTCAGCGTGGATGGCGCGACCAGCCTGGGCATCTCGCTGACCTACATGGCGGGCCGGAACCTCGGCGTCGGCGTGCTCGGCGCCTGGCCGTTCAAGCACGACATCAAGGGCGCGGGCGCCATCGCCGGCGCGGGCAAGGTGGCCGAGGTGAAGCAGCTGCCGCCCACCGTCACGCTGCAGTATCACTTCTCGCCGGATGCCGCCGTGCGGCCGTTCATCGGCGCCGGTTTCAACTACACGACGTTCTTCAGCGAGAAGACCACAGGCGCGCTGGACGGCACCGATATGGAGCTGGACGATTCATTCGGCTGGGCGCTGGAGGCGGGCCTGGACTACAGCATCAATCCGGACTGGTTCCTGAGCGGACAGGTCTTCTATATCGCCATCGATACCACGGCCAAGGTCAACGGCGCCGACGCCGTCGATGTCGACATCGATCCCTGGGTGTTCATGGTCAGCGCGGGCCGCAGGTTCTGACGGTAGCGATGGTCCGCGGAAAGTAGCAGGCAGCAGCCCGGGCCGGCACAGCCGGCCCGGACCTGCAACGGATGGCGGTACCGCCGCCGGTTGGGATGCGAGCCCCGAACCGGTGGTGTCCCCAGGCCGGTCCCCTCCACGCCAACCGAGGGGGCCGGCCCTGCGGGTTCAGGCGACGCTCGCCTCCGATGCCTCACCGGCAGCGCCGCGGCGCTTCATCCGCTCGGCGAGCTTGCGCAGCGCCACGTAGAACACCGGCGTCAGGAACAGCCCGAACAGCGTCACCCCGATCATGCCGCAGAATACGGCGATGCCCAGCGCATGGCGCACCTCGGCGCCCGCGCCCGTGGCGAGCACCAGCGGCACGACCGCGGCGGTGAAGGCGATCGAGGTCATGATGATCGGCCGCAGACGCAGCCGGCAGGCCTCCAGCGCCGCCTCGACGATGCCCTTGCCCTGCATTTCCAGCTCGCGAGCGAACTCGACGATCAGGATTGCGTTCTTGCACGCCAGCCCCATCAGCAGCACCAGTCCCACCTGCACGAAGATATTGATGTCGCCGCCCACCAGCCACACACCGATCAGCGCCGAGAGGATGCACATCGGCACGATCAGGATCACCGCCAGCGGCAGCGTCCAGCTCTCGTAGAGCGCGGCCAGCACGAGGAAGGCGAGCAGCACCGCGACCGGGAACACGATCAGCGCCGCCTTGCCCTGCGTCACCTGCTGGTAGCTGAGGTCGGTCCATTCGAAGGTCATGCCGTTCGGCAGCACCGCCGGCGCCACGCTTTCCACCACCGCGATCGCCTGGTTCGACGACAGCAGGCGCGGGTCCGACTCGCCGAACAGGTCGGCGGCGGGGTAGCCGTTGTAGCGGATCACCGGGTCCGGCCCGTAGCCCTGGCCGATGCGCAGCATGCTGCCGATCGGCACCATCTCGCCGGCGGCGTTGCGCGTGCGCAGCCGGCCGATGTCCTCCAGCTCGGCGCGGAAGCCCGCGTCGGCCTGCGCGATCACCTGGTAGGTGCGGCCGAAGCGGTTGAAGTCGTTCACATAGGCCGAGCCGAGATAGACCTGCAGCGTCTCGTAGAGGTCGGTCAGCGCCACGCCCTGGGCCTTGGCCTTGGCGCGGTCGATCTCCAGGTCGAGCTGGGGCACGTTGGACTGGTAGGAGGTGAAGGGGAAGCCCATGCCCGGCACCTGCGCGAGCGTGCCCGACAGGCCCGACACCGCGTCCTGCAGCTCGCTGTAGCCGAGGCCGGCGCGGTCCTGCACGTACAGCGAGTAGCCCGAGCCGGTGCCGATGCCGAGGATCGCCGGCGGCATGATGGCGAAGCCGAAGGCCTCCTGGATGGCGCCGAACTTCATGTTCAGCTCGGCCGTGATCTCGGCGGCGCTGCGCCGGCGCTCGGCGAAGTCGTCGAGGCCGAAGAAGATCGTGCCGGTGTTCGGCGTGTTGTTGAACTGCATGGCGTTGAGGCCGGGGAAGGCGACGGCGCTGGCCACGCCCTCGGTGGCGAGCGCGAGCTCGCTGACCTTGCGCACCACGGCCTCGGTGCGGTCGAGCGAGGCGCCCGCCGGGAGCTGCACGCCGCCGATCAGGTAGAGCTTGTCCTGGGTCGGGATGAAGCCGCCGGGCACGGCCTGGAACATCGTCCCGGCCGCGACCAGCAGCAGCGCGTAGACGCCGAACACCACGCCGCGGCGGCGCAGGCTGCGGCCGATGGCGCCCTGGTAGCCGTCGGAGCTGCGCTTGAAGAAGCGGTTGAACGGCCGGAACAGCCAGCGCCCGAACAGCGCGTCCATGACGCGGGTGGGCAGGTCGCGCGGCGCGCCGTGCTCGCGCAGCAGCACCGCGGCCAGCGCCGGCGACAGGGTCAGCGAGTTGAAGGCCGAGATCACGGTAGCCACCGCGATCGCGACCGCGAACTGGCGGTAGAACTGGCCGCTCACCCCTTCGAGGAAGGCCATCGGCACGAACACCGCGCACAGTACCAGGGCGATGGCGACGATCGGCCCGCTCACCTCGCGCATCGCCTGGTGCGCGGCGGCGAGCGGCTTGAGGCCGCGGGCGATGTTGCGCTCCACGTTCTCGACCACGACGATGGCGTCGTCGACGACGATGCCGACCGCGAGCACCAGTCCGAACAGGGTCAGCGTGTTGATGGAGAAGCCGAGCAGGTAGAGCACGGCGAAGGTGCCGATGATCGACACCGGCACCGCCAGCAGCGGGATGATCGAGGCGCGCCAGGTCTGCAGGAACAGGATCACCACCAGCACCACCAGCAGCACTGCCTCGAGCAGCGTGGTGATCACCGCGCGTATCGAGCCGCGCACGAACACGGTCGGGTCGTACACCACCTCGTAGGACATGCCTTCCGGGAAGCGCTGCGCCAGCTCGGCGGTCTTGGCGCGCACGCCGTCGGAGAGGGCGATGGCGTTGGAGCCGGGCGCTTGGAAGATGGCGATCGCCACCGCCTGGCCGTTGTTCAGCAGCGAGCGCAGGGCGTACTCCGAGGCGCCGAGCTCCAGCCTGGCGACGTCGGAAAGACGCGTGCGGCGGCCGTCCGCGCCGGTCTTGAGCACGATGTCGCCGAACTGCTCCTCGGTGACCAGGCGCCCCTGCGCATTGATCGAGACCAGGAAGTCGGCGGCGTCCCGGTTCGGCGGCGCGCCGAGCTGGCCGGCCGAGACCTGCACGTTCTGCTCGCGCACGGCGGCGAGGATGTCGCCGGCGGTGATGCCGCGCGCCGCGGCGCGCTCCGGGTCGATCCAGATGCGCATGGCGTAGTCGCCCGCGCCGAAGACGAAGGCCTGGCCGACGCCGGGCACGCGCGTGAGCTCGTCCTTGATGCGCAGCGTGGCGTAGTTGCGCAGGTAGATCGCGTCGTAGCGCCCGTCGGGCGAGGTCAGGTGCACGACCATGGTCAGGTTGGGCGACATCTTCTCGGTGACGACACCCTGCAGGCGCACCGCCTCGGGCAGGCGCGGCAGGGCCTGGTTGACGCGGTTCTGCACCTGCACCTGCGCCAGGTCGGGGTCGACGCCGGACTCGAAGGTCACCGTCAGGCCGAGCACGCCGTCGCTGCCGGCGACCGACTTCATGTACATCATGCCCTCGACGCCGTTGATGGCGTCCTCCAGCGGCGAGGCCACGGTCTCGGCGATGACCTTGGGGTTGGCGCCGGGATAGACCGCGCGCACCTGCACCGTGGTCGGCACCACGTCGGGATACTCGGTGACCGGCAGCAGCGGGATCGCGATCAGGCCGGAGACCAGGATCACGATCGACAGCACCGCCGCGAAGATCGGGCGGTCGATGAAGAAGCGGGAGAAGTTCACGGCGGACTCCCGCTCAGTGCGCGCCGCCGCCCGGCGGACCCTGCGGCGCGGGCGGCGGATCGCCCATGGCGATGGCCTGCGCCTGCACCGGCATGCCGGGGAAGAATACCTTCTGCACGCCGTGCACGATGACGCGGTCGCCGGGCTCGAGGCCCGACTGCACCACGCGCAGGC
>OBJA01001323.1_pt1 | contig 17460 bp, 13 predicted proteins | sample 1519751 | NCBI WGS metagenome assembly OBJA01 (sample SAMEA3881238, study PRJEB22517) | soil metagenome | biome: lake sediment; feature: soda lake sediment; material: sediment, water from around vicinity | place: India | collected 2013-12-23 | depth 3 m | reverse complement strand
TTCCAATTTATCGCACGATTAATAGTAATATCTTTTTAAAAAAAGTCTTGTAACAATCTAAGTTTAAAGGATTTATGGTGAAAAAAATGCCAATTAAAAATAATATCAAATCGGTTATTAAATATAGTGGTTATAGTGAACTCGTTAGTGTTAGAAATAAATTGCTATCAAAAGGCAGATTATTTTCAGTTAAAGTTAAAGACGGATACTGTTTTTTTCAAGAAGCAGGGAGTGTTTTTGCTAAGTTAAAAAATGGTACAACTAGAAGCTTTTATTATGTTATTTTTTATGAATGCCTCAGGAATGAAATCCCTAGGAAGTTTGATTTCCTAACAAATGAAAAGTATTTTTATAGAACATCAATATCTAAAAAGGAAATAGAAGCCCTAAAAAATGCAAATGGAAAAAAAATGATATGGAATAGATATTTCTTTGATTTAGGTTTGCAAAAACTACCACTTGATCTAAAACCACAAAGATACTTCAGAAGTTATGATTGGAATCCGCATAGTAATAAAATACATCAATATTTAACAGATGTATTTTGTGCTGAATTATTTGAATACAAAGAGGAAACGGAAGAATATTTAACTTATTCATCCGAATTTCCTGGATTAAATGCTACGATCAATGATTTAGAAAATGGGTTTCAACTGGAAAAATGGAATTTAGAAGTAATGAAAGAAAATGCGGAGAAATACTATTTAGAACATCCATATGATAGACCCACAGAAGCAAGTTATGAGGAGTTAAAGTTAAAAATCCCAACAATAATGTTTAAACAAATGTACGCTGGAAATGAATCAAAATTAGAAGTTGTTGAAAAAATTGAACAAGAACTTATAGCATATTCAAATGAACTTGTGCAAGATGGTAAACCAACGATGTCAAAAGCAAAAAATTTGACTAAAGAAATTATATTAACTCTTAATCAAATAAATTTGGAAACTGACTTTATTGAAACAGTTGAACGTGAAGAATTATATGCGTATATTGCAAAGTTATTAGCTAAACTTAAAAAAGTTAGTGTAATTGAGATTATAGATGAATATCGAGAATGGTAATTATCGATTTTTATTGATATTAAAGAAATAAATCTCAGTTAACTAATTAAAAGAAGTAAATATTGATTTTTTATTAATCGAGCGTTAACTTCCAATTTATCTGGCCAAAGATAAAACGGAATCGTAGATTTTATAAGACAATTTGGAGGGAAATAATGAATTTATTTTTAATTAATAAAATATTAAATTTGTGGGATCCCTACGGTGTTATAGGATTAGGTCCAATTGATGAATATAAAGCTATAAGCTTAAAAGTTATAGATATTTTAAAAGATAAAAATAATTATATAAGAAAAAAACTGTATAATTATTTGAAAATGGTCGATGTTTTAAATACTACTAATGATACAAAGTTGAACGAAATGGAAGATTTAATAGTTGAAATTCATGAAATTTGTAATTAAAATAAAAATTCTGTTTCTATATAAACGATTTTAATTTTCTAAAACGAAATTAGATAATAAGTCAAGCGATATTCCAATTTACAGGCAAAATAAAAAAGACTAAAAGTTTTATCTAATATTTAGGTAATATAAAAAAATGGAGAGTTTAAAATGCTATTACGAGTTAGAAAGAATAATAAATTTGGCTATATTGATTATAAAGGTAATTTAATCATAGATTTTTATTTTGACTTTGCATCTGATTTTAAAGAAGGCTTAGCTAGAGTTCAAATAAAAAATAAATGGTTTTACATTAATGAACTAGGTAATGAAGTTTTCAATTTGGAATGTGGTAATTGCATGGATTTTAATGAAGGTTTTGCATCATTTGAACTTAATAGAAAATATGGCTTTATAAATAACCAAGGCAAAATAGCCATACCCAATACATTTGAACATACTTTTAAGTTTGAGAATGGACTTGCATTAGTAAGAGATAAAAGTAATCCTAAGGGTAAATTTATAGATTATAATGGAAAAGAAGTTTTAAAAGATAGAATGTTTTTACTATCACACTACTCAGAAGGTTTAATAAATGTTCCCAACGAAAAAGGGAAATGGGGTTATATAGATTTAACAAATGAATTTGTAATAAAACCTAAGTACAATCAATCATATCAGTTTAGCGAAGGATTAGCAGCAGTATTGATTAAAAGAGATTATTGTGGCTTTATAAATAAAAAGGGAGAAGAAGTTATTCCACCTATATATCAAGGAGCAGATATAATTTTTTCTGAAGGATTTTGCCCTTTATTAAAAATAGGTGATAAATATTGGGGTTATATAAATACAAAAGGTGAAGAAGTAATACCTTTTCAATTTAAATATGCTGGTAATTTTAGATGTGGACGAGCAGTTGTTCAAGTAAAGGGTAGTAATAAGTATTGTTTAATTGATTATGCTGGCAATTTTATCACAAAATCTATATACCAAAGTATTGAAGAATTCTTTGATGGATACTCTCATGTCATAATTGGCGATGAATATGATAAATTTTTATATGGGATTATCGATATAGATGGAAATTATATATGGGAGCCAACTAGATAATAACTTATAACTTCAAAATTATCGAGCGATAAAATTAGTTAATATAAGTCGAGAGGTAAATTCCAATTTATCGTTAAATCATGTGAGAAGGGTTATATGATCAATTTACATACAAAGTAGCAGAAAATGTTCAAACAAATTAAAAGTAAAGTGGGAGGAATTATAATGAATGATAGAGGACAAGTGTTAATATATACTTTACCTAATGGAAAAACGTTTGTTGAAGTATTGTTGAATGAAGAAAATATATGGATGACTCAAGCAGCTTTAGCAGAGCTTTATCAGACTTCACCTCAAAATATTACTATGCATATTAAGAATATTTACTCTGATAATGAGTTAAATGAAAATGCAACATGTAAGTCTGACTTACAAGTTCGAACAGAAGGGAATAGAGAAGTAAAAAGAACGGTTAAGTATTATAACTTAGAAATGATTATCGCTATTGGATTTCGTGCTAAAAGCTCAATTGGTAACTCTTTTAGAAAATGGGCAAATTCTACAATCCATGAATATATGGTAAAAGGCTTTGTAAGAAAAGAAGATGTTAGCATTGCGAAAAATTATTTATCAAATAATGAATTAAAATCATTAGAAAAAATAGTTGTTATGTACCTTGATCATGCCGAAGAAATGGCAAAAGAACATATTCCTATGCACATGAAGGATTGGATTAATGCATTAGATGAATTTTTAAAATTTGAAAGAAAGGATCTATTAGAATGCGCAGGTAAAATAAGCCACTCACTTGCTCAGCAAAAAGCTTTCAAGGAATATGAAGTTTTCAATCAAAACAGAATTGAAAGTGGTAATCTTTTGCAAATTCCGAAAATTGAAAATAAGCGATAACTTCCAATTTGTCGTACATTAAGTTAAGCGATAACTTGTAATTTACTATCGCTAATAAGCGTATGGGAGGTTATTTATGATTAAGAAAATTTTAGGTTTAGTGGTTCTCTTTATTATGTCTTTTCGTCTTCATCTTGTAATAAAAATGACTTAGAATGGAATGAAGATTTAGAAAATATAATAAAACAAGATTATTTTCAACAATGTGGTTTTCAACATAAATACGGATAGATTTTACGGTTTATATAAGGGAGCTGCAGTATTTTTTCTTCTAGGCTCAGATACTGTTATGACAACAGTAATTATATCAGGTTTAGAATTTAGTTATAACTCTGGCTAGGAGATTATAGTTTGGAAAGCTGGAAATTTTTATAATTTAGAGAATATTGAAACTATCTTTGAAGAAGGAATTTTGACACAAAAGAACCTTAAAAGAATTCATAGTATTCATTTAAAAGTATCTGGAAACAAGTATTAAAGATATGAATTGATTGTTTATAGCTATGTTAAAAATGATTGAAAGCATATCTCGAAAAAATTAGATTATATAAGTCAAGCATTATTTATTTTTTTTGATGTTTGCAACTGTGAATTTTCTATATTATCAAATTTTAGATAAGTTTTTTATATAAGGAGGGCTACTATATTCAGTTCTCCATATTTATTGGGAGATGCGTTTTATGAAAAACATAATTATTGCAGGATCTAGTAGATCCGGTAAATCAACATTAGCGAGAAAAATAAACGAAGAGTTAAATTACTTTGTTCTCAGTGTCGATAAACTTGTCGCTGTGTTTCAAGAGGCTTATCCGCAATTGAATATAAAACTGAATTGGAATAGAGAAAAGACTACGGAAAATATAGCTCCTTTCCTTGGTCATTATCTTGGTATGTTCTCTTCTACTGATGGACGTGGACTGTTGACTTATAGCCACGGTGCTATAAAAGTGAATCGGTTTGTATTGGAAGGGAGCTATTTTGATTTTGAGAAGATATTATCTATTCTGAAAATGTATAAGATAGAAGAATTGAAAGACAAGTTTTTGCTCATAGGGTTGGTGCAAAACAACAAAACGGTTGATGAGTTTATCAGCGATTTCAAAAAATATGATACGGAAGACGATTGGACGTATAATTTAAGTGATGAAAATCTAAGAGAAATTTCTGAAGACGCCATTTCATACAATCAATTTATGTCTGATTATTTAGTCAAACACGGCTTTACAATTTATGATACCTCTAAGGAGCGAAAGCAGGTTTTGAATCAAATCTTAGAAGATATTAGGATAAAAATTGAATAATTTGAAAATTACATAATATAATACGAAAATAGATAATATGAGTCGAGCGATACCAATTTTTCGATGAAAAAAATATAATTATAATGAAAAAATAATTAAGGATTGGATTATGAATAAGTCCAAAGTTATTGATATTTCTGGAATATCAGGAAAATTAAATATTATTTCTTTTTATAATTAATCATATCTTTTAAATCCTATGATGTAGTTAAAATAAAACATTCCGAAATGGAATGTTTTTTATTGGTTTGACTTTTTTATGTTATAAGAGAATGTTTATTTTTGGATAATTTTAAAATTGATTGTCTTATACTTTAATAAATGATATAATTCACATTAGTTAAAGAAGAAGAAGAACAGGAGCAAAGAAGAGAATGAAAAAAATTATTAATATTTTAGTTGTAACTATTGTTGCATTTTTGTTGTTTATAATCCCAATTTTTTCAGGAAAATTAGCAAGCCAGTTTGATTATTCAAATATTGATCCCAATGGAATCTTTGGTTGGATAAGTATCCATCATTTGTTTCAGGCAATGTTTATTATCGCAATCATAGGAATTGTGAAAGTTATTAAACCAGTTAATTTTGGTTTTAATAAAGGAAATTACCAGGTCGGACTTAATTATGTGAAAAAATTTACGATATATTTTCTTATCTATGCAATTATTACCTTTACAATTTTTTTGCTTTTAGGTTCATTTAATAAATTTGCATCACCATTAACACCAAGAAACATTATAGGAGCTTTGAGCTTTCAGTTATTTTTAAGTGGTCCATCTGAGGAAATTTTGTTTCGGGCTTTTCCTATAACAATTTTTGCCTTTTTCTTCACAACCAGATTATTTAAAAATAAACTTGGTCTTGGAAATCTAATTGCGGCAATAATCTTTGCTTTAGCTCATATTGGAATCGGATTTTCACCATTATCTTTTAATTATGATATTATGCAACTTGGTTATGCTTTTGTCTTAGGGTTAATCTATGGCGATTGTTATGAGAAAACCAAAAGTGTCTTTTATCCAATGATGCTTCATAGCATTAGTAATGTAATTTCGGTTGGTTTTACTATTTTTATTTCATTTATTATTTAAAGATTACTAATTTCTTTTAAAAAAATTAGATAATATAAATTAAAAGAAGGACATTTTTAAAAGATGTCTTTTTTTAAAGCAAAAAAAAGGTCTTTAGAAATGACCTTTAAAAATTATTTGATTTTTATTTTTGGTAAGAAAAGCTTTCGGAACAGTTTTTGCATTCGCGGTGAATATGGCATATATTTCATTTTGAAATCATGGCGATGATGTTTGTGATAAATGCTTGCTTGATGCGAGAACGTTTTAAACGAGTGAAAACCGTGATAGTTTCCGAAACCACTAGTTTTGATTCCCCCAAAAGGAAGTTCATCGATAATAATATGACTTAATGTATCATTAATACATCCACCTCCGAATCGAACTGATCTTGTTAGATGATAGATCAATTTTTTATCTTTTGAGAATAGATAAAATGCTAATGGATATGGATTGTGATTAATAATCGTTTCAATTTCATCCTTATTTTGATATGTTAAGACTGGAAGAATTGGACCAAAAATCTCTTCTTGCATTAAAGTGCTATTGAGATCACCTCTAATAATGGTTGGTTCAATTTTTAAATTTTCAGAGTTTGATTTACCACCATAAATTACGTTTTCATTATTAATAAGATTAACCAAACGTTCGAAATGTCTTGGACTAATAATTTTAGGGTAATATTGATAGTTGATGGTTCCTTGAGGATACATTTTCTCAAACTCAAAATTGATTGCATCAACCAAATCCCGAGCTACTTTTTCTTGTGCTATTACATAATCAGGAGCTATACAAGTTTGCCCACAGTTAATTAGCTTTCCAAAGGCAATTCTTTTTGCAATTGTTTTTACATTAACTGTTTCATCAACTATGCAAGGACTCTTTCCGCCTAATTCTAATGTTACCTTAGTGAGATTATTGGCTGCTCTTGCTAACACATGCTTACCGACTGTTGGCGAACCGATAAAGAAAATATGATCAAAATCCTGTGACAGTAAAAAGTCTGCTTGCTCACGTCCTCCTAAAAAGCAACTAATATAAGCGGGATCAAATGTGTTGTCAATTAGATCCTTTATGACTATACTAGTATGAACTGAGTAGTTTGAAGGTTTTAAGACGGATGTATTTCCGGCTGAAATTGACGCAATAAGCGGCATAAAGGTTAATTGCACTGGATAATTCCACGGGGAGATAATTAGATTTACACCTAGTGGAGTATAAAGGTAATAGCTATTTCCCGGTTTTGTTAAGAGATGAGTTTTTACGTGTTTTTTCTTCATCCATTTTTTTAGATGTTTTAGATGGTATTTTATCTCTTTTAACACAATCCAAATCTCAGTAGTTATTGCTTCAGTTTCGCTTTTATTTAAATCTAAATATAGGGCTTCGATTATCCTGTCTTGATAGGAAATGATCGCATTTTTAAGTTTTTTCAACATTTCCATCCGAAATAAATAGTGTTTTGTAATATTTGAATTAAAGTATTGTTTTTGTAATTTTATTATATCTTCCATTTTTATCACCATTTATATTATAACAAATTTTTATTTATAAGAAAATAAAAATTAATAATTGAAATTTTTCAAACCTTTGAGTATAATATTATATAGAGGAAAAATATGATCCAATATTTGAAAAAAAACATCCTATTATTCGTTATAATTTTTCTCAGTGTCGCCCTTGCGTTATTATTAATAATTCCAAGTGGTCAAGATTTATTGAGATTATTTTCATATATTATTGCTGTGTGTTTAATTATTATTGCTTTCTTATTTTTTGGAATGGCTTTTCAAGATCGCACCCTCTTATCAAAAAAAACAAAATTGAATTCACGAACTTCTTTAATAATTCAAAGTATAGTAATATTAGCCTTAGCGGTTTTAGTCTTTATTTTTCATAAATATACACCAAAATTAATTGGAGTCTTTATTCTTTTAATTGTTGTGATTAAAACAATTTATGAGAATGAACGATTTAGATATTTGCTAAGAAATTCATGGAAAATCTTAATTGGTTTATTATTTGTTTTCGGAACAGAACCACTTATTAACCTTGTGTTTCTAATTGTAGGGATATTATTAATTGGGTTTGCTGGTTATTTATTATATTTGTTAATTGTAAATTATCAACATGGCCGCCCCAATATCATCAATAAGTATTTTATTGCATATATTGTTAGAAGGAGTAGAAAATAAATGGGAAAATTTGATTTGCTCGTAATTGCGTTAATCGGCATTTTGATGCTTTTTGGTTTTGGAAAAGGCTTTGTGAAACAAGTATTGTCGACAGCCAATTGGTTAATTGCGTTAATCTTAGCATTTTTGTTTGTGAAACCAGTATCAGGACAGATGTTGACAACTGCTCTTGCCAATAATGTCAACACCAAAGTTACCGACTGGATTGGAAAGAATGGTGAAGCGTTTAATGCAGCGTTTGAATCTGCTAATGCGACTGAACAACTTACGGATGCCATTAGTCAGTTAGGATTGCCTAAATTCATTGCCAGTATTATTGCGAAAGGGATTCCGTTAGGTGAGATTGATCCCGGAACAACGTTAGCTCAAGTCTTAGCACCATCAATCAGTAATATTATTGTAACAATTATTACTTTTATTGGTTTGTTCTTAATTATCTTTATTGCCTTAAAGATTTTAATTAGTTTAATTAATGGTTTATTTAAGGGTAAAGTATTGGGCTTTGTTAACCGTTTATTAGGGGCAGGACTAGGCTTTATTAAGGGTGGTATTATTGTATGCTTAATCATGCTGTTAGCGTCGGTCTTAGCATCAGTCATTCCGTCAATTAATGAAATGATTGCAAATGATTTTGCGAATAGCAGTTTAGGAATCGGTGAATATTTCTATGAGAATAATCCACTGATAAAAATCATTGAAGGATCATTCAGTTTTGACAATATCTTTTAAATAAGAAGATGAAAATCTTCTTTTTTCTTTTAATCATTAAGATATTTTGGTATAATAATTAACGAAAGGAATTTTTTTCATATGATTAAATTAGATAATGTATCAAAATATTATCATAATGATGGAATCGTAACTTTAGCTCTTCGTAAAATTAGTTTAGAATTTAAGATCGGCGAATTTGTAGCAATCACCGGTGAAAGTGGGAGCGGTAAGAGTACCCTTTTGAATGTCATTAGTGGCATTGACACTTATGAGGATGGGGAGCTATATATTAACGGGGATGAAACTTCATATTATGATAAGGAAGATTGGGAACGGTATCGACGTGATTCAATCAGTTTTATTTTTCAAAACTTTAATTTGATTGACAGTTATACAGTTTTAAAAAATGTTGAAGTAACCTTAATTATTCAAGGGATACAAAATAAACAAGAACGAGTTCGTATTGCCAAGGAAATTATTGAGCGAGTCGGTTTAACAAGTCATTTGAAGCATAAGGCTTCAAAACTTTCTGGAGGTCAAAAACAACGTTTGGCGATTGCTCGAGCCTTAGCTAAAAATACACCAGTAATTGTAGCTGATGAACCAACCGGAAACTTAGACAGCGAAAGCAGCCGTCAAGTATTGGAACTACTCCATGAAATTAGTAAAGACCGGTTAGTGTTGATGGTCACTCACAACTATGAAGCCGCACAAGCTTATGTTACAAGAAAGATTCGTTTGTTTGATGGTGAAGTTGTTGAAGATAAACAAATAAAACCAATTTTATCATCAGAATGCAAAACACGACCACAATTTAAAATGTCAAAATATTTAAAAGCGTTAATGATTTCTGTTAACAACCTAATATCACAACCAAAAAAATCAATTCTTTTAATATTAGTAGCACTATCGACGGTGTTTTTTGTTTTTATGGCTTACGGAATCATCCTAACTTCAGCAAGCCAAAGAAGTGGCCATTACAATTTTATCAACGATTATCCGGAACGAATTATCTTAAAACGGACCGATAATGCGCCGTTAACAGAAGAAGATTATCAAAAGATATCAAAGATAAATCATGTTGAAAAAATAATTAAAGAGGATTTAGCACTAGATTGCCGCTTTTCAACAGATATTGTGATTGATAACTACTTTAAATATGCAACTGGATATTTTGCTAATAAGAGTGAATTTCAAAATTATATTGGAAGATTCCCATACAATGAAAATGAAATATTCATTTCCCTTTATCTTCATGAATCAGTTCGAGAGAAGGCTCGTTCGTTATTAAATAAGCAAATAACCGTAACTTATAATGTTAATCGTTTTTTTGCGAATAAAGATTTTAAAATTGTTGGAATTCATTTTAGTCAAGAAATAACTTCATTTGTTTTTCATGATGATGCGTTGTCTTTAATTTATGATCAACTAAAAATTACTTCTAAAAAATATCCAGCATATGTTGAATCGATATTGATTGACTATGCGGGCATCATTATGGATAAAAGCCTGACCGGTAATAAAATGGTAATTAGTAGAAACTTATTATGGTTTGACCCAAACATCAATATTACGACAGGCTCACTTAACGGCATCGAGATGGAACCAGTTTTAGATGATAGTTACAAACGTGAAGGTGTAATCTATGTTAGTGAAGAGATTTATAACCAATTGCTAGTTGAAGAAGATTACCAGTATACCGTTAATGTCTCTGATTATAAATATGCACAAAAAGTCATGAATCGTCTTAATGATTTGGGATACTATTCTTTTTCGCCATATCAAGTTAAAGATTACTACTTTGGTTTAGATCATATCGCACGTGCCATTCAAAACTTTTTCTTGTATTTTATGTTCTTTCTAACCTTTTTGGTTATTTATTTCCTTTCATATATAGTTATTAAAGCGATCATGTTTAGTAAAAAACGCGACTATATGATTTTTAGAATTATTGGAGCTGAACAATTAACAGTTAAAACGATCAGTAAATTTGAAATTGTTTTTGCTTTTTTGTGTTCTTATGTCTTATTCTTTATTCTATTTGTTTTTCTAGTACTTATTTTTCCAATGTTTTATCGTCCAATTATAAATATATATGAAATATCTGATTTTATTTTGATAATTATCATTAACTTTGTTTTATCACTATTAATATCAAGAAAATTTAATAAGTTACTTGTGAAAAAAAGTATCTATACTAATCTGAGAATTGAAGGTGAGTAAGATGATAAAAGTCCATAATATCCAAAAATATTTCAATAAAAATAAACCTAATGAAATCCATGTACTTAATAACATTAATCTACAATTTCCAAAAACCGGATTAGTATGTCTGTTAGGACCGTCTGGTTCGGGGAAGACGACATTACTTAATGTTATTAGTGGATTAGACCGGGTTGATAGTGGTGAAATTGATATCGTTGATAAAACGATAAAACATTATTCATCGGATAATTGGGATTTAATCAGAAGTCGTCATTTTGGTTATATTTTTCAAAATTATTATTTGCTTCCGAATTTAACCGTTGCCCAAAATCTAGAATTTGTCTTAAAGATGATGGATTTAAGTGTTGATGAAATTGATAGAAGAATTAATTATGCTTTAGATGCAGTTGGAATGCTTAAACTTAAACGTCGTAAACCAAACCAGCTTTCAGGTGGTCAACAGCAACGTGTTGCAATCGCTCGGGCTTTAGTGAAAAGTCCGGATGTAGTTGTTGCTGACGAACCAACTGGGAACCTTGATGAGAAGAACACATTGCAAATAATGAATATCATTAAGAAAATATCAAAAGAATGTTTGGTTATTCTCGTTACTCATGAGCGTCGATTAGCTGATTTCTATGGTGATGAAATAATTGAATTGCTTGATGGACAAGTTGTTAATCGTTTTAATATTAGTCACAATAGTGATCTTATCAGCTTTGATGATCATAATATTTATCTTCAGGAATTTAATCAAGACGAAGTTTCAACAACGGATTTAAATATTAAGTATTTTTACCAAGAAAAAAGCGTACCATTAGCATTAAATATAATATACAAGGATCATACATTCTATATTAAGTCCTTAAGTGATAATGTGAAAATCAAATTTTTAAATAACGATAGTGAAATAAAAGTTATTGATTCGAAAAAACCGGTATTCAAAAATGAAACCTTGGATACTCATGATTACAATTTAGAAAAGATTGCGAAAAAAACAAAAATTAATCATTCGGTTATAAAATTTAAAGATACATTTAAGATGGCTTTAGCCCATTTAGGAGGACTACGAAAACGTCAAAAATTTTTATTTTTGGTTTTGGTTTTATCGACAATTCTCGTATTGTCAGCCTTTGTCAATTTTTATGAATCAATAGACCGCAATGAAAAGAATTTTATGACGACTAACCGTAATTTAATTCAAGTAACAGGATTTGAAAATTACAGTATCAGTGAAATTGAATCATTAAAAACGAAATTTGGTGAAGGTAATATCTTAGGACCAGCTGCTTATGTTAATGTTAGTAATATAACCTTTGATCTCTTTTTTCAAAATCAAAATAAACCTCAAGCTAATTTTCTACCAACTCATTCCATGCTTCCGATTGATGTTGTTGATAATCCAAAACTAGTAAAAGGGAGTTTGCCTATTGAGGATACTGATATTGTGATCGATAAATGGTTAGTGGATTTAATGCTTGCTGACAATCAATATAAAGCCTTAGGTGCAAGTGACCCTGAACAGTTTATCGGTTTAAAATATCATCATTCATATCTTAGTTTCTATGGTAAAATTGTCGGGATTGTGGATACTAATAATCCAAATGTTTATACAACAAGAACGAACTATCAGTTATCAATCATTAATAGTATCGAACAAAATAAATTTGCAGTTGCATCACAATTTCAAGTCAATACTTATAACAATAATATTCGACCATACTATCTTGTTGATGATTTTGTAGATGAAATTAAGTCAAGATTAACTGATGAAATCGTCTTTGCTGAACGCAAAAATGCTGATACCCTTACTTTAGCACCAAATGAAATCGTTATTTCGAAGGCTTTGTTTGAAGTTGATTATATGAAAAATCCGAATTTTTATAATAATTATAAGCTTCGCAATCACCAAGATTATACTGTTGTTGGTGTGATTGATGATGGTGGACATAACTTGATTGTTCACCCTAGTGCTTTAGAAACTTTAATGTTTGCTGGATTAAAAATAATAGAGGAAATGTCAATCTATTCAACAAATTTCCCTAAGACATTAAGTGAAATTGAAGAATTAGAATTGAATGGACAATCTTTTTACTTACTAGAGCGTGATTACCATTATTCAAAAACGTTCTCGTGGGTTCGTTATTCATTTTCCATTATTGTTCTTGCCGCTTCCTTAGTTTTCTTATATTTTATTATGCGTTCATCGTTAATTGCACGGGTTTACTATGTTGGTGTATACCGCGCGTTAGGTGTTAAGAAAGCTAATATCTTCCGAATGTTTACAACAGAGATCATTATTATTACGACCTTTACATCGATTATCGGAATTGTCTTTGTTTCATGGTTTATTATTGAAGTTAATAATTTTGCGAAATTTGAGGTAATCCGTTATCGAGCATTTTTACCAGCATTAGCACTTGCTTTTATCTTAGGATGTAATCTTGCTGTTGGTTTAATTCCGGTTTATAATTTATTACGGTCAACGCCGGCGCAAATACTTTCAAAATATGATATTTAAAAAAATGAAAAGATGCTTGATTTAAAATCAAACATCTTTTTTTATACTCCTAGATAATGTCCTAAAATCAGCAATCCAATCGTTAAGGCAAGAATAATTACTTGCAGGACAAAGGTCTTTTTAATCCATTTTCCATAGCTAAATGATGCCATACCTAAGGCAATGAGCAATACTGGATTTGTTGGATAGATTAAATCAGTATAGCCATCACCGAAGACAAATGCTAATAAGGCGATATTTTGGCTGATATTAATATTTTGTGCAAGAATCGAGATAATCGGGATAATTAAGATTACTTTTGCTGTTGCTGAACCAATAAAGAATTGAATAAATAAGATTAGTCCATAGATAAAGAGAATTCCAAGAATTGGAGTTTGACCAGTAAACATATTGGTTAGATAGTAAATCATCGTTCCCATGATTTGGGCGTCAACAAGTAAAAATTTAATACTCGCGGCTAAGATAATCATGATAATGGCTGGACTCATTCCAATTAATCCAGAAATAAAGATTCTACCGATTTCTTTGAACTTATATCCAATTATTTTTCCACAAATAAATGTTCCAAATAAGAACGATAGGGCAATAATAGGTAGAGAAACTTGATTTTCTTGGAGGAATGGAATTGTTGAGGAGATGATAATCACCGCTAATACCCATAGGAATAATCCTGTATAAGTTCTTAATATTTTTTTATCATATTGTTTAAAAGTTTCTGTGTTTGCATATAAATCTCGTTTTGCTTGATCACTTTCATATGTAGGTGATTTGGTTGGATCTTTTTCAATTCGTTTTACATGAATAGTTAAGAAAACACATAGAATAACATACATTAAAATAAAGATTAATAGTCGGTACCATGCTCCATCTAAAACACTAATTCCCATTTTGCTACTGGCAAATCCGACCGAAAAAGGATTGGTTATGGCAGTTGAGAAACCAAATCCTGCCGCCATTAAGCACATGCCTAATCCGGTAAATGTATCCCATCCAAGTGATAATGCTAAGAGGATGATGATTGGTAATAACGTCACTGATTCTTCAAAAATTCCAAATAATGAACCAAATAACATAAAGAATAAGATGATGATATACATTAATAAATATTTGCGGTTTTGATATTTGTAAATCAAAAAGCTTAAAATGGAATTAATGCCTTTGGTTTTATCCATTACATTAAATGATCCACCTAAGATGATGATAAATAACGAAATCACGATAATCCCTAATCCGTCACCACCTTCAGAAAAATTAAAGAGGGTCCTAAACGGAGATGTAAGTAAATCAAGAAAAGAATAGCCGACTCCCTCGATTGGTTCGTAAGTCATTGTGTCCTTATCATATATTCCTTTTGGAACAAAATAAGTGATAACAAAGACTAAGAACAAAAATGAGATTAATATTACACATACTGTGATAAATGAGCGTTTGTTTATTTTTAAAATTCGTTCTTCAGTCATGATAGATTATTATCCTTCATATATTTTTTGTAAATTAATTCGCCAACAACTGACCATTTTACACATTCTCTAATATTTTCGGGAATGAAATAATAGAGGGTATTATGATGATAAACTTCAAAATCTTCTTTAACCCCAAATGGAATGGCCGGAAGGTTTTGAATTTTAAATTCATAGTCTTTTTCTTCATTGTTTATCGTTCCAACAAACCGTATTCCTTTATGGGTTAGGGTTGTTTTCCCTTCACCAACAAAGACGAAACCATTTCCTAACGGATCTGGAAGTTTGACTTTCACATTACTTTCAAGGATATAATTTGGGTCTTCAATCTTCATTTGTTCAACGTCTTTTTGGAATAAATACCAATCGCGAATATTCTTTGGAATTAATTTATTATCTGATTCAAAATCATAATAATGATTTAATTTAACTTTTGTATCGCAATGTTGGCAATGGATTGTATCGTTAGATGAAGTATAAGTGAATTCATGATGACAGACTGGACAAATATATAAGATATGCTCTAACCCTTCCGCAAATTTCTTACCCTTATAGAAAACGCGGTTTTGTTCTTGCCATTTAAAATCATCATAATCAAGTGCAGAATAGAGCTTAGTATCGATTTCTTCAACCGTATAGCGTTTTAAATCATCGACGGAGAAGACTTCTTGATAAGTTATCTCAACCCGACCCCTTCTAATATTTGTTGCCCATTTCGGATATGAAAGGTAAGCACCATCAATTTTTGCTAAGATAACGGGAACATTTAGACTCTTCAACAGCTTGCCGGTTGAGGCCGTAATTGCTTCTAAACAGCCATAGGCGCTTAGACGTCCTTCAGGAGATAATCCTAAAATCCTTTGATCTTTTATCACCCGAAAGATATTTTTCATAGAACTAACATCAGGTTGAAATAGAAACTTAGGAAAAGCACCTAAATTATTTAAGAGTTGACCTAAACGGTGATTACAAAAGTAGTAATAGGCGGTTACGGAATTAACCTTAGCTGGATATAATGGCACATAAGCATAGATGAAATCTAACTTTGAAGGATGATTAAAGATGACAATATATGGTTTTTTGGTTTTTCGTAAATAATTATTCTTAACTTTAATATTAACCCGTGGATAAAAGTAAAGTTTTAAAATCATTACAAAAAATCCATAGAGTAGAGGTCTTGGTTTTCGCATCTTGGTTTGAAAATATTCCATATTATATTTAGGATTACTAATAAAGTGGAGAATTTGTTTATGGAATCTCGCAAAGATTAGTGATAAGACAATGATTGTAATTAAAACAATTAAAACCAGTTTATAGCGCTCATCATTAATAAGGTTTCCAAGCCACAAGCATCCGATTAAGGATGGGACAGTCCCGAGAGTGGTTAGAATCATATACCGAGAAAATCGCATTTTGGTATTGGCAGCCATAAAGGCAATAACTCCGTAGGGAATAATTGGAACAAAGTATAAAATCGCCAAGGTCAGTAATTTTCGCTTCGATGTCGTTGTCGGTTTTAATTCCTCAAGTTTATTTATATCTTTTTCTCGAAAGATTGATAAAAACTTCGAACCAATTTTTCTTACTAAAATGTAGATAATAAAGTTACCAACAAAAATTCCGCTGATTGCCGCAAGAAATCCTAAATAAGGGCCTAAAGTTACCCCAGCGATAATTTGAATTGGTTGAGCTGGAAAAATGGTGATTGTAATTTGTAGGGCTTGAGTTAATCCGATGATTAACGGTGCCCAAAACCCATACTCTTCAAATTTTGCATTGATGGGGTCTGTGTTTTTAAGGGCAATTGCTTCTTTAATGGGATCAAGGAGATCAATAATCAAAAAGGTAAAAGCAATTCCAATCAAAATAATAAAGATGCAAGAAGCAATAAATTTTCTGCGTTTGTATTTTTTCATACTTTTTTACTCCGTCTAGATTAATACTTTTGTTATTATATCATGTTTTTTAATAAAAGTTAAGTACTATTTAAGATGCTTTCTTAATGTGAATCTCAAAAAGAATAAATAAAAGTGCATTAAAACATTCTTAAGAATATTATAATAGTGGGCGGGTGAATTATCTTGGAAAAATTTCATGAAGAATTAGAAAAATTTAAGGATTTAATGCGTAGTACTGAAAAACCTAAACCCAAAGGCCGCCAAAAAAAAACGAGTGAAGAAATTCAACTCTTAGCTGGTGTCGGACTAGTTGTTGGATATGTTAACTCTTATATTGGTAATGTGATCGGTAACATTATCGCCCGCCAGCCGGATATTTTGCGAGATAACTTGTTTCCTGAAACATATATCTCCAACCTCACTGTTGCTATGATAGCAGCTGTTTATTTTGATTTACCACCTTTAGCCTTAGCGGTAATAACCACCGGAGTCTTTTATACCTTAAATAAATCAATAAAATTGATGATTAACAGGCCAAGTCTAACTGAAGAGCAAATCTTAGAAAGCTTTTTAGTTGATGTATTTACAATTTATATTTTATTGCAATTATACCGTTTCTATCTTGGAATTGCGAAGGTCATGTATAAATATGACTATTGGAAACCAATAGAACCAGAAAAGCCGGAACGGTTT
>OBJA01001322.1_pt1 | contig 17480 bp, 16 predicted proteins | sample 1519751 | NCBI WGS metagenome assembly OBJA01 (sample SAMEA3881238, study PRJEB22517) | soil metagenome | biome: lake sediment; feature: soda lake sediment; material: sediment, water from around vicinity | place: India | collected 2013-12-23 | depth 3 m | reverse complement strand
AGGGTAGTAAAAACTGCTGCTCATAGAGGATGTTGTCGCATAAAAGTTCTACTCTAGTGAAGGCCCAAATCAAGACTGTATAACACTGTGGCTTTCAAAGAAAAGGCATTGCCTCAACTTGGATTTTGTTATATCTGTTATGCCTGAAACAACCTTATACCTTGATAACAACAAAAAGCCCTGCCTCACCATCACCGAGCATGGAAAAGAGGAAGATTTCATTATTTATCCACTTATTTGTGACAACCCTTTGTGTCCCTGCACCGAAATAGACCTTACCCTCATCGCACTCGATGGCCCATGTGAGAGCTTCCGTTTTGTCCTTGACATCAAGACAATGAAACCAATTGCTGGTTATGAAATTAACGAATCCTCCAGAATAATCATGGAGAGAATCATTGCCGGCAGCAGTAACAAATTCTGGGACCAGCTCGGATGGCTGTTTTATCGGGAAAGATACCCAATATCCGACTCTTTCATACCAGAACACGATGATTTTACTCTGCCTGTGGTCGAACTGGGCAAAAAAGTCTTGTATCGTGCTATCGTACCTCATGCAGAAACACTCCTAATCTCGCTTAAACCCAGCAATTTTGCGATGTGTGATTATTATTGCCCAAATCCGGAATGCACGTGCAATACCGTTCTTCTCGAATTTCTGGATTATAACAAATCTTCAGGCGTTATAACCCGTCATTCCTGGAACCCATCTGTTTCGCTTCATTTGGAAAACCTGACTACTGATATACCCGAAGAAACAATAATCGAAAGTAAGCTTCTTGAAACTGTTTTGAAAAACAAACGCATGATATCCCGTTTCCGGAAGAGGTTTGATACTATACGCTACCTGTATGCCCATAAACCCGAATTCCTGGTTAAAAAGAAGGAGAAAGCAGCTTTAGAAAACCCTGCCGTACCTATTGGGCAAATCCCTAACCTAGAAGGAGTGGTCACGGAGCCGGGGCGAAATGATCCATGCCCCTGCGGAAGTGGGAAGAAGTTTAAGAAGTGCTGTATGTGGTAGAATAGGTTAAGAGGTTTATGCATAATGAGGTTATATCGTTCATATAGTGAACTTTTTTCATTAAAGATGTATGTGGTTGTGTTTGACAATTTATAGCTGGTTATAGTAATTTTAATATTTAGATATGGGTTTGTATTTTAATTTAATGATCCTGTATTATTAAAACTCTCATCACATATCTTGTTATAATTTGGTGTTGTTAAGATAGTAACTATTTGAGTAGTAGGAATTCTTATTGATGGATTTTAACATTGCTTCTAAGCAACTCAAAATTTTAATTACAAACGATGGTTTATCGGAATCAGTTGACACATTCTGGTTTGGTGCTGCCGAAAGTTGTACTTTTTTTGTATCTGCAGGCAAGAAGGTGAAAAATGAGTGATCCAAAGGAGATGGCAACTGAAATAAATTTTGGTGAAGGTACTGCTATCCGATATGAAGATGGAAATTCAGGTGAATTAACACTCTTGGATATAATCCATATTCTTTGGAGGGGGAAATATATAACTATTGTTTGTACTTTTTTAGCATTAATAATAGGTGTTATATATGCACTAATTTCTAAAGAGGTTTTTTCCACTAGTACGAATTTTATTACTAAATCCGAACGTGATAATAGTGGAAGCTTTAACCAACTTGCAATGTTGGCTGGTATAAACACTGGAAGCGGAGGTAATGTTGATCCTTCAAATTATCTGGATAAGGTTATTCAGGATAAAGATTTTTTAAATACTCTTTTTGATCGCAATTGGTATTATAAGGGAGATTCAATAAGACTTGAACAGATATTATGTATTCAACCAGATACAACAATTTCCAATTGGCAACATTATTATGCAATGGCCAAAATTGAAGCGATACGACAAGGCAAAGTCATGGCTATAAGTAAAGATATTAAAACAGGAATCCTTACATTAAAAGTGAATGCTCCGGATCCTCATTTAGCATATGATCTGAACTTACACACACTAGATTATATTAGTAATTATCTTCGTAATTCCATAAAAACACAAGCAAAAGAGAAAAAAAAGTTCATCGAAGAGAGAATCATTGAAACAAAAGAAGAATTGGCGAGAAATGAAAATGCTTTAGCTAAATTTAGAGAACGGAATCTTATAAGCAGGGCACCTCAAATAGCTCTTGAAGAAGCTCGGTTGCTGAGACAGGTTACACTGAATCAGGAGATCTATATTCAATTTCATAAACAGTACGAGATGGCGAAAATACAAGAATTAGATGATCAAGCATTAATTCAAATTGTAAAAAGTGCAGACATACCAACAGTACGAAGTAAACCGAATAGGAGAATGATGGTTATTATTTCTTTCTTCTGTGGTTTTGCTATAGGGATATCGATTACAATCGTTTTTGGAGCTACGCCTCTGCTTTATGCCCGCAATATTAGAATATTTGGTTTTAGGATTTAATAACGTAAATGTATAAAAACAACAGTTTTTATGTGTTTTTGTCCTCAATAGTGCTCTCACCGCTAGTTAAAACTTTTTTTCATTTATAAGAAATATGTTAAATTCAGATAACCTACAAGTAAAAACATATAAAGAAAAAGCTGTTACAGGTGTATACTGGATGGGCTTCATGACAGTATCGAATTTTATTATTACAATTTTAACTACAATGATTCTTTCCAGATTGCTTACACCTAGACAATTCGGTATCGTTGCTTCAGTTCAAATTGTGATTAGTTTTGCGGAAATATTTTGGATGATGGGTGTAGTACCTGCAATAACTCAAAAAAAGACATTGTTACCAGAAGATATCTATACTGGGAATACACTCAATATAATATTTGGAATTATGGTTTGTTTATTTATTTCATTATTTGCGAAAGCAATCGCTGTGTTTGTAGGGATAGAAAATATTTTAATTCTACAAATTCTTTCCATCGTATTTGTGATACACAGTTTCTCAGGTGTTTCAGAAGCATTGCTTACAAAAGAGATGAAATTCAAAGCTATAGGGTTAGTAAAATTAGTTACATTAATAATATACAGTTCAACTGCAATAATTTTTGCATTAAGTAATTATGGTGCGTGGGCTTTAGTTATTGGTAGATTGGTTGAAGCATTTGCCAAAACGGTGATAGTCATAGGTTTAAAACCAGTTAAGTTAAGTTTTAAAATTAACCTAAAATCAACCAAAAGCCTATTGAATATAGGTACAGGATTTACTATCGCACGGGTACTTAATAATCTCGCAATACAGGGAGATTATTTTGTGGTTAATAAAACTTTAGGCAGTTATGCATTAAGTTTTTATAGTAGAGCGTACCAGATATTGATGATGCCTACAAATATAGTAGGACAAGTAATTGACAAAGTGATGTTTCCATTAATGGCGCGTTTTCAAGATGATAAGGATAAAATCAGATACGTTTTTTTTAATATAACGCTCTTAATCTCTGTTATTGCAATACCTCTAACAATTTTTATGTTCGTTTTAGGAAGTGACCTTGTACTATTGATCCTTGGAAAAAATTGGGGTAAAGCAGTTACCCCATTCAGAATATTAATATTGGCGCTATTTTTCAGAATCGCCTATAAGGTCTGTGATTCCATAGTGAGATCACTAGGTGCAGTTTACAAGAGGGTTTGGGTGCAAGTTGTTTATTGTGTAATGGTTTTCGGAGGTGCCTATTTTGGGAAAAAGTGGGGAATTAATGGAGTAGCTGTAACAACATCAATTGCAATATTTATTAATTACATTATTATGACATTATTAATAAAGCATCTTATTAATTTTCGTATAACTAAATTATTAGTTTATCTCATACCATTTACAATATTTAGCGCATTCATCGGCTTTTTATGTTATTTTTTTAACAATTGGATCATTATTGATCTATTTCTGCCAATCAGATTTCTTGCGGTATTTGGTTTTTTATTGCTAATGTATTTTTTGCTTGTACTCTCTATAAAGAAGTGTGTGCCAGATGGCTTTTTAGTTTTTGTTTTTACTATTTTAAAAATTACTTTAAAAGATAATTCAAGGTTACTAATTCTGTTTCAAAGGTTCTTTAATTATAATGATAGTAAAATTGATAAAAATAAACCTTCATTAAAAATTGGGATTCTTACTTTTCATTACTCAATAAACCAAGGTTCTGTGATACAGGCATACTGTATTTACAAGCTTTTATGCGAAAAAATAACTAATGCAAAAATTGAGGTTATTAACTTGATCCCATATAACAGAGAAATTCAAGAGTTAAAATTTATTAATTTACGATCACCTTTTATTCACTTATCGAATTTCAGGAGATACAAATCAATTAGAAAATTCGTTAATTCTAATATTAGATTATCAAAAACATCGTATAGTAGAAATCTTGAAAAACAAATTAGATTTATTAATCAATTGAACTATGATTATATTTTTACTGGTAGTGATACAGTATGGATGTATTCGCATAAATTAGATTACAAATTACCAAGTATTTATTTTTTGCCAAATGAAATACGAGCTAAAAAAATATCAATTGCTGCATCAGTTGACCCATTGATAAATCATATCATATATAAAGAAAAAAGCAAAATCATTTGCGATACTCTAAATTGTTATAAATCTATTACAGTTAGAGATGATACTTCAAAAAAGGTTTTAGAAGTTGCAGGAGTTAAAGGTGTTCAGAAAATTGCAGATCCTTCATTTTTATTCGATTTTGAGAAACAACTGAATATTAGAGTGGAAAAAAATGGCGACATCAAAAAGAGTAACATTTATATAATGATAACAGATAAAAAAATTGAAGAAGAAATAAAACATATTGTTTCTAAATACTTTAAACTTACTATTATAGAAGCAAAATATCCAATAAATATCGATTATGTTACAGGGGACCTGAATAGATATTGCGAATATGATATTGTTATTACAGATCGGTTCCATCGTTCGGTTTTTGCTATGAAATTATCTAAAGCACTTGTTATTAATATCGAAAGATATAGTAAAAACCCATCTCCTTATAGTAAAGGAAGAGATTTGTTTACTGATATAGGAATACCAGAGTATTGCTTGAGATATGATTACAACAATAATGTCTTTAAAGAAAAACTACTATATTTAATAGATAATTGGGATAAAGAGATGTTTTTGAAAAGGGAAAAATTACTTCAAAAGTATATAAGTAAAAACAAATTGCTTTGGGAAAACATTATCATATCAGCAATGGATACTAAATCGGATGTAAAATGATAATTCATCAATTTTGGAAATAGAATATGATAGTTATATTATGGATATTACTGCAAACGACATCTGTTTTTATAGTATAGTTACATTTTTTGCAGTGTTGTTATTATCTTATATTATTGCAAAAAAGGATGTAGCTAATCCTGCTGTAATAACACCTGTTTTTTTCACGATTTATTGGGTGTCGCCTAATATTGGAGATAGGACCTATGCAATAAATAGTTTAGGCGAGATATCATATTTTATTTTTGGAGCAGTAGTTTTAATATCCTATTATTTAGGATCTTTTCTTGCATCGCTATTTAAGTTTAAATCACAAGGTAATAATAATGAACAGCACAATATCTCTTTGGAACAAGGGGCTTGGATATCTACCTTTATAATAATGCCTTTTTTTTTGTTGATTATTGGCAAGTTACTGAAAACAGGTTTAGGTAATAGCTCATATGCAGACATGAGAGATGTTATTATAGAATCAACAATATTTGGTAACCCAATAGTAACCGTGATTGTAAGCGGCATTGTTGCCTTTTATGCATCGGGTAAGAAGTATGCATTATTAATGCCTGCATTGGCAATAGTTCTATCTTTATTAACTGGAGAGAGGGGCTTCGTTGTTACTTCATTATTTCCATTATTAATTGTTTATCATTACAAACATCAGAGGATAACTCGGAATAAATTTTTCCTGACTTTAGCTATACTCATCACCGTTGCAGGACTATATGGCACTGTAAGAAGTGCTTTGTCTCTTGGGTTGGTGAATTTTTTAAATATCTTTTTTACCAGAATATTAAGTAACCCATATTTGTTTGTTAATCCATTTGATACAGGTGAATTTTTTAATGTTAGTGTTCCTGCCAAGCTTTTGATAGCTGACGGAAACCACAATTTTAATTATGGAACCACTTTCCTGCAGGGCCTTTTAAGAGTATTACCGATTGTGGGTAGGTTTGTTGATTTTGCACCTGATGTAAAATTATTCATAAAAGAATATTATTCTGAACGATTATTTGCACAGGGAGCAATTGGAGGTGTTGGGGCCATTATGTTTGGTGTTGAAGGATTTATTAGTTATGGTTTGCGTGGGACAACATTACAAGCTTTCACATGGGGCTTCGTAACTGGTTTGTTTTACCATTGGGCATCCAAAACAAAGAAAGTTTTTCCTCTAATTGCGTATGCCGCATCTTATCCCATTTTAAATTTGTATGCAATAAGAAGCCCTTTTCAATCCACAATTACTATTTTGTTCAAGCAAAATTTGTTGCCTATAATTATAGGTTTATTATGGATGTATTTGATTAGGGCAATAATAAACACAAAAACAATAATTAATTGCAATCATAGGATAAATTAATCTCAAATGCCTTCAAATAGCAAAATTATATTGTTTATTTTGCCAACTCTTAATGGAGGTGGAGCTGAGCGTGTTGCACTAAATTACCTTAGGCGACTTGATGCAAGAAGATATGCGTTAAACCTTATATTGTTTGGAAAGACAGAGGAATTAGCAGATCTGATAACACCAGACCTAAAAGTTATAAACCTAAATACAAATAGTACACGTAAATCATTTTGGCCCCTCTTATTTTGCTTACAGCGAATAAGACCAGACATTATTTTCACTACTCATTCCCGTATCGCGACACTGTTATTTTTTATAAGACCATTGGTACCGAAATTTCGGCATTTAGCTCGATTGCAAAACACTCCTTCGGCAGAGAAAAAATTTAACGTGTATGGTAGAGGATATCGATTATTGTATTCACTGGCTTTCAGATCTGCAGATATTGTAATAGCGCAAACAGATAATATGAGAAAAGATGCAATAACTACCTTTAGGATAAGTGAAAAGAAAATATTTACAAGACATAATCCAATAGATATAAATTTGATGAAAAGTAGTGTTAATAATGCCCAAGCACCTTTTAATACAGACCAAATCACAGCTGTAGGGGCAGGTAGAACAACTTATCAAAAAGGATTTGATTTACTTATTAGGTCAATACCAAAAGTGCTACAAATTTATCCTAATTTTCATCTTTATATTTTAGGAAAAATTGGTATTCAAGGAAAAGACCTCTTTAAAATTGTTGCTGATTTAAATCTTGGAAAACATATCTCTTTTAAAGGTTATCAAAAAAATCCCTATATATATTATTCAAATTGTGATTTATTTATACTCTCTTCTAGATGGGAAGGATTTCCAAATGTTTTTTTAGAAAATTACTATTTAAATACACCTATTGTTGCAACTAAGTGCGTGCCTATTGTTGAACATATGATTAGAAATGGTAATAATGGATATGTTTGTGAAATTAACGACGTTAAAGACCTGAGTGATAAAATTATAAAGTGCATCAAAATTAAAAGAAATTCAATTCAGAATGATCCAATAGCCTATGAAGGTTTGGATGACCTGTTTTAATAATGATCTATGAATACAAATAGATAGAAAATAGAGTGAAAGCTTTAAAAATGAAAACAATTATGATGATAGGACCATTCCCTGAACCGTCAATGGGTCCTGCTGTAAGAAACAAATTAACGTTCGATGCTTTATGCGCAAAAGGGTATAATTTAAAAAAAATAGATACAACCAAAGGTAAATCAACACTAATTTATGCTTTGTTATATAATGCAATAAAATCAGATTGGATATTTATAAGTGTTTCTAAAAATGGTCAATTCATATTGCTACCAATTGTTTATTTAATATCTATATTTTTGGTAGGAAAAGGGAAAATTCTATTCTATCCAGCAGGAGGTAAATTATACGAAAATATATTGAATTTACCTATTATAATCAGAAAACTATATGTATGTATGCTAAAAAGATTTAGGCATATATATGTACAGACACAAGGAATGAAAGATAAACTAAACCACATTGTTAATGAAAACCATATTACAGTTCTTCCTAATCCAAAACCATACAGATGTGTTGAAATAAAAAAGTTTGATTTGCAATCAGATATAAAGGAAAGGAGACTGTTGTTTTTATCTCGCGTAAGAAAAGAAAAAGGGGTTGAGCTATTAATAGAAGCAATTAAAGATGTTGATAAAAGAATTGGAGTTAATTGCAGTTTAGATTTTTATGGTATAATCACTCCAGATTATAAAGAAAGGTTTTTTAATCTTATATCAGAAAATCAAAATGTTAAGTATAAAAACGTACTGCCATCAGACAACACTCTTGTAAATATCATAAATAGCTATTACGTTATGATATTTCCTACAATGTGTGTTGAAGAAGGATTCCCAGGGGTTTTGTCTGATGCGGCTCTTGCGGGTCTACCTGTAATAGCTTCAAATGTTGCTTATAACAATGAAATAATTAAAGATGGTGTTAACGGACTACTGTTTGAAAACGGTAATAAAAATGATTTAGCTGACAAATTATACTTTTTGCTCAAAAATATAAATATTAGGAACCAGTTAGCTATAAATAATCATGAATGTTCAAAAAAGTACAGTATGGATATGGCGATAAAAGAAATAATATCAAAAATAGAGGAAAATAGTTGAAGTGAAAGCTTTTTTGGTATATGGCTATTCTCAGCGTAATGCGGGTGACATGGCAATTACATTGGGTGCAATCGACCTTTTAAAAAGCGCCGGATACAAAATAATAATAATGTCAAGATACGCTAAAGATGATGATGAGTTTAAGGCGTCCAAAGAATATTTAACAAAAATTTATCATGATGAATTAGAAATATTACCCTGTATTTTCAAATTGAATCGAAATGATACCTTATTAAAATTAGTATTCAACCATTTTCAAGGTCTATTGTTTTTACTTGGTTTGAAAAGAGCAAAAACAATCGAATATGCAATTAATAAAAGTAATATTGTAATCTTCAATGGAGGAAATTTACTGAGATGCAACGGAGTAACTGATACCTTAAGAATACTCGCATTAAGATATCCATTAGTAATTGCAAAAAAATTACGGAAAAAAATTATTATATTACCACAATCATGTGCAAAATCCAATATGATTGGCAAATTTATCATTAGAAATATGATTGATAATGCTGCTATTACGTTTGTGCGAGAATCGATTAGTTATAACGCGCTAAATGATATATCGAGTTCTGCAAACCTATGCCACAGTTACGATTTAGCATTCTTTATAAAGGATGATTTAAAAAACAAATGTAGAAGGGATTCTGTAGAAAATAAAATTGCCATAACCCTAAGAGGATGGACTATTGGTGATATAACTGAATTTAATGATAGCAAAAAAAAGTTAATAGAAGATTATTTTATTCGGTTATGTCAGGTGATACCAAATAAATATTCCTATTTGTTTGTTTCACAGGGAAAAAAAGATAACAATTTTACTAAAATAATAGCACAAATTGTAAAATCAAAAACTTCTAAAAATATTGGTTATTGCGAAGAATTGGACCCTCTTGCCCTGCGTAGAATATATTCCTCTTGCTCTTTTTTGATTGGGATGCGATTACATTCAATAATTTTAGCATTATCTTGTGGTATTCCTGCCTTTGGTGTTTTTTTTGAAGAATGGGGTAATAAAAATCCCGGAATAATGAAAGATGTCGGATTGGACTACACCTTCATTGATATGCCTAACGATAATTTCCCAAATGCAGATATTATCTGTAAGGATAAACAAAAATTTCAAAGGGAATTATTTAGCAAAATAAGGAAAGAGGAAGAAAAACTGATGCAGTGTATAACAAGAGTTTAAGGAGTTAGCTCGCCTAACTTTGAATGATAAAGACAGTTATGATTGCAGCAAACTCCCCTTGGCTGTTTAATTGAAAAAAAATGACCTGTATAAGAAGTTTGTGAAAAAGGAGTACCTACTCAGGAGCCCGTCCACGTTTTAATACAGCGTTATTTAAGTGTATGCCTTTGCGGACTACACCACAGGGAATATCCTCGTCTCTGCTTCAGCTTCTTGGCCAGGGCAGTGATAAAATGTGAACCGAAGAATAATGAAGTTAATAACTAAATAATATGGACCTGTTCCTTTATTATCAGACCCTGAAGTATCTACGATTCCGACAGTTTCGTTGTAGGTTAGTTCGTCTTCTATCCGGAAGAAAGCTTGGTTCAGGGCATATGATTGAAGCTGGAAAATACACAGGAGAGTGGAAAAAAAGCCCCCCGAAAAATTCTTCTATGCTATCAGCAAACAGTTTTCAGTTTCTTAATCGGGAAGGAACACTGAACGACAGATCAGAATGGAACAATCCGAACCAGGATAAGCTTTGGCTGTATAATCTCCACTATTTCGATTATCTTCATGCAGATAGCAGTCCGGATTATTGTTTACGGTGTAAATGGTTAATCGAACGCTGGATTAATGAGAATCCGCCTGGCGAAGGAAACGGTTGGGAACCGTACCCGCTTTCACTTCGAATTGTCAACTGGATAAAGTGGCACCTTTGTGGTAATGAGCTTTCTGCAGCAGCACGTGTCAGTTTGGCCAATCAAGTCCGGTTCCTCAGAAAACATCTTGAGTATCATCTCCTGGCAAATCATCTCTTTGCAAATGCCAAAGCACTCGTTTTTGCGGGATTGTTTTTTGAGGGCAGAGAGGCTGATTCATGGCTAAAAAAGGGACTTTCAATTTTAAAAAATGAAATACCCGAACAGATCATGGATGATGGCGGGAATTTTGAGCGGTCACCGATGTATCACAGTATCATGCTTGAAGACATGCTGGATTTGATAAACATCGCAAAATGTTATTCTCACGCCTACATTACAGAACATACTACTAAATTTTGGATACTGAAGATTCAAAAAATGTTTTCCTGGCTCCACTCGATGTGCCACGGTGACGGGAGAATTGCGTTGTTCAATGATGCAGCAATGGGCATTGCACCAAAGATGAGTCAGCTTGTAGAGTATGCTAAAAAATTAAATATTGCAATTACTCAAGAATCGCAAAATGACCTCATCGATCTGAGAAACACCGGATATGTCCGGGTTCAAAAAGGAGCTTACGTTCTCATTGCAGATGCCGGAGATGTTGGCCCGGATTACCAGCCCGGACATGCCCATGCGGATACGTTATCGTTTGAACTATCCTGTGGGGATCATAGAATCATCGTTGACAGTGGGACATCATGCTACGGAACCGGAGAAGAGCGATTACGACAACGAGGAACCGCGGCGCATAACACGGTGCGTATTGATAAGCAGGATTCCTCAGAAGTGTGGGGTGGGTTCCGGGTTGCTCGACGAGCACGGATAACTGAGCGGAGAATCAGCGATTCAGGTGAATTTATCGTTATTTCTGCTACTCACAATGGTTACAGGCGAATTAAAGGAGTCGGGGAACACCGGAGGGTGTGGACTATCCAGGGTAATAAAATTATAATTGAGGATCTGATTACCGGATCTGGAAAGCATTTTATTGAGGCTTGTTTCCATTTTCATCCGGAAATGAAAATTTCTTTTAGCCAGGACAAAAAAGTTGTATTTCTTGATGAAAAGAATTTGCAGACCAGGATATATCCGGATCCTAATATAAAATTTGCTATTGAAAACAGTACATACCACCCCGAATTTAGAATCAGTATTGAAAATAAAAAGCTCATCTGTTCTGCAGATGTATCATTGCCGTTTTCATTAAGAACCATTATAGAAATGTAGTACATGCATATTTTATTTCTCACTCATTACTTTCCCCCCGAAGTAAACGCACCCGCAACCCGTACCTATGAGCATTGTAAGCGATGGGTTGCAAGTGGCCATAAGGTGACAGTGGTTACCTGTGCTCCAAACTGTCCCGATGGCATTGTTTACAGCGGATATAGAAACCGGTTTCGTTTCACTGAAATGAAAGATGGCATAAAGATAATCAGGGTCTGGACCTGGCTTGCGCCTAATAAGGGTTTTCTAAAGAGAATTTTAAATTACGTAAGCTATATGGGCAGTGCAGTGTTTCATTCTGTAGCAATGAAAAATGTCGATATCGTGATTGCGACATCACCACAGTTTTTCTGTGGTTGGGCCGGAGTACTTCTGCACTGGTTCCGCAGGTGGCCTTTCATTCTTGAAATCCGGGATATCTGGCCGGAATCTATTGTAACGGTGGGTGCCATGAAAAAGTCAAGGGTGATCCGGTATCTTGAAGTCCTTGAGAAAAAGATGTATAAGGCAGCGGACCACATAGTAGCTGTTGGTGAAGGGTACCGTCAGAAGATTGCAGAAAAGGGAATTTCACCTGATACGATTTCTGTTATTCTGAACGGTGTGGATCTGGACAGGTTCAGGTTGGTAACGGATGCATCGGCGAACAGGCAAAAGTACAAAGGCGAACAGAAATTCGTTTGTTCATATATTGGTACTGTAGGGATGGCGCACGGGCTTGAAGTCATGCTTAAGGCAGCAAAAACATGTAAGAATAAAGGAAGAAATGACATCGTCTTCTGGATTGTTGGTGATGGTGCTGAGAGAAAAAATCTGGAAACACAGGCCCTCAAGGAGCAATTGCATAATGTGGTTTTCACCGGAAGGCTTCCCAAGGAGGAGATGCCCGGTATAATTGCAGCAAGCGATTGCTGTCTGGTGCACCTTCGGGGGACGGAGCTTTTCAGCACGGTTATTCCCTCAAAAATTTTTGAGTTGATGGCTATGAATATACCTATAATAATGGCAGTCAGGGGAGAGGCACAGGAAATAGTCAAACGAGGAAAAGCCGGGGTTGCCATGGAGCCTGACAACCCCGATTCATTGCTTGATTGTATAGAGCAGATCCAAAAAGAAGGAAAACATGCATTTACAGGTCGTGAGTTTGTAGCTGCTCATTACGATAGAAATGTCCTTGCATTGAACATGCTGCAAATGATTGAGCTCATTTGCCAAAAAAAAGAAAAGTAGTTCAATTAATATGATTTTCCAGCTTTAGCAAATCTATGCAACAACTCCCGTCGATTATTTTCGCGATTAATTTGTGTTAATTTTAGGGCAGGTCTTTAGTAATTTTTAAGGACTGATAATTGAATTATTATTTTAGGTGGGATAACAGCAAGGCAAATGTAGCTAAACATAAAATTAGTTTTGAAGAGGCGATCAGCATTTTTAAAGATCCTTTTGCTTTGACTATCTTTGATGTTGAACATGGTGATTATGAGGAACGATGGATTACATTAGGAATGAACATGAACGGGACCATCCTTGTTGTTTGTCATACTGTGAATTCTTCATCAGAAAACGATATTCATATCAGAATCTATTCAGCGAGAAAAGCAACCAAAAGAGAGAGAATGCAATATGAAGAAAAAAATGAGATGAAAAAAGAGTATGATTTTTCAAAGGGAACTCGTGGAAAATTTTATGATCCGCATTCAGAATTGAATCTACCCATTTATCTCGATGATGAGAATCTGGTTTTTGTAAAAAAAATAGCCAAAAAGAGAAAGGTAGATGTTTCTACTGCTGTAAATGAATTAATAAGGGTAGATAAAGCGTTTGTGGAAACAGCACGAATTTAGGAGAAAGGCATACCGGTCTTTTTTAAGGGGAATTCGTCTGGCTGTGCCCATAATGGTGGCAGTTAAAGGGAAGAAATTGGATTTAAAAATGGAGCCAGACAATCCGGATTTGCTGTATGAATAAAGGGCGGATTTAAACGAGGAAGTTGTTTTATTTGGAGGGTGATAATTTTTCACTGTATTTCGATAGAACTGTAATCGCTATAAACATACTGGAGATAGTAGAAATTGTGAGAAGAGAAACTTATCGTTCAGCCCTATTTTGTCTGATTTTTATCTGCTTTTCTGTTTATGCGTTTCAAAAGCAGGAACTGTTTTCGCCATTCAACCGGTACTCCCTTTCATTGGAGTCGATCCAGGTTATCAGGGATACTGTAGACTCTGCGTCATCAATCTGGTTTTCGGTTCCCGAAATACGTTTTCCCGCTGCAAGTACCGTTGTTTTTTCAACTGAAAACCAATCTATCAACGCCGATATCGGGACAATGTTCGGATATGAGTATTACAAAGAGAATAACCGGTTTGGTTTGCTTACCGGTGGCATCACGTATAGTTCGAAATATCTGAAAGCGGTCATATCTGCAGATGTTTATTCTACCGAGCGGCGTATTACCTCAGAAATGCAGGATATTCAGTATGAACGTTTTATCAAGGAAGATTTCAATCAACCCATAGAGGGTATGTTTGATTTCCGGTTCAACCTGCCTGAGGCATATCTGGAGACGAATCTGAAATTCCTGACATTATCGATTGGTAAGCAGAAGATGCGTTGGGGGCCGGGGTATAAGGGAACGCTGGGGCTGTCGGGTACTGCGTATTCTCCATTCTATTATTACAATCTCAATCTCCGGTTTGGAAAGCTATTCCGGATGGCGGCATTTTTATGCGGCTATGATGATGAATCGGTATATACACCGGAGCTGAATATCACCGATACTATACGGGTTAAAAACAATGAAGTTAATCTCAGGACCTATTTGCCGCGATATGGCGCCGGGCAGCGGCTCGATATTCGGTTTGGAAAACATGTGCAGGTAGGATTTTACGAGCTGGTAAGTTTTTTCGGGACTAACGAGCTGACCCGGTTTGCTAATCCGCTTCAGATTTACTATCTGGCAAATGAGGCAAGTGGCACCAATAATGCCAATCTTCTGGGCGGCATGGATATCAATATCATCATCAACCGGTTCAGAATGTATGGTGAATTTCTCAACGATGATATAACGGTGTTTGATAATGACGGTAATCCCAATAAATATGCCTATCAGGTGGGGGCGATTTACTACGGTAAAGATAAGCTGGTACAAACAGGGATAGAGTACACTCATGTTGCCCGTTATGTTTACTCCCACTCCCGCGTGCTGAGCCGTCATGCCCACTGGGGAGAAAGTATGGGATGGCCGTGGGGGAATGATCAGGATCTGTTCACTGCACATGCGGTATTTGCTTTTCCGCACAATATTCATGGCAAGCTGGAACTGAATTACTGGATCAAGGGAGAGGGTGAGCTTGAGGATGACTGGTATGCTGATGGACGCCCGAATCTCGATCGCGCCCCCTATTGGCCTGAGCGTGCCACGAAACGTTTTTCAGGGATGATTGGAGCGGAATATAAACCGGTCAGGTGGGCTCATGTTGCACTTTTCTACGAGCCGATCTGGGTAAAAGAAAGGTTCGAGAATGCATTTTATTCGTACCTGAAGATGTCGGTTCCCGGAAAATATCATATCAGGGCTGATTAGGGGTGTGTTGGGGAGGGTTCTATCGCTACTCGTAATCGAACATCGGGGAACGGAGCGGTTACCGGGGCGCAAGGGAAAACTGGACAGGACACATTACTATTCTACGCCGGTTTTATACCTTAAAAAAGTGGTAGGAGAAAAGCTTGGATCAAAAACACTTCCAGCTTACATTCTTTCGGGAGACTGTCCGATAGCATCATCAGAAATCGCTCATGAGAGTTTAATGCCGGAATATATAACGGAAATGATCCAGGATTGGCTATTTGGGGAGTGTTCAGCCTCAGGCCGAAATCGTGCCTCATTATTGGGAGTAATGGATGTACTGATTCGCTTTGGAGGTACGCTAACAGGACAGGCAAAAGTTGCAGCGGAAAACCTTCCACTCAGGAAACAGGTATCAATCGTGAACTTCAGTTTCGGCAGAGGAGACCATTACGACATCCGAAGTTGGGGCACTGGTCTTTGAGCGGCCCGGCAGTGTTCAGAAATTGACATTTACCTCGACTGTTGTCGGGGCTGCAGATGAGATCAGGGCTCAGCACATTTCACCACCGTCAGCAGGCGATCTTACCTTTGCTCCAGGAAGCGGTGATGTTGTCCCTGTTGCAGTCGGGTCGGAACTGGCTGGTACCGATGGAGACCTGATGCTTAAAGGAATCGCACTTGGCCAGAAATCGATTACCGTTTATGTCGACGACTACGGAGTGTTCGAAAATGGCAGCAATGGAGTAATTCAGTTCTCTTATGCAAACATCTCTTCCCCAACGGGTGTTGAGGGCCGGGAACTCTATGAAAACGGTACCACAACTAATGCCCGTAACTTTTATGTCAAAGACCATCTTGGATCGACCCGCATGGTGATCACCGGCCCCAGTGCCGCTACTATCGTCGAAGCCACCGCCTACCACCCCTATGGCACCATGGTCCCCCTGCACTCAAGCCCGGAAAACGAGGTCAGGGAGAAGTTTACAGGGAAAGAGTACGATACCGAAGGGGGAGAGAACGGGGGGACAGGGATTGGGTTGTTTTATTTTGGTGCACGGTACTACGACCCAGAAATAGGCATTTTTACCAGTACCGATCCATTAGACTACTTTTGGAATGCGTATAGCTATGTCGGTGGGAATCCTATCAATGTGACTGATCCTGATGGTTTGGCTCCAGATTATGATGCAGCATCAGCAAATGGGGGAGATAATGCATACAATTCTGCTGTCGGCCAACTTTACGAACTAAGCCCAAGTACATGGCAGGCAATGATGGATGCACCAGGGATAATGTCAATGTCCGACTTGAATTCAGTAATTGGAGGCTTGCAGGATTGGGGTGCATTTATGAACTATATGAATTTGATGACGAAGAATGACAGCTGGTTAAGACCTGCACTTGGTTGGGTACTCGACGCCTATGGAATTGCTGCAAATTATGATCCTACAGGAACTAATTTCGTTGCACATAAATTGATGTCAACCATTTACATTGAGATTAATTACGCTGTCGAGCAAAGATTCTATGGACAAGGAAACGATGTATCACGTTGGATGTCGCATGGGGGAAATATTGCAAGCACTGCATTTGGTCTTGGAGTTGCGAGCAAAATTACATCAGCAAATTCTATCGGTAATGTAGATAGATTAAGAGGAACTGCAAGCTCGGCGGTTGATCTCAATCTGATAATTCTTAACAGAGGTGCATCAGCGGGAGCTAAGAAGTAATCATGGGAAAGGTGTTACTACTATTTGTTGCGACTCTATTTGCTTTGCTTTTTACACTATATGGTTTTTTGAAAGCAAGGAACTCTTATAAAATGGCAACTGAACAAGAGCGATTTATATTTGGCAGGGCTATAGCTGCAATTATTCTTGGGGCGATATGGTTTTTTGTAGCTTTATTTCAGCTCGTAAAGTCTGTAATTTAGCCTATGGTTTTATTCACTTACCACCTTTTCCACCCCTTCCTATCCTTCCTCGCAAAAAGCTCGATTTTCTCCAGTGATGGATAGGCTTTCTCTATAATCCG
>OBJA01001321.1_pt1 | contig 17481 bp, 15 predicted proteins | sample 1519751 | NCBI WGS metagenome assembly OBJA01 (sample SAMEA3881238, study PRJEB22517) | soil metagenome | biome: lake sediment; feature: soda lake sediment; material: sediment, water from around vicinity | place: India | collected 2013-12-23 | depth 3 m | reverse complement strand
CTTCTCGACGCCCTTTGGTGCAAGGCCGATCAGGCCTTTTTCCTGGACGGCCCGGTGCCAGCCGAGGATGGTTGATTTGGACAGGGTCCGGCCCTTTTCTCCCCGCCTGGCATTTGCGACGGGTACCAGTTTTTGCAGATGCTCTGGCAGCTCGCCATGCTCGGCCATTGCCGCCAGCTTCTTCCAGGCCCTGGTGGTGCCAAAGGTTTTCTGCAGCCGCTCGAACTCGCGATACAGCACCACCCTGGCATTGAAGATATCCCGCTGCCATTTTTTAAGGCTGCTTAAATCGACCTTTTCGTCCTCGCCGGCGATGGCCACATCAAGCCCGCTCTTGGCGAGAGCCTTGCTCTCCGCCTCCATGGCGAGACGGTGCAGGTGATCCTTGGTGGCCGTGGGCAGCGAGAAGAGAAAACACTCCTTGCCGCCGCCCCGGCCCTGCCGGTACCTGGCTATGTACCTGTCGCTTTTGGCCTTGCAGTTTACTCCCTGGATCGTCCCCGGCATCCCGTCCAGGCCGGCCAGTTCCTTTGCCGTATGCCAGGTGTTCATTTCTGCCCCTTGGCCTTCTGCGGGCTCTGCACGCCTGTTTCGCAAAACGCCTCCAGGAGGAGCAACGTCCGCTCGTATACCACCGCCTTCGAGGTATACCGCCAGTTCGCCCGCCGTTCTTTTTCGACCTGCTCCCACAGGACGGCCCATGCATTCTCGAAAGCCTCGGAAACGAGAGGCTTCTTCTCTTCCGTTTCGGCGGTGTCCTCCGGCGCTGTGGCCTGCTTGATCGCCCTGGTCAGTTTCTCGCCTTTGAATTCCGCAACGGTCTTCTTTATCTTGCCGGCGGTGATCTTTTCCTTTGTTGCGCTGGCCTTTTCCAGAACACTCCGCCACACTGCAATCTGATCATCGGGCCTGAGGCCTGCCAGTTCTCTGGCCTGGGCTTCATTTTGTGGGGCAATGAATTCAATATCTTGCGATTCAAAATGTGAACAATTGTTCACATTTTCCACCGCTGAAGCCGAGCCAATCAGTTGGTACGCCCGCCGCCCGCTCATGTCCCACAACTCACGGCAGTACGTTTCGAAAGTCCGTCCTTCCTTCGTCCGGTACAACCGTTTTTCGTTGATTTCTGCAAGCGCGTTGCCCACAATCACAAAGCCGAGGAAGTTATCCTGAATGGCTTTTTCGAGAACCGCCAGCCGGCTCGACTCCTCCCGGGTCAACGGCTTTTCTTCAACTATGACGACTCCGGTTTCCCGCTGATCCAAAATCATATTCATAGCGCGTCCTTATGCATATCGGCTGGAAGATCGAGGTATTTCTCTGGACATCCCAGGTCGAGCAGATATCGCAGCACCTTTCGGTCGTTACGTGCCCCTTGCAGGGTCTCATTCACCTGTGCGATGGATTTTTGACGCAGCTCCCGCTGGATGCTCGCCTGGCGGATACCTCTCTCCACCAACCAGGCCAAGGCCCGTCTGCGGTTTTTTCTCACTCTTTTTCTTGTCATAGTTCGGCTTCGAGTTTTTTCATTTTCTGCCGGGCATCTCTCGCCCGTTGATATTCCCTGGCCCATTGCAAAAGCACCTTGTCCTGTTCGTCGATTATCATCGCCCCGACCGGTCCGGCCATCACCTGTAGGGGAGCGATCGAGCCGCCCACCTGGCAGAACACCGGCAGCACAGTCGGCGATGGGATGTGCTCCTTATCCGCCGGGTTCAGCCACTTCTCGAACGTCGCCATGGTCAAGCCCCGGCCATTGCCCTTCATCAGCCGCACCCCGAAGCGATCGGCGAGTTCGTTCATCCGCTCCAGGAACTCCTCCCTCGACAGACCGCTCCCCGCCACCACCGATGCCATGCATTCCTTCAGCTCCCGGGTGATGTTGAAACTTGCCTGATCGAAAAGGCCGAGCTGCTTAACCATCAAATTACCTTCAAAAAAATCTCTCCCTGCGCTACTCTGTCAGGGCAGTGCCAGCCAACCATCAATTTCACACAAGGAGAGAAGATGAAGTCACTCAAGGAATTGGAAGAAGAAGAACTCGGCCCGTACACTCTGGAAGAAGCCAAGAAAGAAATCCTCCGCCTAGAAAACGTCGCAGCACTTGCAAGGGATATGGCGGAGGCTTCGAATATTCTCCTCACCAACCTCATGTTCGAGATCCACTCCAAAAATGTGCTCGATGTTGTTTCCTTGGTGAAGGCCATCAAAAACGCCTCCCCAAGAATCGAACAAGCAAACATAAGATGCGCAGTAGAGGCATTAACCCATTTAATCTTGCTGGAATTCGAGAAACGAACTGCCTACAGGCACAATTGATCGATTGGGGTGATTGGTCCATGTATTGGGCGAGAATTGACCATACCTGCCTTTCGCTCAATCCGTATCTAATGGCCAATGAAGGGACGCCTGTATCGCTACTCTTCCATTCTGAAACGATAGCGGCGTCTCTTCTTTCCTTCACAGCCATCCAGTCGAGTAAACCTATCATCCGAAATACCTCTCCCGTATCGCCACCTTGTCGAAAGTGACATACTTCGCCCTATCCCCAACCCACTTCCCGTTCACCCTGATCCGGTACCGGGAAGTCCAATAATCCCTCCGCGCCTCGCTTTGCAGCGGCAGCTTCGGCGAGAACAAAGAACTTGCCGGCTCCCAGTGCTCCGCCCAGAAATACGCCGGGAAAAGCTCTATTTTTATGGCAATCAACCCACTCGCTTTTTTGCCCTCGCCTTGCGGCAAACGCTTAATCCAAACTTCCGATGGAGACCTTGTTTCACTCATCTTTTCCCCATAGCTCTTGATAGCTCGAGCATCTCCAATTTCCCGCCGGTCTGGACGATAAACCGCCGATGTCCTCTTAAGCCTTTTACCTAAAACGCCAGGCCTACCTTCACCGTCCGCCCAACCCCGCGATTACCATCCGAAACAACGGGGAAATCTCACGTTGTTCGGGGTGTGATATTTTGCTATGATCACCTTGAAAACCTGCGTATTTACTCACATGGATTAAGACCAATATATCGATATATCGAACCACGATCAAGCGATATTTCGACTTTCAACTTGAAAATTCGATATATCGAGCAGCTGTTTATGTTAAGTTTTTGATATCGTTACTCTATGTCGATAAGTTGAAAGAAAGATATATTTTCAACTTCATTTTCAACTTCGTAGGACGAACCTGAAAGAGCCATGACAGAAGATTCATTCGGGAAACGACTGCAGATGGTCGTCGATATTGTGGGGAGTGCGGCGGCTCTTTCCAGAAAAACTTCGATATCTGCTAGTGTCATCAAAGGATATATCGAAGAAACAAATGACCCGACAAGGAAGAAATTGATTGCCATGGCCGAAGCGGCCCAGGTATCCGTCGAATGGCTGGCTACCGGTAAAGGCCCGATGCGCCCGGGAGAGAGAGGTGCGGCGCCCAACCAGGTCAACAACCTGGAGGACCCGCTCATCAAGGATATAAAGCTCTGGATCAGGGATATGACGTCGGAGTATCCAGACTGGCGGGCCTGGTTCGCAACCGAACTAATGATGAAATTTCCGGCGTTTAATGAATGGCGTAAAAAAAAGCAGCAAACCGATTCCGATACAAACCAGGCCGCAGGCTAACAGGGCAAATCCATAATATAGCACAGAAAAAACAACTACTACGCTGTGCCCCGCCACGGAAGCTTGTATGTAAAAAGAAAAGAAGTTATGGTGGGATAATATTAACGGTGAGAAACAAAAGGGGTATACGATTGTACAGTAAACACAGCCGGCTGGACGCAAATCTAATCGGTTTTAAATCAATCGCAAAAAACCACCCTTAACCCCGGTTTTTTCTTCTCACCTGATTTAAAACCACCAACCTCTCTAGCCCAAAACATTTTCAAATCATTCCCACAATTTCCCCTTTTTTCCCGCCTAATCCCGGTCAAGTCCCACTGGTTTGGAACCTCCCGGTAAACAACACTCACACAGAGCTATAAGCAACCTACGAGCACAAGAAAAGCCTTTATTTTGTGCGAGACAGCGCCTTAAGGGGCTTTGGGGTCAAGGTTAACACTTCCGGCAAGATTACCCATGTAGTTGAGCTGTGGAATAACGAGCCCTATCCCATGAAAGGCTGGGGACCGGGGAAGATGCGAGACGCGAAGGAAGTATTTTAGTCAAGGTACGCAAAGCGAATTGACACGGGTCCGGATTGTTACATAAGCTTATCTCATGCGGGCTGACGCCTGCAACCCAGGATTGTTATCCCCTCCCACTGCAGAGGGGTAAATACCTTCACGAACAAGAAACGAATTTTCTGAGGTACTGGAAGATCTTTCTTTTCCGCACGAGAATCCAACGGATCAACCCCATGCCGCATCAAAAGCGAAATGTCTGCTATATGGTTTCGGCCCTCATCTGCCTTGTCTTCCTCTATGCTACAGACCATCTGATCAGGAATTATCTTGTCATGCCTTCCTTTCTTCGCCTGGAAAATCATTTGGCGGAAAAGGACCTGACCAGGTGTCTTCAGGCAATTGTCAGCGAGCAGAATCATCTCGGCAAACTGGTGACCGATTGGGCGATATGGGATGATACCTACCTGTTCGCCGTCGACTGGAACAGCGCCTATCGGGAGTCGAATCTGCAGCCTGAAACCTTGGCAACCGTGGGAATCCACATGATCCTCTTCATTGCGAACGATGGAGCCGTGGAAATGGCCAAGACCATGGATCCTGCCAGAGGTGCGGAACTTTCGGAACAGGCTGTTCCTGCAAAGGAACTGCCGCCGGAACACGTGCTTATCCGTACCGGCTATGGCAAGGCCGTTAAAACAAATGGACTGGTGCTCACCGCCTACGGTCCGCTATTGATTGCCGCCCATCAAATCCTGCCTTCGGGAGGCAACGGCCCGCCCCGGGGTACACTGGTGATGGGCCGTTTTCTCGATGACGGCGTCATAGGTGACCTCAATCGGCAAACGCAGATCTCCTTCGAGGTGAAGACAAGAGATGCCGCTGGGTTGACGGAAATCGAGCGAAGACTTCTCACAGCTGATCGTGCCCACGGTGTTTCAGCCCCCATAATGTTCGATACATCGCCTCCCGACGGCCTGCTTCACGGTTTTACCAGCATAACTGATATATATAACAGTCCCGCCCTGGTTATTCATGCGCGCCTGCCTCGCGAACTCTATCTGCGGGGGGTGGAAACTGCCCGTCTCATCTCCTGGACGTTGCTCTGTTCCGTGATGATCATCGGCTGCAGTTGCGTTTTCCTCTTCATCCTCTACCGGAGGAAGGTTCACGCTCATCGCGCCTTTATGGAAGGACTCATCAAGAAACGTACGGCCGAGCTCACCGATTCGGACGCCAGGTACCGGGCGCTGGTGGAGGCGGCTTCGGAGGGCATCGTCATCCTGAAGGAAGGATTTTGCCTCGATGTGAACGGCAGGGCTCAGGAGATGTTCGGGTACACCTCCGAGGACATGGTCGGCCGGGCCGTCACCGAGCTGATCGCCCCGGAAGAAAGGGACCTCGTGCACGAGAGAATCGTCCGGCTATATGAGAAACCCTTCGAGACATCCGGACTGCGTAAGGATGGTTCGATTTTCCCCCTGTCGATCCAGGGAAGAAGCGTGAGCCTTGAGCATCGGACAATCAAGGCGGCAACTTTTCAGGATTTGACGGAAAAGAAACGTGAAGAGGAAGAGCGGAAAAAACTGGAGAAACGGCTCGAGCGGTCGGAGAAGATGGAATCTATCGGCCTTATGGCCGGGGGGGTTGCCCATGATTTGAACAATATTCTCTCCGGTATCGTCACCTATCCGGAGCTCATTCTGTTGAATCTCCCGCAGGAGAGCTCCATCCGCCGCCCGATGGAAGAGATCCAGAAGGCCGGGCGGCGGGCCGCGGAGGTGGTCGCCGACCTGCTCACCGTGGCCAGAGGAATCGCCATGGTCATGTCGCCGCTCAATCTCAACACCCTCGTTCAGGAATATCTTGATTCTCCGGAATGCGCCATGCTCAAGAAGCTTCATCCCCATGTGGAGATCGGTGTCGATCTCCAGCCCGATGTAGCTCCGATTTTCGGTTCAAACGTCCACATCACCAAGAGTCTGATGAATCTTGTCACCAACGGGGCGGAAGCCATCAATGGCCAGGGCGTGATCACCATTGCCACCTGCTGCGAAAGGATCGGGGAAGGACAGGCCCTGGCAGCGGGGCTGAATGAAGGCGAATATGCTATCCTTTCGGTGCGCGACAACGGCCCGGGCATCTCGCCTGAAGATCAGGCCCATATCTTTGAACCCTTTTATTCCAGGAAAATCACCGCGAGAAGCGGAACCGGCCTTGGGCTGGCCGTGGTCTGGAACACTCTGCAGGACCATAAAGGCACGGTAATCGTGAGCAGCAACGATAAGGGCTCGACCTTTCGCCTCTACTTTCCGGCCAGCAGATATGCGCCGCCCAATGTCGCCGAAACACCGGTGACATTGGAGAGTCTGCAGGGGAAATTCGAGAAGATCCTGGTCGTCGACGATGATGGGCAGCAACTCGTCATCGCCGAACAACTCCTGACCGCGCTGAACTATACGCCGTGTCTGGTAACTTCCGGCCAGGCAGCCCTTGCCGCCCTGCAACGGGAGCCGGCGGATCTCGTCATCCTGGACATGATATTGACCACAGGCATGAACGGTCTTGAAACCTATCGCAAGATACTCGACCGGTTTCCGGGGCAGAAGGCCTTGATCGCCAGCGGCTTTTCCGAAAATGTCGATGTGCAGCGGGTCAAGGAACTCGGAGCCAGAATTTTCGTCAGGAAGCCCTATTCGATCGGGGAGATGGGCAGTGCCATTAAACAGGCATTGACGGAATAACGGGCAAGGCTGTGGACGGAAAAGCTTTCGCCCCCGAAACTCCGGATGCACCGCCTGTTAGTACCTTAGAAATTCATTTCTTGTTTTTAGAATGAATTTCGTGAAGGTACTTATCTCCTCTGCTGTCGGAGGGGATAACAGCCCTTGGGTTGCGGGCGACAGCCCGCATTAACAAAATATGTCCCCGCCCAGCTTATTTCAGCAGGGGGTGCCCCATGGCCTCCCGCTGCTCGACATAGGCTTCCGCAACCTTTCTGGCGATGTTGCGGATCCTGCCGATATACCTGGTCCGTTCATTGACGCTGACGGCCTTGCGGGCGTCGAGCAGATTAAAGGTATGGGAGCACTTGAGGCAATAGTCGTAGGCCGGCAGGATCAATTTCTTGTCGACGAGCCGAAGTGCCTCCGCCTCGAAGGTGTCGAAGAAGATCAGCAGTTTTTCGACGTTTGCCTCTTCGAAATTGAACTTCGAGAATTCGACTTCCGCCTGGTGAAAGATTTCGCCGTAGGTGACTTCGCTGTTCCAGGCGATATCGTAGACACTCTCGACACCCTGCAGGTACATGGCGATGCGTTCCAGCCCGTAGGTGATTTCCACCGTCGTCGGGTAGAGATCGATGGACCCGGCCTGCTGGAAATAAGTGAACTGGGTGATCTCCATGCCGTCGAGCCACACCTCCCAGCCCAGGCCCGAGGCGCCCAGAGTCGGCGATTCCCAGTCGTCCTCGACGAAGCGGATGTCGTGTTCGAGCAGGTTGAGCCCGAAACGCTCCAGGCTGCCCAGATAGAGGTCCTGAACGTTCAGCGGCGAGGGCTTGATGACCACCTGATACTGGTAGTAGTGCTGCAGGCGATTGGGGTTGTCCCCGTACCGTCCGTCGGTTGGGCGGCGAGAGGGCTGCGGGTAGGCGGATTTCCAGGGTTCAGGCCCGAGGGCCCGCAGCAATGTGGCCGGGTGGAACGTTCCGGCACCCACTTCCATGTCATACGGCTGCTGAATGACACAGCCCTGTTCCGCCCAGTACCTGTTCAATTCGAGAATTATATCCTGAAAATTCATCCGATTTCCTCATCTTCTCAACCTTATCCAAGGGATGCCGGCAGTTATCCGCGAGGCAAATTCGGCATCCCGCAATCTCCCGATTATCCGCGTAGTATATAATTGGTATCTTGACTTTTGTCCACTGGGTCATCATTATATCCCGACATGATCGGATGAATAATGAACTCTCTTGAATCGAAAGTCGCTCCTCGGCTTTTTCAGGTCTGAGCAATGCAAATACATGACTTATCCAGGCATCAGGAGATCGAAAAGCTGCTCAGGAACGCGCGGACCATTGCAGTAGTTGGCCTGTCGCCTAAAGAAAACAGGCCGAGCAATATGGTCGCCCGTTATCTCCTGGAGGCCGGCTATACGATCATTCCCGTAAACCCCGGCCAATCCCGGATCCTGGGACAGACTTGCTATGCAGACTTGCCGGCTGTGCCTTTCACCATCGATGTCGTGGATATTTTTCGCAAAGCTGAAGACGTTCTGCCGATCGTCGAGCAGGCGATGCTGCTCAAACCGCTGCCCAAGGCGATCTGGATGCAGCAGGGAATCATCAATGAACCTGCCGCTCAGCTGGCAAGGGATAACGGGATTTTTGTCGTTATGGACAGGTGCATGAAGGTCGACCATCAGAATCTCCTCCACAGCTAGTCCGGCAGCAAGTCCCGCGTATCTCCTTTCTCATGGAACCAAAGACACTCAGCATCCGCGGCGCACGGATGCACAATCTCAAGAACATCGACGTCGACCTGCCTCGCAACAAGCTGGTGGTCTTTACCGGTCTTTCCGGTTCGGGAAAATCGACTCTGGCCTTCGACACCCTCTATGCCGAAGGGCAGCGGCGCTATGTCGAGTCGCTTTCCACCTACGCCCGCCAGTTTCTCGGCCAGATGGACAAACCCGATGTCGATTCGCTCGAGGGCTTGTCGCCGGCCGTCTCCATCGAGCAGAAGACCACCAGCAAGAATCCTCGTTCAACGGTCGGGACCGTAACCGAAATCTACGACTACCTGCGGCTGCTCTTCGCCCGCTGCGGGCATCCCCATTGCTACCAGTGCGGCAGCGAGATCCACGCCCAGTCAATCGAAGACATGGTCAACGCCCTCATGCAGCTGCCGGAGGACACCAAGGTCATCCTGCTGGCCCCCCTGATCACGGAGAGGAAGGGACGGCATGAACAGCTGCTCGCCAGAATCCGCAAGGAAGGCTTTGTGCGGGTGCGGATCGATGGAGATATCCTGCACGCAGACGATATCACGGCATTGGACAAGAACAAGAAGCATTCGATCGAGGTGGTCGTCGACCGCCTGGTCATCAAGGAATCCATCCGGCGGCGCCTGGCCGATTCGGTCACTACCGCGGTCAAAATCACCGAGGGTTTCCTGCTGGTGGTACACCCCGAGGAAAATCGGGAGGAGCTTTTCAGCGAGTTTGCGGCCTGTCACAAATGCGGGGTATCCCTGCCGCCTGTCTCGACCCAGCTGTTTTCCTTCAACAGCCCGCAGGGTGCCTGTGCGGAATGTGGCGGCCTGGGGGTGAAACAGTTTTTCGATCCGGTGCTGATCGTGCCCGATCCCGGGAAATCGATTGCCGAAGGGGCCATCGCCCCTTGGGGATGGCGGACGGAGGAAACCTATACCGGCCATTTGCTCGAGTCGGTGGCCAGGCATTACGGCGTTACGCTCGACACGCCGTTCGAGGACCTGCCGAAAGAGGTGAAGAACGTGTTTTTCTACGGCTCCGGGGAGGAGGAGATAAATTTCTATTACCGGAGGGGTAGAAGGGAATTATCGGCGGTCAATCGCTTTGAAGGCGTTATCCCGCAACTCGACCGCAGATTTCACGAGACCCAATCGGCCATGATTCGAGAGGAATTGGGCAAGTATATGAACGAGCAGCGCTGCCCGCTTTGCCAGGGTGCGAGGCTCAAGCCGGAGGCCCTGTCGGTGAAGGTCGGGTCGTGGTCTATTTATGACATCACCTGCCTGTCGATCGAAAAACTCCTCGAGCAGCTGCCGTTGCTCCCCTTTTCCCCACGGGAGCGCAAGATCGGCGAGCCGATCTTGAAAGAAATCGTCGATCGCCTGTCATTTCTCGAGGATGTGGGGCTGGGGTATCTCTCCCTGGAAAGAAGGGCGGGGACTTTGTCCGGCGGGGAGGCCCAGCGTATCCGCCTCGCCTCGCAGATCGGCTCCAGGCTGGCCGGTGTACTCTATATTCTCGACGAACCGAGCATCGGGCTCCATCAACGGGATAACCAGAAGTTGATCAACACCCTCCTCGAACTGCGCGACCTCGGCAACAGTGTGATCGTCGTGGAACACGATACGGATACGATCCTGGCGGCTGATCATGTCCTCGATATGGGGCCGGGCGCGGGCATCCACGGGGGAAACGTAGTGTACAACGGAAAAGTTGCAGGGCTTCTCTCCAGCAACGATTCCGTTACCGGTGCCTATCTTTCCGGCCGCAAGGCGATCCGGATCCCAGCAGGGAGACGGCCGGTCAAGGCAGCAAAGGGTATCTGCCTGGAACTGCAGGGTTGCAACACCAACAACCTCCAAAATATCACCGTCAGATTTCCCCTCGGGGTCATGACTGCGGTCACCGGCGTCTCAGGCTCCGGCAAGAGTTCGCTGGTGATCGAGACTCTCTATAGGATGGCCCGTGCCGGATTGAACAAGAAGGAAGCGATCTTCAGCCAGGACGGGACGGTCTTGAAGGGGCTCCGACTCATCGATAAGATAATCGATATCGACCAGAGCCCGATCGGCAGGACCCCCCGCTCCAACCCGGCCACCTATACCGGAGTCTTCACGCCCATCCGCGAGCTGTTCGCCCGGCTGCCGGAATCCAGGTCCCGAGGCTATAAAGCGGGGCGTTTCAGCTTCAACATCAAGGGAGGGCGATGTGAGGCGTGCGAGGGCGAGGGCGTCATCAAGATCGTCATGCATTTCCTGCCGGACGTCTATGTCGAGTGCGAGACCTGCAAGGGCCGCCGCTATAACAGCGAAACCCTGGAAATCAGATATCGCGATAGAAACATCCATGAAGTGCTGGCCATGACGGTCGAGGAGGCCCTGGAGTTCTTCCAGAATATCCCGGTGATCAAAAACAAGCTGCAGACACTCTATGATGTCGGGCTATCGTACATCAGTCTCGGCCAATCTTCGGTAACTCTTTCCGGCGGTGAGGCTCAGCGGGTGAAGCTTGCCAAGGAACTCTCCGGCAGAAGCAGCGGCAGGACCCTCTATATCCTCGACGAGCCGACAACCGGGTTGCACCCGGCGGATATCCAGCATCTGCTCAACGTTCTGAATCGTCTGGTCGATCAGGGGAATACGGCGGTGGTCATAGAACATAATCTCGATGTGATCAAGACTGCAGACTGGGTTATAGATATCGGCCCCGAAGGCGGCGACAAAGGTGGAAGGGTGGTTGCCTGCGGGACTCCCGAAGATTTGAGAGAAGTGAAAGACTCCTATACCGGACAGTTTCTTCAGCAGGTGCTGCCTTGACAATTCAGAAAATGTCTTCACAAATGTTGCTTCATGTACCAAAGTACGTTCTAATGAAGATGTTCTTGACGCTTCGTTTATCTCATTAAAATACCTAGAGGTATCAACATGGTAGAAACCAAAGAGAGTGGCAACACCCCCCGGCCGGAATTTCGTATGCAGAAAATGTACATCAAGGATCTGTCATTCGAAAACCCCAATGCTCCCCAGATATTCACAGCCCAGCAGAAAATGGATCCGGCGGTGGAGGTCAACCTGCAGCTCAACAACAAGCAGATGGATGAGGATTACTGGGAGGTAGCGCTGCAGATTACCGCCAAGGTTTCCTCGAAAGAGGATAAAAAAGTATTGTTCATCATGGAGATCGAACATGCGGCGATTTTTCTGCTGCGGAATATTCCGAAGGAGCATGTCCCGATGCTCCTGGGCGTAGATTGCCCGACGCTGCTCTTTCCCTTCACCCGGCAGATAGTCAGCCAGGTATCCTTGGACGGAGGCTATATTCCTTTCATGATGGAGCCGGTGAATTTCATGGCTCTTTATCAGAATGCTCAGAAAAAAAAGGAAGAAGCGAAGAATTAAATCGTTTGGGGGTAAATTAGGAGAAGAGAAGGACGAAAAAAGGGGATTCGCCCAAAGCTGGCAAAATCCCCTTCTTTTTTTCCTCTTTACTCGCTTTCAGGTGGAGCTTTACAGGCCGTAAGTCACAAAATGATCGACCAGGGTTGAAACACCCTTGTCGATCGCGGCATTGAAGAGATTATCATACTGATTGTCGGCGAAAACAGTTTCAGGAGACACCATGACCCTGATCCTGTTTGTCCAGACGACGTTGCCGGTCGCCGCTTCCTGGACCCAGATGCGCAGCTGGACTGTCGCCTGATCCACTTTTCCGCTGGTATGCGACACGCCTCCCAGATAATGGCCCACCGCTCCCCAGATGATGCTGTTGGCGGTTGCCCCCGTAAAGTCAAAGACGCTGTCGCCTTTATCGTACGGCCAGTTCGATTTATAGCCGATCCTGCCGGCGATCACCATCCCGGTGAGCGATTCGTTTCTTTCATCGTATTGTTCGGAACCGGCAAATCCAAAGATTGCGCGGTTGGCGCCGCCGTTGACAAAGGGGAGTACGCCTTTTTTCCACGGCGCCCAGATGGCTTCATCCCTGGTCTTGTATTCGAGAATTCGGCCGCGCATGACGTAGTCGGCATTGAAATGGCGCCCTATTTTCGCCACTCTTTCCGGGGACAGCCCATGGGTGCCGGCGACAACATCGGCTTTGCGGCTCGTTTCCTGCTCGACCTGCACCTTATACCTGATGAGCTCTTCCTTCATGGTGTTCGACCAGTCATCGGTCAATTCGATGGCAAGCGAGCTGGTGTCGGCGGTCTGGTAGTCCGCAAGATTGATGACCCTCTCGCTCACCAGGTAATCGAAGACATCTTCCTGGATCGGCAGCCCGAATCCCTGCTCCACGAGGCGGTCGGTGAGGGATTCCGTGAGCACCATGTTTCTTCGTATTGCCGACTCGATCTTCCCCTCGGAGTAATCGGCAAACGGCAGGATGACAATGCTTCTTCCACTGCCCGGAGCGTTGTGGGCAGGCCCTCCGGTCACTTCAAGGTTTTGCTTAACGGTCTGCCCGCAACCGGTCAACGCTAATGCAGCTATTCCTATGATGAGACTTCTCAGCCTGTTCATGTTGATCTCCATGCTGTAATTAAATAGAAACTAAATCAGATGATTCGAGGTCTTAAAAGAATAATCAGTTCACGCTTGAGACGTTCCTTCTCTTCGTAGCCAAAGAGGTATTTCAAGAAGGGAATATCACCCAGGATGGGAGCAAATTCACCGGAGTTTCTACTTTGATCGCTTATCAGACCGCCTATAACCAGCATTTCACCATCTTTGACCTTGACCGTGGTGCTCATTTCCCGGACATTGATGACCGGCAGGCCGACTGTGGCGCCCAGATTGCCAACGTCACGATATTCGATGGGTTCCTGCAACTCTGCGGTTATCGGCACGAGATTCATGATGACTTCATCTTTGCCAAGAATAGTGGCAGTCAAGGCCATGCCGACACCGCTGAGTATCCTCTCCGTGTCCACAGTGAAGGTGACTATGCCTGTTTCGGTATCTATCTTGGAATCTATCTTGTCGATGTAGGTGACATTTCGACCCACGGTAATAAGCGACGGCTGGCCGTTCATGACGCTTATTTTCGGGTTGGACAGGATTTTTGTATCACCTTCCTCGTTCAGGGCATTGACGAAAACATCAAATCCAGTGGGTGCAAACAGTGAGACATTGGAAATAAACTGCCCCGGGTTGATGGTCTTGAAATAAGCGCTTCTCGCCTCGTCAGTATAAGTGATGTCCCCCCGGACGTCGTCGTTGCTATATATGAATGGGTAGATCTGTCCTCCGGCGCCAAACACGATATTTCCGGTCAAAGCAAAGTTTTTCAAGACATTGCTCCAGTTGATGCCGATACTGGAGGCGTCTCTCAACTGGACCTCTATTATTTTCGCTTCTATGGATATCTGCTTGTAAAGGGAATTCTTCAGGGTGGCTATGTAGGCATCGATTTTTTCGAGAATCGGCCGTGGAGCGGTAACGGTAATGAGGCCAACCGGTTTGTCGATTATATAATAGCCTTTGCCACCAGGGACTGTGATTTGATTGGCAGACTGTACAGGGGCGGCTTCCCCTGCAGTCGCTCCTTCAGCCGCTCCGACAGTTACGACATTGGCCTCCCGTTGCCAGATATCCATGATGCTTTCTATATTGAGTCGGATATTATCCCAGATATCGAACTCATTATCGGCGCTCTTTATGGCAATGGTTCCTTCAATGTTGCTCGAAGTTTCGACGTTGCCGAGGATGTTGCCGCCGGTATTTGCCGTAAAGGACTGTTTGGTGAAGGGCATGGCAATCTGGAATTGCCTGGTCTCCTTGTATTTGATGACAATGGTGTTGTCCTGCATCTCGTGGAAATAATCCACCTGGCGCAGCATGTTGTCCAGGGCTTCAAAAAAGCCGTCATTCGCATTTATATCGACATCCACCAGAACGTTCCTGTCGACATCGCTTGCCCAGGACACATTCATTCCCTTCAGGGCGGCAAGTCTTTTCACGATATCCCAGAGCGGTTGGGGACCTCGGGTGGAGGTTATCCTCGCTCCGACTTTCAATTTTCCTTCCTCAGCTATGGCGAGATCTTCGGCGGCCTTTTTCTCGACCAGATAAGACGGAGTCTGATATTGAACGGGAAGACTCGCCGCTGCCGCGGCGGATGTTTCAGGCTGAGACGGGGTATATTCTTGAGCTATCGGTCCGGTTGCGTCCTGTGACCGAGAATCGGCAGTGCAAGACTGCAGGGAGAACAGGAGTAGCAAGAGGCTACCGGCAAATAAAACACTCTTTATGGACTTCATAAAAACCTCTTGAACGGGAAATTTTGAAGTAGCAAAATTGAAATCACTCATATCTCAGCGCAAGTCCTTGACCGCAAGACGACCTTCTATAAACTTTTTCAGATCGGGGCGTAACTGGAATCCTGATGAAAGAAGTGCCTGATACTGCTTGGTTGCTTCTTTTGCAGCCCCCTGCTTGTCGAGGATCCTGGCCTTGGCGATCATGGTATCGACGGTGGCCCCATAATGAGACTCGAATTTTTGCAGGAGCTTCAGGGCTGCATCGTTTTGGCCGTTATTCTCAGAGAATGCGGCATAACTGAAAAGAGCCTCCTTCATCGGCGGTGAACCGCTGATGCTTTGGGCGAAATATTCCGATGCTTCTTGAATCTGCTGCATATTCGCAAGTCCGATTGCGGCATAGAGAGCTGCTTCGTTATTGGCGGGGGCACGCTGCAGGCTCTGTTTCGCATAAAAGACAGCTTTCGCGTTTATTCTGAGATTTACCAGGTACAGCGAGGCCAGCCGGTTGGTTATCATTGGGTTATCCGGCCAGAGTTCCGCTGCCTGGGAGTAGAGTTTTACTGCTTCTTCGTATTCATTATCCTGCTCAAGCTTCTGCGCCTTTGCCATCAATTCCCTGGCCTGCATGACTTCCTTCGGTTGACTCGCAGTCTTCTCGATGACCAGAGCTTCCTGTTCGATGACCTCGACATTTGCTTCAAAAGCCAAATTATCCTCAGCCCGGGTTGGCCAGACGAATTCTTTTTTACTCGGATAGATGACTATCGTATTGAACCGTTCTTCCTTTTTGAGATCCATCAGGTTCAAAATAATATCGAGAGCAAAGTCCCAGGGGACATTATTGAGAGCGAGGGTAAGCGAGCCCTGAACGTCCTCGTCGACGATAATGTTCAGGTCGGTGATCTGCCGGAACAGGCGAAAGACATTGTGGATGTCGATCTTATAAAAATCGACGCTGATCCGCTGTTTTTTGTATCCTGAAAAGGAGAAATCGTCTTCGAGTGCAGTTGCTTTATCGGCGGCTGTTCGGGGTTTAGCCCCTCCACTTCCTTGTTTCAATAACATTTCCGATGAACCGATCAAGGCGTCAAGTGTGCTGTCCGAGTTTTCTTGTCGTCTTTGCGGGGGGGCAGCGGCCGTATCCGGTCCCGTGGGCGGAGCTTCTTCGATGACAACTTGCAGCCCTTCAGGCCCAGGTACCACCGAATAATTGAAAAGCTCGGATGAGGCTGAATCGAAAACAATGCGAACTACTCCTTTATCTCTTGGGGCAACTCGTATTTTCGCCACAGACGTCCCGAGGATCTTTTCCTTAGGCAGTTCATTGCTCGTTACATCTTCTATATCGACATACATCCTCGGAGGTAAATTAGCCTCACCGCCAATAGTGTCTACCCTGTACTTTTCTATGCTGCGACCGGCAAGTATGGAGACGGTTGTGGAATTCGGGGTGCTTGAAACAGTGAGATCCTGCAGGGTGAGCCCTTTTCGATCGGTTGCACCGGTGGAAGGTCTCTTTCCGGTTGCCGGAAAGAATTTCACCTGCACGTTTGAGGTGTCGGTAGTGGTAACCGAATAATCATGGCTGTCGCTGAGGTCGAATTCAAACCGCAGAACAGGTTGCTGTTGGTCCTTGACTTCTGAAATGGCGACACTGGCAAAACTGTTCTCGGGAACCTTGGCAACTGTCAGAGGTGTGGCGCCGCTGAAGGAGGCCCCTGCGATATCGACAATTATTCGAAAGGGAGAGAAGCGTTCCGACACCGTATATACCGGAACAGAAGATCCGGTAATAGTATAGGTGAGCGTGTTATCGGTGATAATTGTCTTTATATCCGTGATCTCGTACGATACCGTTGGTTGCGATTTCGCCGGGAATGCCGGCAGAAAAAGCAAAAGGCAAAATGCGAACAAAACAGCCGGTTGTCGTTTTTCTAGCCATCTAAGCATGTTCTATTCTTCTCCCTCTTTCTTGAGTAACATGACGACCTCGGTTATGATCTTTTCCCCTGCCCGAGTAACAGCAGTTTCTTCGATTGTTACGGATTTCGAGGCTATATTTTTCACAACTCCACGCCGCCCAATCTTTGTGCCTTCAGCAATGACGTATCCCTTGCCGGTAAAATCCTGAACCATGGCCATACCTTCGGTGTCTCGTTTCAGCAATCCGACGAGGGTTAATTGGCCTGGTTCGAAAATCTGCATTCCTGTCAGCGGTCCGGTTTCATCTATAATCTCATTCATATCCACAGAAGCTGTCGCGGCTTTTTCCGTAATGAAGGGAGCGAATGGATCAGGCCGATTCTCCAATCGATATTCGTAGGAAGGGATAAACGTATTGTCGGACTGGAGTGGATTTGCGGTGGTATTCTCAGCTAGTGCAGGATTCCAGAGAAAAAGGACCATGCATGTGCATGCGACGCAAAAAAATGTGTTTGGTTTGAACAAAGCGGACATGGGTCTTGGTCTTTTATGATGATGTGAATGGTCCATACGTCTCACTTTTTCTTTGCATTCTTTTCGGTTGGTTTGGGGAGTTCAACATTCGTAAAACGATACGTAACCAGTGTACAATCCGAAGTGAGAAACATTTCGGCACCCTCT
>OBJA01001319.1_pt1 | contig 17507 bp, 13 predicted proteins | sample 1519751 | NCBI WGS metagenome assembly OBJA01 (sample SAMEA3881238, study PRJEB22517) | soil metagenome | biome: lake sediment; feature: soda lake sediment; material: sediment, water from around vicinity | place: India | collected 2013-12-23 | depth 3 m | reverse complement strand
GCCGTAACATCCACCAAACAATTAATAGGGCAATTTTGCGCTAGCGTCTTAACTTCAGATTAAGCACAAAATGCTTTTATAATGGTCGAATGTTACTTTACTTCCTCATTGGCGTCTCCTTTCATAACTTTATTTAAGATCATCGTAGCTAAAAACAGAAGAAATGTCAAGCCGGTTTCCGTGAATGTTTCAATTAATTGGTCTAACCAACTTGTGCGTTTTGCTTTATGGGCAAGCTTACTATAAACTCAGTTCCTTCTCCCACCTGACTATCTACAGCTATCTCACCGTCATGCTTCTGAATAATGCTTTTGCAAATAGAAAGACCCAAACCCATTCCCCGACTTTGACACTTTGTCGTGAAACCGGATTCAAATATACGTTCCAAGTGTTCTTTGGGTATCCCGCAGCCATTATCCCGAATGCTTATTCTTACCCAATCCCCCTCTAGATAAGTGTGAATATGAATAACTCCTTTATCCTCAATCGCCTGGATCGCATTGACAACCAAATTCATAAAGACTTGATTTAACATTCCAGGATAACACTTTATAGGCGGAAGGTTCCCATAAGACTCATGGATTGTAATCTTTCGTTTCCAAAGATTCGATGTTAACACCAAGACGCTGCGCAAACCCTCGTTAAGATCAGCTTCCTGAAACTCAGCTTGATCCATTCTTGAGAATGATTTTAGACTACGAATGATCTCAGTAACTCGATTACATGCCATTAAGCTGATATTGTTAGCCTCCCGCAATTGACTCACAAGATGATTAACATCTTCATCACAAGTGTCTGTAACGTATTGAGTTAGTTGTGTAATCAGCATCTCACCTATCTGTGAATTACTATGAATAGCTCCAAGAGGTGTATTGATTTCATGAGTAATGGCCGCAGTCAACTGTCCAACTGACGCCATCCGCTCACTGTGCACCAGCATGGTCTGGGCTTCTTGTATCTGACGTTGTGACTTAATAAGTTCATCGTTTTGTACTTCCAACTCATCCCTCTGATTCTCTAATAACTCATTTTGGCTAGCTAAAAGTTTATTGGTTTCATTCATCTTTCCAATGATTATATTGGTTGATTCTGACATTGATTGAATCTCCTTAAGACAGTTATTCACATCAAGCTGCGCATTGACAGTGGAACTATAGTCACCGGCCGCCAATGCTCTAAACTTAGCTTCCAGCTTGTTTATGGGAACCGTAATCGGCAAGGTGAAGAAATAACTAATCATCCGAGCAATAAGCAAGGACACTATAGCAACTGTAATGATACCAAAGACAATTCCCATAAAAAGCATCACTGTAAAGGTGGGATTCGTTCTCGCCCAAACCCACCCGATAATAACTTCATCATTATTGTATAGAGGATAAGACGATCTAACGGTAAAATAACTCTTCAATCTGTGAAATGCTTTATGTTGATCTTGTTCCGGTTCATTCTCCCTCACCACTGCTGAGATCAAACTCTGAGGGTCTGTATTTGTATAGATTACGCGATTGCCTAGGTTTATCTGAAGCTGAATCATATCCTGAATACTTAATAACCGAAGAAACTCATCCGGCTGGGAGCAGTTATTAACAGCATGATGAAACCCCTCGTGAAGCTCTTCTAAGGTTTTAGAGTTTGAGAGAAATAGTGTACTCTTCCATGATTCATCCAGGTTTTTCAGCCAAGCATGAGCTTTCGGTTCATTGGGTTCTAGTTGATTCAGATCACTAATTCCTAATTGTTTACGAAAGTATTCCGAGTTTATATCTCTGGCAATTGAGTATGCAAAATGATTCGACCAGAATAAAGCTTCCGTACGGAATATCTTTGCTGATAAGAATACAACGATACTCCCGAATAAAAAGACGGTGACTAGGATGGAAAGAGATACAGCATTATAAATTCTTCGTTTAAGAGTTCTTTGCTTCTTTTTGCATTGCATTGTATCACATCCTGCGATATAATTCCTGGTAAATCCCATCTGTAAATTTCTTCGGCTTTCTGTCGATAAATACTTAGATAGATTTTTTCAGTAACTAATTTAATAGATCACAACATAGATAGACAGGAGATGAAACTGTGGGAAAAACCATCCTTATAGTAGACGATGAAACAATGATCACTAGTACGCTTTCGACTCTGATCAAGATGGTTATGAAACATACAGTAAAAACATTTAACAATCCGATTGAAGCCTTGGAATCTGAAGAATTATTAGATAAACAGGTCGACCTGATAATCTCCGACTTTTTAATGCCAGGTATGAACGGCTTAGAGTTTTTAAAGAACGCAAAAGATAAAAGTCCAGATACGGTAATGGTGATGTTGACAGGCTATGCGGATAAAGAAAATGCCATCCGAAGTATAAATGAGGTGGGACTCTACTATTACTTGGAGAAACCATGGGACAACAGTGCTTTACTGCGCGTAATCGAAAACGGCTTGGAGAAAAAAGATCTCTCAGATAATCTTAAGCAGAAGTATATTGAGCTTGAAGCCTCCAATCAAGAAATCTCTAGGCTTTATCGACTTTTGCAAAATGATTATCAACAAGAGGTCGATAGTGTAAAAAATCTTATAGTCTCAATGGCAAATATCATCGAAGCCAAAGACAGATATACCGATGGTCATACGCGCCGTGTGGGGAATATTAGCCGCCTCATTGGTAAAGTGATGGGCTTAGATAAGGAACGTCTTGATAATCTAGAGATCGCTGGATTCATCCACGATATCGGCAAAGTAGGAGTTCCGGAAACCATCCTCAATAAGCCTGATAAACTCTCAGCTGACGAATATGATGTTATGAAACGCCATTCCGTTATGGGTGAGAATATCTGTAAACCTTTGAACTGTCTTCAGTCTTGTTTAGATCCCATACGACACCATCACGAGAAGATGGACGGTTCCGGATATCCTGACGGGCTTAAAGGGGAACAACTAACGATAGAAGCCAGAATCATCGCAGTGGCCGACATCTTTGATGCCCTTCACTCCGACCGCCCATATCGAGACAGACTCCCACTTGAAAATGTCAAAGAGATTATCGCAGAAGAAGTTGAGATGGGACGACTCGACCCAGAAGTAGTCAGTATTTTATTCAACCTAATCGACAAGAAAGAACTTACTGAGATCATTAAAGATTAATTGTAAAAATAGCATTGTCAGTGCAAGAGTTCTTTTAGTAGAAAATTTTAATTTTTATATACTAAATTTCTAGAAGCCCGGTCTTGTTTGACCGGGCACTTTTAAAACATCTCTTTTATTGCCTGGTAAAGCTGTTTAATTCCCTTGTCGATCTGGTCAATATCAACATTGCCGTATCCTAAAACCAACTGATTTCGGTGCAAACCTTTTTCAAGCGCATAATCTTCAACCCCATCAACCTCTACTCCATATCTCCAGAACCGTTTAAAGTCTTCAGGACTGAAAGTGCAATCACGAAAAGTCAATAAAACGTGAAGTCCAGCACTTTCACCTGATACCAGCAGATCTTCTCCAAAATTGGTCTCCAATAAGTTGATTAAATATCGTCGCCTCTCAGCATAGATTTTCTTCATTTTAAACACGTGCCGTTCCAAGGATTTGTCCATTATAAACCGGGCCATTGCTAACTGCTTTAGTGATGAAGTCCTGATGTTGAGACGCTTTTTAAGATCACACAACCGATCCATGAGTAATTCCGGTAAGATCAGAAACCCCAGTCGTATACCAGGTATAAAGATCTTGCTAAATGTCCCCATATAAACTACTCTATCGGGCGCTAGATGCCGTAAAGATTGAATAGGCTCACCCCGATGTCTGATTTCTCCATCATAGTCATCCTCTAGAATATAAGCATCATTTTTCTGTGCATACTCCAGTAATTCCAAACGACGTCCTATAGGTAGCACACCACCGATTGGAAACTGATGTGACGGTACCACATAAATCAAACCAACTTTAGGGTATTTGGTAAGTTCCTGGGTCTTCATCCCATGATTATCCACGGGAATCGGGTGTATTCTAAATCCTTGGCGTGAAAATATCTGATGAGTAAAACCATCTGATGGATCTTCGACTATTACTCCATCAGATTGTTCGCGAAACAAACCAGCCATTAAATCTGTTCCTTGCGCTGTACCTGAAACAATCATTACCTGTTCGGGTCGGCAATCAATATCCTTGGTACGAAAGAGATAATCCGCCACCGCACAACGCAACTCCCACTCTCCTTCTACCGGACCGTATGCGAAGGCATTCTCATTCGCATCCAATGTGACTTCCCTTAAATGCTTTGCCCATTTTTGCCTTGGAAACATCTTAAGATCAGGGGTCCCCGGATTAAACTGTACTAAATCCGGTAAGTTGGATGATGATTGAGCAAAGCTTAAATGACTTAACCGTTTATAACCAATATCTACTCGTCTATTAGATAGCTCCAAAGCGAAAGTACCGGCTCCTACCCTGCTCTCCAAGTAACCTTCAGCAATAAGCTGCTCATATACTTGTATAATAACATTACGAGCAACTTTAATCTCTTTTGCCAGAGTTCTTGTTGGAGGAAGCTGTTGACCGCCCTTTATTTTGCCAATAAGGATCGCTTCGCGAAGTTGAGATGTAATCTGTGGAACTAAGCCACGCTTGGCATCACGATCTATAGCCAATCCAAACATCATCCCCACCCTTTCGGTCCAATACTGGGTTGCAAGTTCGTTACTGTTACTGCATCATCCATATTTTTTAATTAAACTTATACGCGATAAATCCTTTAACAGGAGTTTAAAAAACCCCATATGTTCCGCATACAAAAATAGTTGCCCGTAGGCAACTATCCCTTCTCAGGAGATGAACACCCCTCCGATGAGAGGTCTCATAACGATTATTTATCCTTCTTGTTCCGCCAAGACTGCTTTACGAGAAAGATTTACCCGACCCATTCGGTCGATCTCAGTACATTTTACTAAAATCTCGTCGCCAACATTTACGACGTCTTCGACTTTTGCTACACGTTCTTTATCTAATTGCGAGATGTGAACCAAACCTTCTTTACCAGGAAGCACCTCGACGAACGCGCCAAAAGTCGTAAGCCGGGTGACTTTACCCATATAGGTGCGCCCAACCTCGACATCGCTTGTTAAACGTTTTATCATATCCATCGCCTTTAAACCGGCAGTCTTGTCAACTGCGGCGATGAAGACTCGACCATCGTCCTCGATGTCAATATCAACACCAGTTTCCTCGGTGATCTTGCGAATCATTTTCCCGCCTGGTCCGATAACGTCTCGAATACGGTCCGGGTCGATTCCCATTGTCATCATTCGTGGCGCAAACGGTGATAGATCCTCTCGAGGCTCGGTTATGGCTTCAGCCATCTTATCCAAGATGAACATCCGGCCTTTCCGCGCTTGCTCCAGAGCTTCCTCCAGGATATCCCGGTCGATACCGGCGATCTTGATATCCATTTGGATAGCTGTGATACCGTTTTTCGTTCCAGCCACTTTAAAGTCCATATCTCCTAAGTGATCCTCTACGCCTTGAATGTCGGTTAAGATCGTATAAGCATCGCCATATTTCATCAGACCCATGGCCACGCCGGCAACAGGCCGCTTAATGGGAACACCGGCATCCATTAACGCCAAAGTGCTTCCACAGACACTGGCCTGTGAAGAGGAGCCGTTTGACTCTAACACCTCTGATACCAGACGGATGGTGTATGGAAATTCGTTCTCGCTAGGTATAACTGGCAGTAGTGCCCGTTCCGCTAGAGCGCCATGACCTATCTCACGCCGTCCGACACCGCGCATTGGACGAACCTCACCCACACTATAAGCAGGGAAGTTGTAATGGTGAATATAGCGTTTTGTTTCCGCTTCACCTATACCGTCAATAATCTGCTCTTCACTGACTCGTCCCAATGTAAGCGCTGTTAAAACCTGTGTTTGTCCGCGAGTAAACAGTCCAGTTCCATGAACTCGAGGCAATAACCCAACCTCACAGTTGATAGGACGAATCTCGTCGAGTCCACGCCCATCCGGGCGAATCTTATCTATAGATATCATTCTGCGAACTACGTCATATTCGATATCTTCTAGTATTTTCGAAACAGCTTTTGCATTGACAGCATACTCTTCGTCGCCTAAACTCTCTTTTATGTACTCTTTGGTCTCTTCCATTACCTTTTCCACATCAGCTTGGCGCTGAAGCTTGTCCGAATTTCTTAAAGCCTTCTCCATTTTATCCATACTAAAGGCTTTAACCTTCTCTTCCAGTTCGGGAGCTGGTGTAAAGAGCTTGACTTCCATCTTGGGTTTGCCGACATCTTTTTGCACACTCTCAATGAATTCAACAATGCGTTTAATTTCTGCATGTCCGAAGAGAATAGCTTCTAACATGTCCGCTTCGGAGACTTCGTTGGCACCGGCTTCCACCATCATAATAGCGTCTTTTGTACCAGCGACGATAATATCCATATCGCTCTGCTGAGTCTGGGCCAAAGTTGGGTTTATTAATAATTGCCCGTTAATCCGAGCTACGTGAACGCCTGCTACCGGTCCAGCAAAGGGAATCTCCGAGATGGATAGGGCTAATGAGGCTCCGATCATAGCCGTTGTGTCAGCTGGGGTGTCAGGATCCACAGATAACACAGTAGCAACGATCTGAACGTCATTTCTAAACCCTTCCGGGAAGAGCGGACGAATCGGACGATCGATGGTCCTCGCAGCTAAGATTGCACTTTCTGGAGGACGCCCTTCACGCCGTAAAAAGCTACCTGGAATTTTCCCCACAGCATAGCGGCGTTCTTCGTAATCCACCAATAATGGGAAGAAGTCGATCCCTTCACGTGGATTCGCCGAAACCACGGCAGTGACCAATACCGCAGTATCACCATAACGTACAAAAACTGAACCATTGGCTTGTTTAGCAAGTTTACCCGTTTCGACAATTAGGGGGCGTCCCCCTACAATACTCTGCCAAGTTTGCATTCCCTGATTGATTCCTCCTTTTAACCGGAACCTCGATGATTTTACCGATAGTATTCCCTATTTCTTTCCGATAAAAATCCTAAAGATTCTTCATACAAGACTAGCTATTTACATTGTAGAATATACGCCTTAATGTGCTGTTCATTATTGATAGTCCATCTAATTATTAAATACTATGTTTAGTCTTCAGATGCAGTATTTTAATGACAACACAAAAGCTTAGATAGAAAGAAAAGCGGGTAACCCGCTTTTCTTTCTTACTTACGGAGACCCAAACGCTCGATAATGGAACGGTAGCGTTCAATGTCCGTCTTATACAGATAGTTAAGTAGGCCACGTCGCTGACCCACCATCTTTAAAAGACCTCGACGCGAATGATGGTCTTTCTTATGCATCTTCAAATGCTCTGTAAGATACGAAATTCGCTCTGTCAAAATCGCAATCTGTACCTCCGGAGAACCCGTATCTCCCTCATTAAGCTGATATTTCTTAATGAGCTCGGCTTTGGCTTCTGGTACTAACATGAGTTCACCTCCTTATATACTCTTCCCACTCTCCTAGATGACCGTTGGAGACTCGATCATCCAAGACGAGGGCGGCTGGGGAAACCCATATTGGATAAGGGTTTGTTTCCTCCCCAATTCAGACAGTTAACATTGTATCACATAACTAAGGTTGTGTAAACTATCATATATAGTAGTAACCGTAAGGGATTAGGCCGAAACGACAAGCTTTAAGATTTACTCGACACCCCGGAAATAGTGTCCACGGGTTAGAGACCTTCCGCTGATTTGTTTTGCTTTTTCCAACAACTTAACCCGATCTATTTTTCGGTTAAGAGCCTCCTGGTAAAGTTTTATCATTTCATAGACTTCCTCTGGTGAACGTTCTGGCATCTGGAGACGGAGGATCAGATTTTGGTCTCTTAGACGTCTGATATCCCCTATGAGAGCTAAGTCGACGCTGTTCATCACATGCGCCCTGCAGAATTGATCAGTCCAAACTTCAAAGGTATAACCTTTTCGATCACGCAATGAAAACTGGTTAAGCCGACAAGGATGAGCGCACTTACCATCAGAATTATTCTTGCCACCCCAAGCGCCAATCGGGCAAAACTGCGAGACCATTAATTCCAACGCGCCATGTACCAATAACTCAAAATCGATTGACCGCGAATAAGGCGTCTCCCAGATCACTGAAGTTTGGTTCAAGGTTAACTCCGGCGAGATTGTTATACCTTTTATCCCCTCATTTACTAGAAACATGACTGCTGATTGATTAAAGACATTAAACCCAGTGTTAGCAAATAATGGCAGCCCAGACTCCTGGCGCACCTTAAGCATCTGCCCAGGACCTGAGATCAATAATCCTTCCACACCAGCATCCTCGGCATTACGTATCCAATCATTAACTAGTACCCACTCGCTAGGCCGAGTTATCCTTGGCAAGGCTCCAATAGGTTTGCTTCCACCTCGATGACATAATTCAACCGCTTGCCTCAACTCGTAAGCTCCCCATTTAGAGTCAGGTAGTAGTTCCTCGCCGCCAAAATAAACTCTGTCAACACCTGCACTAACAGCTGCTTCCACAGCAGCTACCGTTCCTGCGAACACTGCCAAACGTGGAGTTCCTTTAAGTCTCCCGCTCTCAGGTTTCATCGGTAAATGGCGTTGAATTGATATGATTTTGGCCTGAGGTTTATTATACCGACTGATACGAAGCTCTTCCAGTTTTGATGAAGCTTCACGCCGCAGCTTATTTAGTAAGCTTAAAGGGGCCATAGGCTCACCAGAGACTTCCACCTGTATATCAGCTAAATAAAATGGAGTGTCGCCCAAACGCCCAAGTTGCTCAGAGATGACTTCAAAAGTAACCGGATGTTTTATTGCCCGTTGTAACGGTTCTTCCGAAACCGCTTCGCCCTTTAGACCGTTCGTATCTGTCATTACCAGTCTGAGCCGTTCGCCTTCTTCAGCATATACGTGTGCGAAACAAGGTACTTTCCCTGCTTTATTATTATTTATTTCTTGCCTTAGCCGTACTGAGGAGGTTCGAAAGACCCGGTCTCCTTGGAAAACTTCTTCAGAAACTGGTAGAGAGATCTGCTCACCAGCATGTCCTTTAGCAACCGGTGCGCCGTTAAGCCGTAAGTCCTCTGCTAATTGTCCGCACCGTCCGCCTTTGGTCACCCAAAACTCCAGTCCGTCTCCGGTAAGTAAGTCGGTTTGAAGGTCGATCACACCACGACCGGTTTTCGCCTCATAGCTAACTACTCTTCCTAAAAACTGCCCGCGGTTGCTGGGGCGGCCAGGACTCATCCCTTCTCTATCTAAGTCGCGATGAAGGTAGCCGGTTGTTAGTCCTCGATTAAAGACTGAGGTCAGATCGTTTATATGTTCAGGTAAACTTCGGTAAGCACCCGAGCAATTATACCAACGATCCACAGCATCCCTATATACCCGTACGACAGCGCCGACATATTCCGGACTTTTCATCCTACCCTCAATTTTCAAGGAAGTAACACCGGCTTCATCCAATGCTGGTATAGCTTCTATGAGGCATAGGTCTTTAGGAGACAAAAGGTGTGACCCTTGAAGACCGGATACCGGCATCCCGTCGCGTAGCAGCTCATACTCTAGGCGACATGGTTGGGCGCAGCGACCCCGATTGCCGCTTCGACCACCAATCATACTTGAAAAGAGACACGCCCCAGAATAAGAGATACAAAGGGCTCCATGAACAAAAACCTCTAATTCCGCATCGCATTCGTCTGCAATGGTACGGATATCTGATAAGCTCATCTCACGTGCCAATACTACTCGCTGTACTCCATATCCCTGAAGAAACCGTACTCCATTCACGTCATGAATTGTCATTTGAGTGCTGGCATGAATCTCTAAATCAGGCAGCGCCTCTCGGATCAATTTTAAAAGTCCAAGGTCTTGAAGGATGATGGCATCAACGCCTATTTCACTTAAATAAGCCGCATAAACTAATGCCGGCTCTAGTTCTTCAGGCGCAACCAAAGTATTTAAGGTAACGTACATGCGACATCCGCGAACATGCAAAAAATCCGCAGCTTTTTTTAGCGCCTCTCGATCGAAGTTAGCTGCGGACTGTCGAGCATTAAACTCCTTACCCCCAAGATAAACTGCATCCGCTCCCGCATTAACTGCTGCCGTCATGGCCTCCCATCCCCCTGCGGGGGCGAGAATTTCCATCTAATATTCGTACCTCCTTAGAAATCTACTCCAAGAGCAATAAAGATACAAGGCATAATATCTGTTAAACTTTGAACCGCTGTGAAATACCGCGCTTCATTTCCCCAAGCGATTGTCGGCACGGGGTTTAAGGTATGAGTTTTTCGGTCGAGAGCCTCAAAATTTCCATGGTCACTAGCAATTACCAACAGCGTGTCACTAACTGACACTTCATGGATAAATGTGTTTATTAACCGTCCTATCGCGTCAAGTATCTGCCGCGCCCAACACATATCCTGCTTATGTCCACATCGATCAGTCTGGAAATATTCGAAGAGTGTAAAATCATTATCCATTGATAGTCTAGCTAAATCTTTACCTGCTTCTTCCGGTGAGATTATAGCGCTATACCCCCGTTCTACCAAACGCTCCCGGGTAATATCCTGGTAAATGGCTTGTCCGGACCAGAGATCATCCAATGTTTTCAAAGGTTGTTCTCCTGCCTTAGCCGCAACCGTTGTTGCTGAATACTTCCACTTTCTATCAGCCACAAGTTGTTCATATTCGGGAGTGAAGGCATTGGCGAAAACACCACGGCGACCTGCAGCGGAAAGTCTAGTAAACACGCCGTATTGACTTAAGATATTACGTAATTGTAATGTAGGAAACCCGTTAATGTGTCCTTTAACTTGTTTTTGCGCGTTAATTCCAGTTAAAAGTGACGTTTGTCCTGTGGCGCTTTGTGGTAATCCTTCCACACCCAATATGGCGTCCGTTGGCATAACTGCTAACTCGGAGCGGATAATACCGGAACCTATCTGTGAAAGAGTTAATGGGACTCCCAACCAACGGGCGAAGAAATCTGTTCCTTCAGCCAATGGGTTAACAGCCGTATCATCCGTTCCAAGGCCAAACCCGTCGATAAAAAAAAGTACCACCCGCAAATCTCATCACCCATTACTCTTTATTCTTTAGCATCTCCTTCAGTGCCCGTAATTCCATTAAGATCTCTTCAATCCTAGGGTCGCCCCGCTTTTCAGGATCACTTGGATTTAAAATAACACTAAAACGACCGCTGGATTCCAGATAGGCTCGTTCGACTCTGGAAATATCCTCGATGCCATGATTTCTGAGTTCCTGCCGGAGGTCCTCGACTGAGATGTTCTCCTGACGAAGACTCTTGCGTGAAATCAAACCATTCCTAATCAGTAGGGACGGAGACCCCTCAAAAACCTTTGCCCAGCCCTGGTAACGAAAGACCAATAGCGATAAGATGATCTCCATCCCGCCAAGCACACCCAAGAAAAATAAGCCGCGCCAGACAGATACTTCCTGTTCAAGACCGACGACGGTAATAACATCTCCGATCATTGCCATAATGACAAGATCGAAGAGACTTATCTCACCCAAGGCCCGTTTGCCTACTAGACGCACAACACCTAAAGCGCCTAAATATATAAGAATCGGTTTAATCACCGGATCCAGCAATGAAAAGTCCATAGACTCCCCCCGCCTTTATTATGCCCGTTTTTACGGCGGAGGTTCAGGTGAGAACTTAGTCTAACAGCTAAAGTTCCGTACCTTTTCTCAAACAAACTGGACAAGGTCCTTTAGCCTTTATACTTCTCGGACTAGGCCATAGCTTACAGTTGTGTTCTTCTACTATCTTAGGACATTTACCGTATATCAGGTGATAGCCTTCATATGTTTGACATCCGTCACTTGTTCGTCCACACCTGCCACAAGTAAAGTGGGGGTAAGACATGACCCCTTTTGCCTTAAGACCATCATACCGTACTTTACCGCCGCATGCCAGACAGGTGGCACCATCTAGCTCCTGATAATTGAACCTACGCAATTGAAGCCCTTCCGGCGTAATCATTAACCGTGGAACATTAGCTGGAAGAGAGCGTTCCTGTAAGAAAAAGAACGCTGGAGTCAACCCGAGAATATCCTTAGCCAAAAACGATTCACGCACTGGCTTGCGGGTGAGTTCCAGGGGAAGATTTACCATCAGCACCAGAACAAAAACAAGTATGATCAAAGCCTTTATTACACCAAAGCCCGCCCCAGTCAACCCATCAACAACCGACAATGCACTTGATTTGGTCAAATCTCGCCATTTTTTAGCCGAATATCCGAATACTGAAGATATACAGACCGCGATCAATATAAAGCCTAATATATTAGCCAGGTTTTGTGAAATGTGCAATATCCGGCTCAAAGCTGCGCCAGCACGCTCGAAAAAGTAAAAAGCGGCAATAACAGCAAAAAAGGTACCCAATAAAGAGAATACCTGACCCATAAATCCCCTCCGATAACCGCGAAAGGTCAAAAACAACAAGACTCCAACGATGAGCCAGTCCAATACAGTCAAACCGACCCCTCCTATTCAACCAAAGGACCAAACATTAATGCAGCGTGCAATTAAGTTACTTCGCCTCACGTAACAACTGTAACAACTCTTCGTGCTCCCTGATAACCTTCTGATAATCATCGACCAACTGTAGTGCTGCTAAGACCGCCAATTGGGTTTTAGATAGTTTTACATCCCCGGCACCATCACTGATCTCCCTAATCCTGTCGGCTAAGAAACAACCCAGCTCCTCAATGTAATCTGCAGACTCATTACCCGTCACTAAATAGTCATCCCCCATTAGGTTTAGTGTTACACGGGTTAATCCGACAATATTGGTTTTTTTTCTCATCGTCACGCGGCACACCTCTCTTTTTCATCCGCTAGACAAGTATCCTTTATTAATTATCCAACACAAATAATTCTCCTGCCAAAACAGGAGAAAGTTAAAGATTATATATAAATCGCTCACTTTACTATATCAAGAAAATCCCTGCCACATAAGGCTCTATTAAGATGATGGCAGCAAATAAAAGAATCACTGCACAAGTCTCCCATGATAATGGAGTTTTTATGCTTGATATCAGTAGTTCTCGGTAAGCCTGCCAAAACACCAATATCTGTGGATCAACTTTTGACTCTTGGCCTGGAGGCTTCCAAGCCAAAATGCGATCCAATGCCGTCTCAATCTCCCGTTCCACCAGGTTCAATTCCTCTTCGGCTTTCCGTCTTACATTAAAGTGGAGCATAACGAGGGATATAACAAACCCGAACAACACTATTCCCGCTGCAATTCGTGAGTATAATACCCAATCAAAGAGAAAACTTCGAGAGAGTGTGTACAACGCCAATAACGTCATTAGCGTTAGACCAAAGAAGACATTTCTTAATAGAGCTACGGAACGACGTAGAAATCGACTCCTCTCGGCAAATCTCGCTTCTGAAACCCTTCCCCTAGGCAATACGGCCATGGCCCAACCAAGCGCAGCAATTAGGTTTTCAAAGATATATGCAATGAGCATCCCATTAATAAGCGCATCCATGACCCTAAGCCCAGCAACCAGCTCATCAGCCTTAAGCCATGAACCAGTTGTCAGAGTCAACGCTGCAACCGGACAAAAGATCTGCAATACTCTACGAAGACGAGTACTCCGATGTGACGACAAGAGCCAATATCGAATCCATACTGTTATACCTAGTAAAAGTAGACGAACCGACCAATCAAGTAAAACCTGCCCTAATAAGAACGTCTGATAATTCCAGCCAAAAACGATTAAGGGTTGGAGTAAAGCGACAAGCATAAATATCCATTTTTCAACACGCTCATGGCCATACAACGTCATAGATCAAACCTCCCCCGGTTATCCACCTTATGAGGGAGGTTCAAGCTTTAGAACTATAGTATCGAGAGGTCCAAGATTTATAGAATTCTACCGAAGTTCAGCGCCCAATCTCTTATTAAGTTCAGATATGATCTTATCCATTAGTGAGTTAATCTCATCTTCCAGTAAGGTTCGATCTTCTGCTCGAAAATAAAGCGAATAAGCCAAACTACGGAATCCTTCAGGAATTTTTTCTCCTACGTAAAGATCAAAGAGAAAGATCTCCTCGAGCATTCCACCCGCTGTCATCCGTACAACCTCTTCTATTTGGGCGGCTTTTACTTTCTCTGGAACTAGCAAAGCCAAATCGCGCGCCATTCCAGGATAACGCGGCAACGGTTTGTAGACTACATCCATCTGTCCAATAGCAGGTAAAATCGCCTCGAGGTTCAGCTCAAATAGAACCACTGATTCTGTTAAACCAAACTCCTTGGACACCCTTGGGTGTACCTCCCCGACTACTCCGACAAACTTCGTATCAATAGTCACATGCGCGGATCTTCCTGGGTGCAGTAATGGATGATACCCCTTGGTGAAACCTACTCTTTGTACACCTAAACGTTCCAATAACGTTTCGATTACTCCTTTAGCATCGTAGAAATCCGCCGTGCGACGCGGTTGATTCCAACCGATTCCCGCGATTTGACCCATTAATCCACCCGACAGATGCAGTGGTTCCATTGGTAGTTCCTCATCCTGAATCGGATGATAAACTCTGGCCAATTCAAAGAAGGAAATATCATTTTGGCGTCGCTTAGCGTTGTATTCTAAAGTCTGCAGCAGTCCTCCGAGTAATGTGGTCCTCATAATTGAACCTTCTTCACTTAAAGGCGCCCACATCTTGACTGTTTGACGTAGAGGATCGTCAACGGGAAGACCTAAACGATCCAACAAACTCTCTCCATGAAAACTATAAGTCATAATCTCAGAAAACCCGAACCCCATAAGCAACTCCTGGATATTCTTCTCCTGGAGCTGTCTGACGGTTCGTCTCCCAACCATATTAGATGAAGAGATTTTAACGGGGATATTATCGTAGCCATGCAGACGCGCCACTTCCTCAGCCAGATCGGCCTCGCTTTCTAGATCAGGGCGACGAGTGGGGGCGGTTACGACAAACTGATCCTTATCTATGCTTTCGGTCAGTAAGCTTAATCGTTGAAGGTAACTAAAAATATCTTCGCTTGAAATATCAGTGCCCAAAAGGCGATTTATGTGCGATATCCGTGCGTTAATCCTTCTAGGTTGAATTGGCTCGGGGTATTTGTCGATCACTCCCCGTACTACCCGCCCTATTCCAAGCTTTGCTACAAGATGAGCCGTACGGTCTAGAGCCATTACTGTTCCGGTCGGATCAATGCCAGCCTTTCCAAAACGCAAGGACGCCTCGGTCCGCATGGCCAATGCCGCAGCGGTTCGTCTAATACTAACGGGCAAGAAGTAAGCGGACTCTAAAAATACTGTACGAGTCTGGTCTGATACCTCACTAATACAGCCGCCCATCACGCCCGCAATACAGTGACCCTGTTTTTGGTCGGCGATCAAAAGTTGCTCGGTATTTAATTGTCTATTGACATCATCTAAGGTGGTCATGCGTTCATCAGGACTAGCACGACGGATGATAACCTTTCCACCGGAGATGTGTTCCAGATCAAAGGCGTGTAAAGGTTGATTCAGTTCAAGCATTACATAGTTGGTAAGGTCAACCATATTACTGATGGGACGAATACCAGCAGCAATTAATCGTCGCCGCATCCATAACGGAGACTCTCCCATCTTAATATCTGTTAGCACACGCGCCGCATAACGCGGACATAGATCCGGATCAACGACTTCCACCTGGGCAAAATCCTCGATCCTAGCATCTGCTTCCTCTACTGATAGTTCAGGCATCTTCACCGGTTGGCCCGTAATTGCCGAAACCTCATGAGCAACACCTAATAGTCCGTAACAATCAGCGCGATTGGCTGTTAGTTCAAGAATTAACACCTCATCATCTAACCCCAGAACCTCGGCGATTTCCACGCCTGTTCTGGAATTAGTAGGAAGCACCATAATACCACTGGATTCACGGGCTAACCCCAGTTCCATTTCGGAACATAGCATCCCGCAAGACAAAATACCGCGAAAATCCGACTCCTCGATCCGCGTACCGTTAGGTAAAACTGTTCCTGGTGTTGCAACAGGAACTTTATCTCCAACCTTTAAGTTCTTTGCTCCTGTAACTATCACGCTTTCTTTCTCACCTAAGCCTACCCTAGAGATTATTAGGTTGTCTGCTTGAGGATGAGACGATAGTTCTCGAATTTCCCCAACTAAAATGCCCCTGTAATTGTCAGCCATGTGTTCGATTTCTTCCACAGCGATCCCAGCCATGGTTAATCGATCCGCTAGCTCTTGTGCACTAAAGGGAATCGCAATATATTCCCTCAACCACTCTAATGATACGCGCATCGCGCTCCCTCTCTTTCTATCCAAGCGTAAAATAGTAATTTAAGTTCTCTGTATCCAATACAAGTTAAAATTGGCTCAAAAAACGTTGGTCATTTTCATAGAATAGACGGATATCGGAGATGCCGTATTTCAGGATGGCAATACGCTCAACACCCATCCCAAAGGCAAACCCAGTATACTTCTCCGGATCGTATTTTGCCATCTTCAGCACTTTGGGATTAACCGAACCCGAGCCTAAGATCTCCAGCCAGCCAGTACCCTTACAGATCCGACAGCCACCGCTACAACCACAAGATACATCTACCTCTGCGCTCGGTTCAGTGAATGGAAAGAAACTCGGGCGGAACCGGACTTTCCGGTCTTCTCCGAAGAGCTTTTGAGCGAAGACTGTTAAAACTCCTTTAAGTTCAGCGAAACTGACACCCTCTCCCACTACTAAACCTTCAATTTGATGAAACATCGGTGAATGCGTTGCATCCAATGCGTCTCTACGATAAACCCTTCCAGGCGCGATAATGCGGATCGGATTAGGATACATCTTTTCCATGGTGCGAATCTGAACCGGTGATGTATGAGTCCGCAATAATGTCGTCTTCGTAATATATAAGGAGTCCTGCATCTCCCGCGCTGGGTGTTCTGGCGGGAGATTTAACGCCTCAAAGTTATAATAGTCCAATTCCACCTCTGGGCCCTCAGCAATGGTAAAGCCCATCCCCAAGAAAACTTCTGTGATCTCTTCGGATACTTGACGTAAAGGATGGGTATACCCCCGGCGCGGCCGTCGCCCTGGAAGTTCAACATCTATACGCTCTGAAGCTAATCTTGCCGCCTCTTCAGCTGTCTGAAGCTCCTGTCCTCTCTTCTCCAACGAGGCCTCTAATTGCTGACGAGCTTTATTTACCATCTCGCCCATTATTGGTCGTTCGTTAGGAGGCAAGCTTCCTAAGCCCCGCAACAAGGATGTTAATGAACCCTTCTTTCCCAACACTTCAATCCGAACCTGATTCAAATCCATTAACGACTGTGACGAATCGATGGATTGAAGGGCTTGATTAGTTAACTCTGCAATTTGTTCTTTCATCTCAAGTCCCCCTTGGTAAAAATGGATATACTAGAGAGACCTCCCATCCCATAAGGGACGAAAGGTCTCTCCTCT
>OBJA01001317.1_pt1 | contig 17532 bp, 18 predicted proteins | sample 1519751 | NCBI WGS metagenome assembly OBJA01 (sample SAMEA3881238, study PRJEB22517) | soil metagenome | biome: lake sediment; feature: soda lake sediment; material: sediment, water from around vicinity | place: India | collected 2013-12-23 | depth 3 m | reverse complement strand
TTGAAAACTGCTCAGCTCGATGACATAATAATCGAAATCGTTTTCGGCCACCTGCCAGGCAAAACTATGCCCGACATTTCCGGCCAGGCCAACATTAAAACCGGCTGTTTTCAGCAGGTGGTAAGTCAGCATGGTGGTGGTTGTTTTGCCGTTGCTGCCGGTAATGCAGATGGTTTTTGCCCCGGTGTACCTGCCTGCAAATTCAATTTCGGAAATCACCGGAATATTGCCCTCCTTCAGTTTTCTGATTAATTCAGCCGTATCGGGAATACCAGGGCTTTTCACAATCAAATCTGCGTTCAGAATCAACTCCTGCGAATGTTTTCCTTCTTCAAACGGAATCTCATGATTTAAAAGAACTTCTTTATACTTTTCTTTCAATTTTCCAGAATCAGACAGAAACGTTTCAAATCCTTGCTTTTTTGCCAGGATAGCCGCACCAACGCCGCTTTCACCCCCACCTAATATGACTGCCCGTTTTGCCATTGTTATCTCATTTTAAGTGTGACAATGGTAAATACAGCTAACATAATTCCGACAATCCAAAAGCGGGTGACAATTTTGGCTTCGGGAATGCCTTTTTTCTGGTAATGATGATGGATTGGGCTCATCAGGAAAACCCGGTGTCCTTCGCCATATTTTCTTTTTGTGTATTTGAAATAAGCCACCTGTATCATGACGGAGAGGTTTTCGATCACAAAAATCCCGCACAGCAGGGGAATCAGGATTTCTTTGCGGATGATAACCGCAAAAACCGCCAGAATGCCGCCAAGCGCCAGGCTACCGGTATCGCCCATAAACACCTGGGCTGGATACGAATTGTACCACAAAAACCCAACAGTGGCACCGATAAACGCCGCAATAAACACGGTCAGTTCGCCGATGTTGGGGATGTACATGATATTCAGGTAATCGGCATAAATGATATTACCGCTTACATAAGCCAGGATACCCAGCGTGACACCGCTGATAGCCGAAGTTCCGGTCGCCAGCCCATCAATGCCATCGGTTAAATTGGCAGCGTTTGAAACGGCTGTTATAATGAAGATAATTGCCAAAGCATAAACCAGCCACCGCCACAACCTGCCGCTTTCACCCTTAAAAGCAACCAGCCAGGCATAATCAAACTCATGGTTTTTAATGAAAGGCAAGGTGGTGCGGGTCGACTTTACGTCACGCGTAACAAAATGGACTGCCTGCCGTCCGCTTTCCTGGTCGACAACAATCTCTCTTATAAAATCGCCGTTGGCATTGCGCACTTTTTCACGCACAATCACATCGTCAGACAAGTACAAAGTTGAAGCGACAATGATCCCCAGGCTGACCTGACCGAGTATTTTAAACTTACCAGCCAAACCTTTTTTATCTTTTCTGAAAACCTTGATGTAATCATCCAGAAAACCAATCATCCCCAACCAGATGGTGGTGATGAGCATGAGCAGGATGTAAATATTAGCGAGTTTGGCAAACAATAATGTCGGGATGATAATGGAAGCCAGGATGATGAGCCCACCCATGGTTGGCGTACCTTTTTTCTGAATTTGCCCTTCCAAACCCAGGTCGCGTACTTCTTCGCCAATTTGTTTTTTCCTTAGAAAATCGATGAGTTTCCGTCCAAAACCCATGGTTATCAGCAAAGAAGTAATGATGGCCGCCGCCGAGCGGAACGAAATGTACTGAACCATCCCGAACCCGGGAATATCAAAGTCTTTTAACCATTCATACAAATAATAAATCATCCTGCCTCTTTTAATTGATGTTGAATATTTCCCTGATTACTTCTTTATCATCAAAATGATGTTTCACCCCGTTGATCTCCTGGTAATCTTCGTGCCCTTTGCCAGCCACCAGGATAATATCACCCGGTTTTGCCAACATACAAGCTGTACGTATCGCTTCTTTGCGGTTCACAATTGAAAGCACCTTCGCCTTTTGGTGTGGCTCAATGCCAGCTTCCATGTCAGCAATAATTTGCTCGGGCACTTCGGTTCGCGGATTGTCGGAAGTGAGAATCACTTTGTCGCTTTGCAAAACTGCTTCTTTCGCCATCACCGGGCGTTTGGTTTTGTCGCGGTCGCCGCCTGCACCAACCACTGTAATGACTTGCTCGTTTTTGGTGCGGATCTCGTTGATGCCATTGAGCACATTTTTCAGCGCATCAGGTGTATGGGCATAATCTACAATCGCATATTTCCCCTCAGCCGACCGGATAATCTCGAACCGCCCGGCAACCGGCCTCAGTTCGCTGATCACGGGCAAAACATCCTCGGCTGACTCTCCTAAAAGCAGCGCCGTTGCATAAACAGCCAGCAGGTTGTACGCATTAAAAATTCCGGCGAAATGGGTCCACACTTCATTTCCATCGATGCTCAAAAGCATGCTGTCCATGTATTTTTCAAGCACTTTTCCCTTGTAATCGGCGAACGATTTCAATGCGTATGATTTTTTAGTGGCAGCTGTATTCTGCAGCATCACCTGCCCGTTTTTTTCATCGGCATTGGTCAGCGCAAAAGCAGTATTTGAAAGGCCGTCGAAAAATTTCTTCTTGGCTTTCAGGTATTCAGCAAAGGTTTTGTGATAGTCCAGGTGGTCGTGTGTCAGGTTGGTAAAAATTGCGCCGTCAAACTCAATACCGGCAATACGTTCCTGGTCCACCGCGTGCGAACTGACTTCCATAAAACAATAACTACAGCCGCTTTCCACCATTTTTGCCATTAACGATTGTATCTGCAACGCATCAGGCGTGGTGTGTGTGGCAGGCAATTCTTCATCGCCTACATAATATTTAATGGTAGAAATCAATCCGGCCTGGTAGCCCAATTTTTTAAAAAGAAGGTACAAAAGGCTCGCAATGGTGGTTTTGCCATTGGTGCCGGTAACGCCTACTACCTTCAGTTTCGATGAAGGATTTTTGTAGAAGTTGGCAGCCAGCAATCCAAGTGCAACGGTTGTGTTTTCCATTTTTACCAATGTCGCGGTGCCGCGTTCGGTATTTTCAAACCTTTCGGCAATGACAGCGGCAGCCCCCTGCCCGATCGCTTTTTGGATGAACTGGTGCCCGTCCACATGGGTTCCCGGAACGGCAACAAACACATCGCCGGGCGCTACTTTCCTGGAATCGAAATGGATATTTTCAATCTTAACCCCGAGGTCGCCGGCCACCAGCTCGTGTTTCAGTCCTTTTAATATGTTGGTCAAATTCGTCATTAGCCTAAATCAATATAAATTGTTTGTCCCTGTTTTATTTTTCCCCCTGCCTGCAGCGACTGTTTGACAACTTTGCCGATGCCCTGCATTTTCACTTTCAAGCCGGAACTTTCCAGTAAAAAAAGCGCATCGCTGCCACCCATGCCACTAACATCGGGTACCACGCCGTCTTCAACTTTCAGCCCGGCGGTTTTCAGTTGATCTTCTTCAGATGTCACCCGGATCAAGTTTGAATCATCTTTTTCAGCAGGAATCTTGAGATCAAGCTCTTCGGCAGCCAGTTGAACTTTTTCCTTAAAAGCTGTTTTCACCAAAGGAAGCGAAGCAACCTGTTCATCTTGTTTTTCGCGCGGCTCCATAAAACTGGCATATACCTTGGCCACTATTTCCTTGAAAACCGGTCCGGCAACCGAAGCGCCGTAATACAAGCCTTTCGGTCCTACAACCACAACAACGCAGGTGTATTGAGGGTCGTCAGCCGGAAAATAACCGGCAAAGGAAGCCTGGTAATTTTTACGGCCATCTTTGGAATAACCTTCATTATTATAAGCCACCTGCGCGGTACCGGTCTTTCCGGCAATCGGGAAATAACCGTTGTTCAGTGTTTTCCCGGTACCGTCAATACAAACGGCCTGCAACAACTTTTGGGCATTGGTCAAAGTCTCTTTTGAACAGATCGAAGGGTTGATTATTTCGGTTGGAAACTGCTTGACCAATATCCCGTTTTGCCGAACTTCTTTTACAAATTTGGGTTTCACCATTTTGCCATTGTTGGCAACCGCATTATAAAAAGTGGTGGTTTGCAAAGGGGTGATTTTAATTTCGTAGCCATAGGATATCCAGGCTAGCGACGGCCCCCACCAAACATTGTCGCCGGGATACTTTATATATGGAACACCTTCGCCGGCAAAACCCAGCCCAAGCGGTTTATTCAATCCAAAATTGTAAATACGGTCGATAAATTCTTTTTCGCGCCCTTCATAATATTTGGTGATGATTTTTGCCACGCCAACATTCGATGAGTTTTCGAAGATTTTTTTCATGCTCATTTTGCCGTGTGTACCACGACCGTAATCGCTGTCGTAAACCGTTTGCCCCCGGTAGTTCCACGAACCGTTTTCGGTATCAAATACATCAGAAGTATCAACATACCCGTGTTCCATGGCCACCATCATCGACATCAGCTTGAAGGTTGAGCCGGGCTCGCTGCAGCCTGCGTGTCCCATGGCAAAATTGTACGTTTCGGCGTAAGTGCCATCTTTTTTTCGCCCAATATTTGCAATGGCTTTCACTTCGCCTGTTTTGACTTCCATCACAATGGCTGTTCCCCACTCGGCCTGCGACTTTTCCATCTGTTTATACAGGGCGTTGTTGGCAAAATCCTGAAGGTTGACGTTTAAGGTGGTGATAACGTCGCTGCCGTCTTTGGGTTCTTTGATCGGCATGTCAATCCAGCGGCCTGAGAAATTACGTTTCAGCGCCCGCCCGTTTTCACCGCTCAGGTAACCTTCCATCAACCCTTCAATTCCTGAATATCCGATGTTTCCATGGATCCCGCCTTCAGCGCCTTTATTTAATGTACCAATTGTCCGGCTGGCAAGGTCACTGTGTGGCATCACCCGGTCGCTCTCGGTAATGACAATCAGGCCCGAACCAAAAATGGCCTTTTGCATCATCGAAAGCCGTTTCAGTTTTTGCAGCTTTGTGTAATTGATTTTTTCAGGATAGAGTAAAAACCATCGGTTTCCTTTTTTATAAGCCTCATCAAGTTTGCCTTTAAACCGGGATTTGGGAACTCCAAAAAACTCAGCCAATTCCAAGGCAAAAGCATCACCTTTATCATCGTAAATACGTTTGATCCGGGGTGCAGCCATATCCATCCTCAACTCGTAACGCGGCACCGACGTTGCGAGGATACTTCCATCGTCAGCACAAATATTTCCACGTTTGGCAGGTATTTCGGTGGTATTGTTTTTCAGGTCTTTGGCAATTTCTTTCCAGCTTTCGGTATCCATATTCTGGATCATGAAGATTTTGGTTACGATGATGATACCCATCAACACAACCAAAAAATAAATAAACCCGAAACGGGCAGTTATGACCTTCCTGATCTCCATTTATTTATTATCCTGTTTTTTTACTTTCAGTTTTCGCGCGGGCTGGTCGGGTTCCACCAGGTCAAGCCCGCTCGTTTTTACTTTGTTTACAATTTCTGAAGGGCGATTCATTTTCATCAGCTCGGTTTCCCAGGTTACCGATTCGGCCCTCAGTTCTTTTATGGTATCCTGTACCGCTTCAATTTCCCGCACTGTTTTTTCAGACCAATACCGGTTCGAAATCAGCAGGATACTCAAAAAAGCCAGGAAAAAGACAAATGGCATTTGTTTCATCACCTTTTCGCTGGCCAGCAAACTGCCTCCCAACAGTGATTTAAGCCCGTTCCTCCGGCTTTTTTTTTCTTTGCCGCTATGTTCTTTTTCAGTTTCCATTTTTTTCCGCTATTCGTAATTTAGCGCTCCGTGCCCTTGGGTTACGCGCAATTTCTACATCGCCCGGCACAATTACCTTGCGGTTCACCGGCAATAAAACAGAACTCACGTTCCCGTAAAAATCCTTTTCCTGTTTCCCTTCAAAGTTGCCGGCTTTGATGAAATTTTTTACCAGCCTGTCTTCAAGAGAATGATAGGTGATGACCACCAAACGCCCACCCGGATTAAGCAGGCCGGCGCTTTGTTCAAGGAAGTCCTTCAGCACGTCCATTTCCCGGTTTGTTTCTATCCGCAGTGCCTGAAAAACTTTGGCCAGGTATTTTGATTCATTCTTTTTCGGAATACAGTCTTCAATCACCGCTTTAAATTCATCGATGGTTGTCACCGGCGCCGTCTGCCTGTGGGCAACAATCTGCTTTACCAGCCGGAAAGCGTTTTCCACTTCGCCATAATCCCTGAAAACCCGAATCAGCTTTTCTTCTTCATAACCATTCACCACATCAGCGGCGGTCATCTTTGCATCGCGGTTCATCCGCATGTCCAGGTCGCCCGAAAAACGGAAGGAAAAACCACGCTCCGCCACGTCAAAATCATGCGACGAAACGCCAAGATCGGCCAAAATGCCATCTGCTTTTTCAACCTCGTGGTAGCGTAAAAAGTTGCGGAGGTATTTAAAATTGTGGCGCACAAACACGAAGCGCGGGTCGTTGAAAGCGTTGGCTGCAGCATCTTCATCCTGATCGAAGCCAAATAGTTTACCGTTTTTCAGCCGTTTCAAAATTTCGCTCGAGTGCCCTCCGCCACCGAAGGTGACATCAACATAAACACCGTCTTCCCTGATATTCAACCCTTCGATGCTTTCGTCCAACAAAACCGGTATGTGATAAGGCTGCACCACGTTTTATTCTTCTATCGATCCAAAAAATTCAGAAAACAATTCGCCGTATTCGCCCATCGATTTCAGATAAGCGTCGTATTCATTGCTGTCCCACAGGCGAATCCGGTCGCCCTGACCAACAAAAACCACCTCTTTTTTAATGTTGACCTTTTCCAGAAAGTTGTTCGGAAAATTCATCCGGCAACTGTCGGGAATGCTGATAATTTTAAAATTACGGTAGATCATATCAAGCAAGCGGCTCTGTTCGCGGTTGTTACGGTTCAGCCTGGCCTTAAAAGAAGCCAGCCTTTTCTCCCACACTTCAAGCGGGTAAATGTTCAAGCATTTTTCATATGGATCGATCTCAACAGCCAACTGACCGTCGGGAATCCTGCCACCCATCTCGTTTTTGTAGTCGGCAGGCAGGACCACACGTCCTTTTTCATCAAATGTTGCGTTTTTTTCTGCTGAGAAATCCATGAGTTAATAGCCTATTTTCCAGTTGTAAAATTAGTAATTTCTTTCCCAAAAATCCACTTTCAGTCACTTTCAGTCACTTTTTTCCACCAACCAATTCCGCAAACGTTGTTTATTTGCTGTTAATAATTCAAAAAGTCTTGTTAGTAAAAATATTAAAAACGCTGATATACTGACACCTAACTTGTAAATACTTTTTATAAACAGTCGTTAATAAAACAAAAATAAAAGCTTAAATAATTACAAAAGCCGGACAGGAATAAACGCAGCGGCAAATAATTTCCTATTTTCGGGCGTTAAATCATGCAAAATGGCTGACCAATATCCCAAGGGCATTAAACCGATCAATATCCGGGAGGTTTTCAAAGAAAAAGCGCCGAAGATGGCAAAGTTTATTCCCGGTTTTATTTACAGTTACATCACGCGGATCATGCACATCCGCGACGTCAATGAAATACTGGCCAAATATGGCGATCAGCGTGGGATTGATTTTGTGCACAGCGCTGTTGAACATTTCAATGTAAAAGAAAAAGTCCGCGGACTGGAAAATATTCCGAAGGAAGGCCGGTTTATATTTGCCGCCAACCACCCGCTTGGCGGATTCGACGGGCTGTTGCTCATGTCGAATGTCAATAAAATACTTGGCGAAGTGCGCTTCCTGGTCAACGACGTATTAATGAACATTCCCCAGCTTGAAAATGTGTTTGTGCCAATCAACAAACAAGGCAGCCATGGCCGTAATTTTGCCAGCACGGTGCACGATTTTTACCAGTCGGACGTGCAGATTCTGATTTTCCCTTCAGGATACGCCTCCCGAAAAATTAACGGAAAAATTACTGACGTGGCGTGGAAAAAACATTTTATACAAAAAGCGGTGCAATACCAACGCGATATTATACCGGTACATGTAAGCGGAAGAAACTCGGCTTTCTTTTACAACCTGGCCAATTTCCGCAAGTTTTTAGGGATCAAATGGAACCTAGAACAGTTTTTCCTGGCTGATGAAACTTTCAGTCATCGCGGGCAGGAATTCACCATTACATTTGGCAAACCGATATCTTACAAAACCTTCGACAAAAGCAGAAAACCCGACGAGTGGGCCAATTACGTCCGCGACATTCTTTACGCGCTGCCGGAAAAACAAAAGGACTGAATTTAAAGCTTTGGCGAAACAATTTCTTAAATAAATTTTTTTAGTTTTGTACCTCAACAAAATTAGCGGACAAAGTATGAAAGATATTGTTGCACCGATGCCTAAAGAAGTTATCCTGGCTGAGTTGACCCCGAACAAGCTAATGAGGAAAACCAACAAAGGTGCCAATGAGATCTACGTGATCACGCATCACGATTCTCCAAATATTATGCATGAGATTGGGCGGTTGAGGGAAATCACTTTTCGCGACGCCGGCGGAGGCACCGGAAAAGAAACTGACATCGACCAATACGATACCAATGAAAAACCTTACAAGCAACTAATCGTTTGGGATCCTGATGCGCAGGAAATACTTGGAGGTTACCGCTATATTTTATGTGCCGACCTTCCGGTTGACCAGAATGGCGAAGTGATACTGGCAACCTCGCGCCTGTTTCATTTTTCGGATGAATTCAAAAGAAATTACCTGCCATATACGCTTGAACTGGGACGTTCGTTCGTTCAGCCGGCTTATCAGTCGAGCAAAGCAGGGGCAAAAGCGCTTTTTGCACTCGACAATCTCTGGGACGGACTTGGCGCACTGACTGTTGACCATCCCGAGATCAAATATTTCTTCGGAAAGGTGACCATGTACACCCATTTCCACTCCGATGCCCGCAACCTGATTCAATATTTTTTCCTGAAATATTTCAAGGATCACGATAACCTGGTCACGCCTAAAAGGCCAATGGAATTAAACATGGATTTTAAAACCCTTGAGACGATATTTAATGGCGGTTCTTACAAAGAAGACTATAAAATTCTGACTCACCGGGTACGCGAATACGGCGAAAACATCCCCCCGCTGATCAATGCTTACATGAACCTCAGCCCGTCAATGAAAACATTCGGAACCGTGCTGAACGACCGCTTTGGCGACGTGGAAGAAACAGGCATTATCCTGACAATCAAAGACATTTACGAAGCAAAAAAAGATCGCCACATCGAAACTTATATCAAAGGAAAGGAAGACAATTTCCCTGAAGTATATTAAGATCTATTCCCAATAAAAAAAGCAGGCCTGGTCGCCTGCTTTTTTTGTTTGCATTGAAGTGCCGTATTGCTGCTGTTTTTCAGCCAGGCCTGACTTACAAGCCCAACAGTTCCATCATTTTTTTCGGAATATCAGTATTGTCCATAATACCGGTGAATTGGTCGGCGCCCGGGCCAAAAGCAAACACTGGCACCATCACAGCCGTGTGTCCGCCGGTGGTAAAACCGCCTTTTACAGCTCCGGTTGAATAGTCGCCGCCATTAACCGAAAATCCACCTGTTTCATGATCGGCAGTAATCACAATCAGTGTTTCGCCGTTTTTTTCCGCAAACTCAAGCGCTTTGGCAATGCTCCTGTCAAAATCGAGCATTTCCTCAACAATATAAATGGTATTGTTCTGATGCCCGCCCCAGTCGATCTGCGAACCTTCAACCATTAAAAAGAAACCCTTTTGGTTTGCGCTGAGCAATTCGATCGCTTTATTTGTTGCTTTGGGCAACATGTCGCCCCGCGAAGGATACCTTTCCAGGTGCTCGCTGCCGACCAGCCCGGCAAGTTTACCGGAACTGAATTTCCCCACCTCATCCATATGACGAAGCACGGTGTATCCCTTATTTTTCAGCTCGTTTGTCAGATTCCGACCATCTTTACGTTGCGTAAAATGGATGTAACCTCCGCCAATAAATACATCAATATCGGTTTTCAGAAAATCTTCCGCAATCTCCTCATAGGAATTTCGTGATGGCCTGTGAGCAATAAAAGAAGCGGGCGTGGCATGGGTAATCGCCGAGGTAGAAACCAAGCCGGTTGCCAACCCTTTTTTTTCGGCTTTTTGCAATATGGTTTGCTGAGGTTCATCTTTCACATCGACTCCGATGGCGCCGTTCCTGGTTTTATGCCCGGTTGAAAGCGCGGTGCCCCCGGCCCCTGAATCGGTGATATAATTATTTGCCGAATGCGTTGTCGCAAATCCAACATGTTTGAAGTTTTCAAGAAATAAATGACCGCCATTGGCAGTCAAGCCCGCAAAAACCTGCGAAACCCCCATGCCGTCGCCAATCATAAAAATGATGTTTTTGGGTTTTTGCGCTTTAAATTCAGAAGAAAAGGATTTTACTTCATAAGGTTTGCCGCCCGTGTATATTTTAACCGAATCTTCTTTTGAAATGGTTTTATAGTTCTCCTGGGCAAGCATCGGATAAGCCATCATCAGGCTTAGAAAAACAATCAGTATCTTTTTCATCGTTTGTTTTGTTTGTTTAAAGTTTACGAATCTAGGCAGAAATTGAAAAAAGGCGCCGGCCGGGTCATTAAAATTTGATTAAATATAACCCTCATTTCCCGCCATTATTTTTTAGGTCATGGAGACACTGTTCATCAAGTGACGGAATATTGCTGCCTAAAAAATTTGACAGGAAGTCGCTTGTTTCGGCGGCATAATACATCAGGCAGTTTTTGTCGCTGCAATGTTTTCCGTGCGTGGCATCCTGGTGGCCTGAAACCATGTTTGTGCCGTTGTTGACCAACCCGAAAATGTGACAAAATTCATGCTCCATCACCGTTGTTTCCAACACATAAGTTGAAGGCTGCCCCAGCCCGCCGCTGAACTCCGCAACCGTTTTGCCAAAAACAGCCATGGAAGTTGCTCCGTAAGCCACGCCGAGCACCTTCGAGTCACCTTGGTTTGCAGCATAATCGCCATCGAAAAAAAAGAGCCAGGCTGCCAGCGTTTCCCCCGAAGGGAATTTGGTCCGGTGAGTTTCTTCAATATTGCGGATATCAGTCAGTGAATAAGTTGCTTTGCCCGGGGAGGCAACCGGAACGGAATTGATGCTGATGCCGCCGCTTTTGTTCAGGCGGCTTTCCAAAAAAGATTTCAGGTGGTTCAACGATGCTGTCTGCGGTTTATAACCTTCAACATAAGCAATTTCAACAACCAATTGCTTGTACCTGGATTCCGACAGAAAATCGTTGGCCACTATTTTCCCGTTGTCATTTGGCGGGGAGTCGGGATCGTTTTCGTCACCACAACCTACAAAAATCAAGGTGCCAAATACCAGAATCAGAAAATACCTTGTCAGTTGTTTCATTTATTCTCTCAGTTTTAAACTGATAGTTAAATGAATCAGAAGATAAAAAGTTCATTTATTCATCTTTGTTTCCCATTCTTCGCGGTTGAAGTTTTCGGAAAGCACGTAGCGGATGCTGTTCTCTCCGGCGCGTGCTTCAATAATTCCCAAAACAATAAAATCGGACAAAATTCTTTCGGCTTCCCGGAATGAAATGTAGGCTTTTCGTGCGAATGCCGATTGGCTGATGGCTTCGTTCTTTTCAAGATAATCAAGCAGGAATTTTTCGTTTTCGGTATAATTCAAAAAAATGCCGCGGCTTCTTTTTTGTTTTTTCCACACTTCAACCAAAATTTTACCGGCCAGCCTGTTCTCGTCGTGCTGGCGGAAATAGGCCAACCACTTCCCCTGGTGGTCTTTGGCGAAATGCGGCCTGTTTTTGCTTGGCGCGACGATTACTTCCAACACGGTTTTCCCGTCAACCGTATGCTGGCGTGTTTCGAAATCAATTTCGGGTTTGCTGTAAATTTTGGCAGCCGATTCGACCATGTAATATTCTTCATCCGAGCGCACTCCGGCGATGTTGCCATTATCTTTTACGCCGATGAGCAACCGTCCACCATCGGTGTTGGCAAAAGCTACCAACGATTTAGCAATCTTTCGCGAATCGCTGATGCAATATTTAAAATCTTGCTGCTGGTGTTCGCCTTCCCTGATCAACCTGGTCAAATAATAGCTCACGATAATCCTTCGTTTCCCACATCAACAAGCTGCCATGCAGGTTGGTTTACACTTCAATTCCAAACATAATCCGCACCAGGTAACCCAGCCCGAAAGAGATCAGCCCGACCACGGTGCTCAAAATCACCATTTCGAGGAAACGTTTCCTGAACGGCTGGTCGTTGGCCACCGAAATATAATAACTGTAAATAAAAACGACAAAAACCGAATCGGCAACAGCGACCAAAAGCGCCACGAACGGCGACGAAAAAATAAGGTAGGGCGCCACCAGGAAAACCACAGCAAATAAATAAGCCAGGCCCGTGAAAACAGCTGATTTCACAGCTCCTTCATCGCGCCCTTCGGAACGGTTCGAGAGGTATTCGGAAGACGACATGGACAACGCGCCGGCAATTCCGGCAATGATACCGGCCAAAGCTACCAGATTAGTGTTTTGCAGGGCGAAAGTTAAACCGGCAAGCGTCCCCAAGATCTCCACCAACGCATCGTTCAGCCCCAGCACAATGGACCCGATGTATTCGAGTTTATCTTCCTTCAGAATTTTGATTAATTCAACCTCATGGTCGTTTTCATCTTTGCTGACGGCAGCTGCTTCCGGAATTTCCATGGCAATCTGATCATAATTGATTTGAGCATTTTCTTCCGCTTTTTCCATCAGTTTAATGCCGAAAGTAATGCCAAACAGCCGTGCAATCCAATAAAATTTGAAGATATTCCAGCGGCTCGGACTCACTTCGCGTCCGGTGTATTTTTGCCAGATGTGGTAATGTCGCAGTTCATCTTCGGCAATATCGCTCAGCACCCGGGCATTGTGTTTCGACTTAACTCGTTTCGACAGGCGTTTGTAAATTTCGTGTTCGGTAATTTCGTTTCGCTGGGCAATAATTAATTGCCTGCGTACTTCTGGTGATATCGGTTTTTTTTCCATCATCGGTCAGTCTTTTAGCCATTCAAACAATTGATAATGTTCGGCATTCATCCCTAGTTTTTGGTACACCTCGCGGGCCGGCAGGTTGCTTTGATCAACATACAGGCGGATTCCCTTCAAATCAGTATTATCTGCAACAAGCTGGCTAACATGGCGGTACATTCTTTTGTAAACACCATTTCTCCGGAACTCCGGGACAACATACACCGACTGAAGCCACAGGATGGTTCCGTTCCGCCAGTCGCTCCATTCAAAGGTGGTCAGCAATGAGGCAATAACTTTCTCATTTTCCTCAGCAACATAATAAATTCCCTTTGCCCGGTCGTCGAAAACCCGCCGCACGCCCTGGCTGACAGTATCTGAGTTAAGCTGAAGGTTTTCGGTTTCCATGGCCATTTCGAGTTGAAAGCGTGCAATTTGCACTGCATCTTCTTTTCTGGCTTCCCTGATTATCATTTTCCGGATTGAAAATTTGAAGTTTATAAAATGTAAAAGTAGTTTTAATGCCTGAATTTTTTTTAAAAAAAGCTGAATGAAAATCCTCGTCGCATCTAAAAATCCGGTCAAAGTGAATGCTGTAAAAGAAGCTTTCAGAATTTGCTTTTCAGAAGCACATGAAATCGAAGGACTTACGGTTTCTTCGGGTGTTTCGGACCAGCCCCGCTGCGACGGTGAAACAAAAGCAGGCGCCGCCACGCGGGTCGAAAACTTAATCAAAAGCGGGCGAAAAGCCCAATTTTATGTCGGGGTTGAAGGTGGGGTTGACGTGATTGACGGGCTTTTGTACACTTTTGCGTGGATTGCGGTGTCCGACGGCGAACAACAATCTTTCGCCCGCACCGGGAGCTTTGAACTGCCACCGGAAGTGGCCCGCCTAATTTATTCCGGCATGGAACTTGGCGATGCCGACGACCTGGTTTTTGGCAAACAAAATTCGAAGCAACAAAATGGCGCTGCAGGCTTGCTTACCCGCGACATCGTGACACGGGAACAACTGTACCTACAAGCAATCATTTTGTCGCTCATTCCTTTTATGAATAAAAATCTGTATAAGCCGGATAAAAAACCGGCCGGTCAATGAAACTTCATCGTCTCATTTTTTTGATAATCTGGCTGATCTTAATGCCGTCTTCCTCCAGCATAATAATCTGGATTTTACTCTTTTGCAGGTTTGTATGCGCTTTAGGGCCGATTTCGCCGGTAATAATTTTATCGACTTTTTCACTCGTCAACATCTTCACAACCCGCGAAGCCACGTCAGTATCCTCGTGGCTGTAAGGGTTGACAATAAAACGCGATTGGTCACCATTGGAGATAAAAAAATATGGAGCACGTCCAAAGCGTAAGTCCATCGGCGCATTTAGCTTTTTGTCGGTGGCACTGATTGCAATCATGATCTTAAATTTTAAATGTTTCTGGTTTGGGAAAAACTATCAATCCAAGGCGGGAAAAATCATTCTGACACATCCCTCTTCTGCCTTTCACCCTCCACCAGTGCTTCCCAATATTCCACCGCCCGTCTTGTATGAGGAATAACAATTGTACCTCCAACAAGGTTTGCAATACCAAAAATTTCAAACATTTCTTCGGTACTCGTGCCCAACTCGTAACATTTCTCCAAATGATATTTTACACAGTCGTCGCAACGCAACACCATTGATGATACCAGCCCAAGCATTTCTTTTGTTTTCATACTGAGCGCTCCGTCCTGGTATGCAAGCGTATCAACGCTGTAAATGCGCTTCATAACTTTGTTGTCGGCGTTCAGTATTTTTTCGTTCATCCGCGAACGGTATTCGCGAAATTCGTTGATTAAATCACTCATCTTTGGTTTTGTTTTTCTGCATGTTATGCAGAACGGTTTAACAAATACAGCATGAAAACGTCACCGCTCAGCAACTTCCTTTTCCGGCAGCATCTTCAATGATCGACAATTCTTTGAAGCTGTACTTTTTTGTAACTTTTGCCTGTTCGGTTTTGTCGTAGGTCTGCGCACAGGTAATTCCCTTGTCTCTCAGGTTTTTGTTGCTCCCGATGTGGATATTTGGAAATTTGCCTTTCTTTTTAACAAGAATACTGATCGCGAGGCCAACAAAAGCGATGGCTATCAACACCAACGCCACTAAAAATATAGGTATAAATTCCATAACAGTCACCTTTCTTTGATAAGTTGCAAAAATACGGAATTAATTCGACGCAGATTGTCATGACCTTGTATGATTTGCGCAGGAATATAGAAAAGATGGGATAAAATACAGAATTTCCCTATAATGGAATAAATGATACAAGGTGGTGATTTTCTATGCATTATCTATATATTTACAAGACACGGAAACGTGCGAATTTATGACTGTGAAATATAATCACAGGCGACCATCTAAACCTAAAAAAGGAAAAAATCTTAACCAGTCATATAAATCTGCGTCTCATATTTAAAAAAATACCTGCCTATGTCTGATTCTTTTTAATTTTAAGGTAAAATTCATGTTATGGAAAAACACATCAACATCGTTGCTGCCATCCAGATCGGATTCAGCATTTTAGGGGCGCTCATCGGCATTGCTGCTTTCACCGTGCTTAAACTGGTCGGCAATTTCACCGACGACGCCGAAGCCAATTTTATTCTGTCGATCATTGCCAATGCCATCGCCACGCTTTTTATCATTCTGTCAATTCCCGGAATCATCGGGGGCATCGGTTTACTCAAACGTAAAGAATGGGCACGCATCCTGGTTTTGATTTTATCGGTGCTCGACTTGTTCCGTTTTCCGGTCGGGACTGCCGTTGGTATTTATTCAATCTGGGCCCTGGTGCAACCCGAAATCATTGCGGCATTTGATAAAACTCCCCATCAAGGACCGACCATTGAATAAAAAGAAGACGATACATCTACTGATTTCGGGACGGGTACAAGGTGTCGGATTCAGGTATTTTGTGAAACAAAAGGCGCTGGAATGCCAGTTAACCGGCTGGGTGAAAAATCTGCCGAACGGAAAAGTTGAAATTGAAGCAGAAGGGTTTGACAAAGACCTGGCCTGCTTTGTCGATCACATTCAGCTTGGCAATGGTTACAGCCGAATTGACCAGCTCAGCCAAAGCAAAATTGAAGCAACCGCAGGTTTTACGGAATTTACAATCAGGTAATAGCAAAATGAACGGAAAAAACTATCACATGAACCCTTCCCAGTTTCGGGAAGAAGGGAAAAAACTTATTGACTGGATTGCCGATTATTATGAGCAGGTTGAAAACTACCCGGTTTTGTCGCAGGCACAACCAGGCGAAATCCGCAAACAGTTGCCGGAGAATGCCCCGCAAAAAGGCGAAAGTTTTGATGAAATGCTGAAAGATATCAACCGCGTTATCATGCATGGGATCACCCACTGGCAGTCGCCCAATTTTTTCGCGTACTTTCAATCCAACACTTCCGGGCCATCCATTTTGGGTGAAATACTTTCAGCCGGCTTAGGCGTACAGGGAATGCTTTGGGCAACCAGCCCTGCCTGTACCGAATTGGAAAGCCATGTGATGGACTGGCTGGTTGACCTGATGCAATTGCCGCCACATTTTAAAACAACCGGCAAGGGCGGCGGCGTGATTCAGGATACAGCGAGCAACGCCTTGTTAACCGCTCTGCTTTGTGCCCGCGAAAAAAAGACCAACTTCACCTGCAACAAAAGCGGCGACACAGCCGGATTGGTAGCTTATATTTCAACCCAAACCCATTCGTCAGCCGAAAAAGGGATCAAAATTGCAGGCATTGGGACAGACAATTTACGAAAAATTGCAGTGGACAACCAATTCGCCATGATTCCGGAAAAGTTGGAACAACAAATAAAAGAAGATCTGGCGCAGGGGCTTGTGCCTTTTTTTGTTTGTGCAACAATTGGCACCACTTCATCCAATGCCGTTGATCCGATTCGTAAAATTGCTGAAATTGCCAACCGGTACGGCCTTTGGCTACACATCGACGCTGCCATGGCCGGGACTGCAGCCATTTGCCCCGAATTCAGACAGCATTTTGACGGGCTGGAACTTGTTGACAGCTATTCCTTTAATCCACACAAATGGATGTTTACCAATTTTGATTGCAACTGCTTTTATGTTGCTGACAAATCAGTATTGATAAAAACTTTGAGTATTCTTCCTGAATATCTGAAAAATGAAGCCACCGAAAAAGGCGCCGTTATTGATTACCGCGACTGGCATATCCAGCTCGGGCGGCGGTTTCGGGCGCTGAAACTCTGGTTTGTCATCCGCCATTACGGCGTGGAAGGGCTGCAATACCACATCCGGGAACACATCCGGTTGGCATCAGAATTTGCCGGGTGGGTGAAAGATTCGCCCAATTTCGGGTTATTGGCCGACCCACCATTTAACCTCGTATGTTTCAGGCACCAAAGCACAAACGAATTCAATAAAAATCTGATGGATCAGCTCAACAAAAGCGGCAAAATCTATTTGACACACACCGTATTGAACGACAGGTTCTGGCTTCGGATGAGCATTGGACAAACGCAAACAACGCTCCGGCATGTCGAAAATGCCTGGCAACTGATC
>OBJA01001316.1_pt1 | contig 17538 bp, 27 predicted proteins | sample 1519751 | NCBI WGS metagenome assembly OBJA01 (sample SAMEA3881238, study PRJEB22517) | soil metagenome | biome: lake sediment; feature: soda lake sediment; material: sediment, water from around vicinity | place: India | collected 2013-12-23 | depth 3 m | reverse complement strand
CCGCGTTCCCCAACGTGAAAAGATAGCAGCCCTGGTAACTGCAGGGCTGTACACTTGAAAGTTCTTTACTTATTGACATACAACAGCAGCGAGCAAAGTTCAGTTTTGTAATTGATAGTTTTAGGTTTAAGTGATCCCTCACTACACCGGCTCCTGCTGTTACTCATTCGGGGGCGGCACCTTTTCATTTGATTGCACATTCTCCTGTTTCTTGTTGTTTGGCCGCCCCACATTGCCGGTTGCTCTTAAGGACATTTAGCACAAAGTCGGGTTCGATTCCCGCACCGGCAACAATTAAACCAGGCCGGGGCACCGTTTGCCGCGGAAAAGGACAGTCCGGAATACCATCAACGGGCATCCAGCCCCGGCCATAAAAACTAAAACAGATGGACAGACTATTGTATTTGAAACGAGGCAAAAGCCTGCTGAAAAGCGTAGTGAGCCAGCGCCAGTGGCTGCTGAAACATGACAAGGGTTATGTGCCTGGTGAGTTTTGCAGGTCGGAAATAAGGAACATTGAATATGCCCTGGGTACAATTGTGTCGAGCGACCAGATGCAGAAATACCTTCAACGGAAGGAAGCTGAAATCAGGTTCCTGATTCCTTCGAAAAACAAAAAGCGCCGGCAGGAGCTGGAAGAACTGATTCAAACCAATTTTCAATAATACTATGAAAAAGCATGAAAAGCCGTTTCATGGCGATTATTACCAGGGCCCTGACCGAAAAAGGCAGCATGAAGATTCAGGGAAGATCTTCCTGGTTTGTGCAGCGGGCATTATTGTCCTTCTTATCGTAGAATTTTTATTAAAGTTTTAATACCAGTGCAACCATCCCCGGGGCAGAGGCTCCGGGGGTACTTAAAATGAAAAGTTATGGAAAAAAAAATCATGGAAGAAATACACAAAGACGTACTGAAAAAGTATATAGATGAGATACAGAAGTATTTCAAGAGAAGAATTTTAGCCGGTGAATTTAATATAGTTGAATCGGAGGAATTAAGAATAACCATAAAAGTGGATAATCAATACTTATTCACGATTTGGGTGGCTGAGGAGGCTGAGGGCATTGAGCAATTTGGTTACAACAATTTCATTAATCTTGGCGAATTCCAAGAATGTGAGAAACAGCAGATATGGAATCAGATTGAACCACATATTGCTAACGAAAAAGAGATAAAAAGGCAAAAGTTGACTGAGAAAATTGAAGCCCTGCAGGAAGAACTAAAAAACCTTGAATGAATGGACCCCTACGCAGAGTTAACCGGTGACGGACAGGTGGGCATACACTGTGACCTGGAGACAGCAGAATTGATATATGAAGGGTTGTGCCAAATTTTTGCCGAATACCCCAAAGGAGTGACACCGGAGTGGAAGCGGGAAAAACGGAAGCTCGCAAAGCTTAAACAGGATATTGAGAGGCTGTTGCCTCGTGCTTAGGTTTAGTTGATTTGGTTTAGTTTATGGCCGGTGGCTGCACACTGGTGGGGAGTGGCCCCGGCCTTTTTTCTGAAAATTTTAATATCGACCTATATGAATAAAACAAAAGAACCCAAACGTGATAAGCTGACTGTAATAGGTACCATAGTGCTGATTTTAATGGGAACGATGGTGCTGCTGGCATTTGTGCTGATGATGTTAAACATTTACAATGCTATATGCCATGGTTGAAAAGTATTATGACATACTTCTTTGGGTATGGTTAATAAGTGGATTTGGCATTATAATTACCCATTTAATCTTCATTCTTATCCGGGTCAAGGAAAAGAAAAGAAAGAAACTCAGGAAAATCAGGAAAAAGAACAGAAACCTGACAATTTTAGTGGGAATGATGCTTCTGATGGCATCGTGTTCCGGCTCAAAGCATGCCGGGCAGTACCTGGTAAGTATAAGAGCGGAAAAAGACACCATCCAGTATGTGGATTCCCGGATGCAGGTGGACAGCATAATTACCCGGGCGCTCGATGGTGACCTGATGGGCAAGAAGAAGCCATATTTCGAGATTAAAAATTCAGAGGTATTTATTTATGTGGAGAAGAAAAAATGAGAAAGCGATTTACAGAAAGTGAAATTGAGTTTATAAAAAAGCACTACGAAAAGCAAGGTGCGGAATACATTGTAAAAGCACTGGGCGGAGGTCTTACCTATAATTCGGTTAAGCAGAAGGCAAACCACATGGGGCTGAAAAGATATCCTAAATTCAGAATGTCGGCCAAACAAACTGATTTCATCAGGGCAAACATTCACCTTTCAAATAAAGAAATTGCCTGCCTTTTAAATATTCCGGAAAGGAAAGTACAGGTTTATGCATGGAATTGCGATTTAAGACCAAGGTCATTTGATTATTACACAAAAGCAGAAGAATCTTTTATTAGGGAAAACTATGGTGATTTAACTAAATCTGAGATAGCAAAAGCACTTGGAAGGACCACCCATTCCATTCATGCAAAAAGCAAGGCCATGGGACTAAAAAGAACAGAGCAGCAAAAAAGGGCACTTCTAGACAGGGCCACTGCAGCTACCCGGTTTAAAAAAGGTGATTTACCAGCTTCCACTCTTTATGATGGTGCCATTTCTGAAAGGACTGATTCAAATGGAAATACTTATAAGCACATCCGTATCGCCAAAGCTAAATGGCAGATGCTCCATGTTTACAACTGGGAAAAGTTAAACGGACCTGTTCCAAAGAATAAAATTTTGAGAAGTATTGACGGGAACCAACTGAATTGCGATCCGGATAACTGGGAGTTGGTTGACAGGGCCGAGCACCTGGAGAAGAACACCGGCCGGAAAACTTTGGAGGACCGATACATTATTTCAAAAATTGCCCACCGGCAACCCGATTTGAAAGAAAAGATTGCCCGGTTCCCTGAATTGATAGAATTAAAACGTCAACAAATAAAACTAAGGAGGACAATAGATGAATGCACTGATAAAGCTTGAATCGATGCTTGACAAAACGTATTACTACAGGGGGAAACCCGCTGTAATTAAGAGTTTCGACAATTCGAAAGATGAATTTGAACTTCTCATTGAAATAGAAGGAAAGCCACAGAAGTTTGTGAAACACAATGAAACTTCCCTGGGCCTTTTCCTTTCGAATTTTTCAGAAGTGGAAGTTGTGGAAGCAGATCAGGAACCACCAAAGGCTGATCATCAGACAGTGCCAGCAGTAGTTCGTGCCAACACTCCGGAGAGACAGCTTTATGAACAGAACAGGGAAACATTTTCATCTCTTTCTCAAATGCTATTGAATGATATTGAGAAGGTGAGGACAGATCCTTCCTATGTTCCCCAGGCTAAGCAGGTATGCAATACTGTGAATGCAATAGTAAACATGACCAGGCTACAGTTGCAGCTTGTAAAAAACAACAGCTAATGAAAGTACCCTGTAACGATTGTACGGTTGCCGGCATGGGAGCCTGCCATGATGCTTACTACGGGAAATGTATGTATGCTGGCTTGAAGGAAGCGAACATTGACAGGATCTACACCAGAAAAGAACTGCAGGATCTGAACGCATTCGAGCTGTGGGGCCTGGCTGAGCGGAGGAAGGTGGTGAACTATGGGCACCTGTCGCAATGGGATCTGATTGAGGCAGTATTGGAAAAACAGAATGAAATAACTGCAGCGCCATGAGTGAAACAGATGCAAGAATTTTCAGGCTGAAGGATGACATAAGGATACTGAAAGATCATCTCTATTATGAAGAACATCCGGACAAGTACAGCCTGGTAAAGACACCTGAAAAGCGACAGGAGCATATAGCGTTTATTCGCTCCCGAATTGTAATGAAGGAAGAGGAATTGAATAAACTTCAAAATCAATAATCTATGAAACATTATTTTATGCAGCTTGAGCTAAACCAGCCAAAAAACAAAGCGCAAAAAGCGCTGCAGGAATTTGCACAGCAGTATGCCGACTGCCTGATTGATGAAGAAAGCTATAAAAAGTTTAAAACAAAACTTGATACCCGGATTGCTGAGGTTAATATTGAGTTTTTCAAATGCACAGACATTCCACCATTACGGGAAGATAATCAATGGAGGTACCCAAAGGAGCTGCAGATAAATGTTGATGCCGGCATTACCTTTTTAATAAGGAGTGTGAAGCGGGTTGAAGAGTCAACTGAACTATGCAGTTGTGAAATGCCGGCAAAAATTAAGGGTGAAAATAAATGCTGGAGATGCAAAAAAGTTTTACTGATATGAAATGCAAAACCAGTAATTGGAACTGCCCTTACCATGCCTGCATGAGCGATGAATGCCAGAAGCAGGAAGTATTGAAACATCATCCGGGATTTGGCCCGGGTGTTTGTGAAAAATCAAAAGATGTTCATTTTAAAAAATAAAAAATCATGCTTATACCAGAACATAAATACCTAATAGAAAAGGTTTACCCGGCCGAGAACACACAGAACGGACGGCACAAGTTTCAGCGCATAATATTACGGAAGCCTGCGCCCAGAGATGAGTTTGGCGACCAGGTTATGAAAGACGACTTGTTTGAGTGCAAGGTGTGGAACGCTGCCATTGCGGAACTTCCCGCGCTGAAAACAGGTGACAAGGTGAAGGCAGTGTTGGGCATCCAGGGCGTGGAGCACACGGATACAGCTAAAGGGCATGTGATGTATTACACCCAGATTTCCATACGGAAGATAGAAAAACTGTAAGACCAGCGAAAACCAACCATTAAAACGTAACCACGTAACTGTGTAACTATGGCTTATATCGACCAGCAAGACATTTTAAATGCCACCAGTGGTGGACTTGACATTATATTCAGAATTTATCCGCAGGCCCGGGAAGCTCAAAGCAAGGCCGACAAACGGTTTAAGGTACGACAGGAGGAGAAAACCCCATCAGCAAGCCTGAAGCAGCTGCATGATGGTGTGTGGGTAGTGACAGATTTCGGAGGAGACCAGACCCCAAGGAACGGGATACAGCTGTACCAGATGGAAGAAAACAAATCGTTCAGGGAATCGCTGGTTGAGCTGGCCAGCATTTTTGGTGTGGGTGGAATTTCAGCAGAAATCAATAAGCCTGAGTTCGAAAAGCGCCCGGCCACAGCAGAAGAAAAGGAAAAGGATTACTTTTTCGACATAAAAGAAGATATCCCGGATTCAGATTTAAAAGTGCTTGGCCCAAAGGTTACCAGGGAAGTGTGTCAGAAGTATAATTGTTATTCCCTGAAAAGCTTTATCTACATCAAGAACCGGGAGGCGCTGATCACGAAGTCGACGGATAATTATCCGATTTTTTTGTTTGACCATGGCAACTTTAAAAAGCTTTATCAGCCTCTGAACCCTGAGAAGCAGTACCGGTTCAGGTACGTTGGTGAAAAGGAAAAGGATTATGTGAACGGACTGGCCCAGCTGCAGAAGGCGTATGAAGATTACATGAATAAGCAGGTCAAAGAGATGACCGAAGAAGATGGTGGCGAAATAAAAAAGCTGGACGAAGCCATTATCTGCTCAGGAGAACGTGATGCCCTGAACGTGGCCGGGTATGGCTACTACCCTATCTGGTTCAACAGTGAAACGGCCGACCTTACAGAAAAGAACTACAAGGCCATTACCCGATGCGTGGAAACGCTGTACAACCTTCCTGACATAGATGACACCGGCATCAGGTCGGCCATCAAGCTTGGAATGAAGTACCTGGACATCCATCACATTATGCTCCCGGATTCGCTCCGGAAGTTTAAGGATCCGCGAGGGAATAGCAGGAAGGATTTTCTTGATTATATCGAGATATATCCAAAAGCCTGGGACTTTAAAAAACTGATCAACGTGGCGAAGCCCATGCGCTTCTGGATGATGTCATTTACAAAATCGGGCGTGAAATACAACCTGAGCTCAGCCAATACCAGGTTCTTCCTCCAGAACAATGGATTTTACCAGCTTGAAAATAAAAATGCCAAAACAGGGCAGATGTTTGTGCACATCGATGGGCACATAGTGAGGGAGGTTCAGCCGAAAGACATAAAGGGCTACCTGATTGACTTCTGCGAAAAGCAGTACCTGAACAATGAAGTGCTGGAGCTTGTGCTGAACACGAACCGGTTGTCGGAATCAACCTTAACCGGGTTACGACAGATCGATATCGATTTTACCGATTTTGAGGCAGAATCACAATACCTATTCTTCCGGAATAAGGTTTGGAAAGTAACAAAGGATGGCGTATATGAAAGCCGCCCGGGAGAGATTGAACGGTACATGTGGGATGAAGAAGTGATCCCTCACAACGTGAAAAAGATGCCTGAGTTCTTCAAGATTACGCCCGGTCCGGAGGAAAGTTATGATATCAAGATTGAGAGCCACAAATCAAACTACTTCAACTTTCTGATCAATGCATCGAGAATCCACTGGCGCAAAGAGCTGGAGAAGGAACTGGACGAAATGGATGAAGCTGCAGCTAATGAATACAGGAAGAAGCACAAGTTCTCCATCGATGGGCCGAAGCTGACCGAAGAGGAGATCATGGAGCAGAAACTTCACCTGGTGAACAAGATCTTCTCCATCGGTTACCTGCTGCACCGGTATAAAACACAGTCAAGGGCATGGGCAGTGTTCGCCATGGACAACATACTGGGAGAGGAAGGGGAAAGTAATGGACGCTCAGGGAAATCTTTTTGCTATAAGGCCCTTCGATATTTTATGAAATCGGTCACCCTGAGCGGACGGAACCCGAAGATGACGGACAATCCTCACCTTTATGACCGTGTGACAGAACATACTGATTACATCCTGGTGGATGATGCTGATATTTATTTGAACTATAAGTTCTTTTTTGACAGCATCACCGGTGAGCTGATTGTGAACCCAAAGAACAACCAGAGTTACGAGATCCCGTTTGAGAAAAGCCCTAAATATTGCTTCACATCGAACCACGCCCTCCGGAACCTGGACACATCATTAAGCGCGAGGATCCTCTATACTGTATTTTCGGACTACTACCATGAGCGCACAGAAAACAATGATTACAGGGAGACCCGTAAGATCCGTGACGACTTCGGAAAGGATCTTTTTGGCGATGACTATACAGAGGAGGACTGGAATGCTGATTTCAATTTCTTTGCACAATGCATCAGGTTTTACCTGTCGGTTCCCGCACCCCTGAAGGTTAACCCACCCATGGGAAATGTAACTCTGAGGAACCTGCTGGCCGAAATGGGGCAATCGTTCAAGGATTGGGCGGATGCTTATTTTGACAAGGAAGGCGACAACTGCGACACGCTGATATCGAAAGAAGATGCCCTGAAGGACTTTATTGAAAAAACGAACACAAAGGGATGGACAACTAACAAGTTTACCAAGGCGCTTAAAGCTTTCTGCAGGTTCTATAGCTACAAGTACAATCCGAAGTCGTTCCAGAACAGCCAGGGAAGGATAAGCAAGAAGGTTGACGGAACCACAAAGGATATGATTTACGTGCAGACAAAAGATGTGAACCCGGTTGATCTGCACGATGACAATACCAGTGAAGAAGAAATGGTTGCTGCCCCACCCTTTTAGCTACTTAACGTAATGAACGCGATTTCCCTTGAGTATAAGCAGAAGGTTTGGCGATTCCTCGAGAAAATAGAGCCAGACAAGATGTACACGGTTGCGAAGCTGACGGATCCGGCTACCAGGGGAAATTTTATTGCAGCAGTGAAGGAGTATATGGACAGTTTGCCTTACGGTGGCTGGATATCCTTCAATTCGGATTACACAAAATTTTACAGATCAGCAGCTGTGCCGATGGAGCAGCTGGAGAAATATAAAAAGGAGTGACTTGAACCAAAGCCGAACTATTTTAAAATCTAAAATATCGAACAAATGAATTTAATTGAAGGGTTACAAACAGAAATGAACAGGGTAAGAGAAATCATAAAGGTTTATGAAGAAATACCTGCCGGAAATTTTGCAGCCACTATGATGAAGCAAAGTATCAGAGAAGCCGAGAAGCAAATATGCACTGGTGATACTATCGGAATGATGAGAGTATTGAAAGACTTACAATCCTACGAACTATGATAAAGCTATTTAAAGTAGTACATAACAATCACAGAAATAAGTTTTTGGTAGAATGGAATAAGCCGGATGAGCAGCTTTCTCAGGGGTGGTGTGAATTATCTGACTTTGTATTGGTTTGTGAAAAGGTGGAAACTAAAAGTGGTTTTCAATCGATTTGCAGAAACAGTAATACGATTGGAAAAGGCGATATAATGCAGGAGGCCAATACGGTTAATCAATCAGATTATGACGATAATGCAATAAATAAATGGCGTGTGTTCGCTGTATGTGATTATCAATATGAGATTGATTTTGCGCTCATCGCTTATGCAGATGGACAAGCTAAACGACTTGAAATAAAACAAACTTTACTGGAAAATAAATGATTCAACTTTGTGCAAAGCATAACCATTCTCCTGATGCCAGGAAAATGATCGGAGCGCCCACCCTGCCATCAGCAGGGTGTAAAAAATAGTCGGAGCGTAGCGGAGACACCTTTTATTCACCCTCCCTGGGAAGATCCCGGGGAGGGTGTTTTTTTGGGGCCTGCCAGTTCCCTTCTCTGGCAGTGGTTTCTTTTTCCTTACCTTTTATCTATTTACTACTAAAAAAATGTAACTCTGTAACTAAACCTCAAAAAAGCTGACAAAAAGACAGTTACATGGTTACGTTTTGTTTTTTGAAAAAGTGACGGTTACATTTTTTTTGTAACCATACCATTCCAGGCATGCCGGTTACATTTTTTAAAAATACAGGTTACAAATTAAAAAACAAGAAAGCAACTTTATAATTTACTGTGAATGAGTGAAATGAATTTTTATAATTAGCCTGTTACGTAGTTACAAAAAATTCGCGCAAAAACTATGAAAGGTGTAGAAGAAGAAACATGCGCACAATCACATTGAAGAGCTGATTCGTGAATTATATTTAATAAAAAAATTAATTACCTTTATGCCAGGTTGCACTGGCTTAACACATGCCAGCTTATGAACATCGACTTAAAAACCAAACCCCAGGTAACTATCGACCTCGACCCGGTACTGGAGGCATATTGCCGATTAGTATTTAACACCCCGAAAAATCAAAAGGAAATAGTGATCAGGCGTTCAAAGAGGGAAGGCCAGGCCATTTACTCTAAAGTGTGCCCGATCGATTTTCCCAGGAAGCGCCCATTCCAGCAAAACCCGGTAACATTTATCCTTCCGCTTACAAAAGATAATCACTATACTTTGCAGGGACGTTTTTATACCGTGAGCAAGATGGGGGAAGAACAAATCCACGACGACCTGAGCGTGCTTATGGATAAGTGGCTGTTTAAATTCTTCCAGCGCGGGTACCGGAAAAAGTATTCGCAGGATGAAATTATAGTTGCCATACTCAGAGGTCTGAATTTGAGGAAAAATGCAGTGAACTATGATGCGATCAAAAAATTTGACTACCGGGAGCGGAGAAAAATGGAGCAAAAAACCTTCGATGACCTCTTATTGTGCACTGACCCAGTGTATTAAAAAATATTTCATTCATTTTCCAAAAAAAGACCGGAAAATGATTACAAAATTTTAAATAAATGCCATGAATACAAAACTTTTATCGACCGACCGCCCCATTGCATTATATTATGCCCTGCTTTCAGAAATTGTTTCGTACACTGTTGCCGGTGCTGCACAGTGCACAGTTGTTCTTTCAGCTCCATGGAAACTGATTCATACAACAATCGGCACCATCGATGTAAAGGAATCTCCGGAGGAAGCACAGGCAGGCATAAAGCACATTACCCAGATCAATGCGGTTTGCCCCGGACATGGTAACCAGGTGAGCGACACTGCCAATTCAATCCAGGGGAGAAAACTCATATTAAAAGTGGTTTACCGCTCAGGTATTGAAAAAATAATTGGCAATAAATCTATGGGGCCCAAATTGTTCTTTCCTGTGTTGTCGGCACAAACAACCGATCGCCGCCTGGAATCGAAGTGGGAAAACACAGGTCCAAATCTTTATCATACTTAGTCCTTTATAAGGGTAGCTGCCAGGAGTAATATTGTGTTATGAGAGATACGGTATTACAACAGCAATGGCAGTTTCTTCTTTTAAGTCAGGTTTACCGCGGATTATGGGCGGTTAAGCCTGAAATTGCATTGTCGCAGGGTGCAACTGTTCAGCAAATTCTCAACAGGGACTGGACAGGAATGGACCAGACAGAAGATTTGAATGATTCCCGCAAGCGTGCTCAGCTTCCGGTTGCTTTAATTACTGCAGGTGGCAACATAATGGCTTCCTCAGCTTTTGATAAAGCTCCTGCCGGTTCAATTGCCATTATACCGGTTAAAGGTACCATGCTGAAGTACGGCACCATGTGCACATACGGCACTGAAGAAATTTCAGCAAAGATGGATGAAGCCTGTTCTCATAAAAATGTAACAGGAATTATCCTGGATATTGATTCAGGGGGCGGTTCCATTGATGCCGTTGCTCCTATGTTACAAAGCATCCGCAAAAGTATAGCTGCAGGTAAACCTGTTGTTGCCAGTTGTGACCTGGCAGCATCAGCTGCTTACTGGACAGCTTCGGCATGTTCCAGGATTGTTGCCAACAACGACATTTCAGCAGAATTCGGAAGCATAGGTGTAATGATGAGCTTTCACGATATGAAGCCTTATTACGAAAAGGAAGGGATTAAATTCCATACAATCTATGCCCCGGAAAGCGATTACAAAAACAAGCCTTTTGAGCTGGCACTGAAAGGAGAATACGACCTGATTAAGGAAGAAGAGCTCTCGCCGATGGCAATAGGGTTTCAGAATGCCGTGAAGGCAAACCGGGCAGGTAAATTGAAACTGGATGTTGTTGGCTTGCTGAATGGCCGCTGTTTTTTTGCAAAGAATGAAAAAGAAATTTCACTTAACGCCAAAGAGGTGGGTTTGATTGACGAGGTAGGGACTTTCGACACAGCTGTGAGGTTGGTCCGCGACCTGGCAAAATCAGCCTTTGTGGAGCAATATGTCAAATCTTAAATTTTTAAATGATGTTTAAACACGCTCTTAGTATGGTTTTGAGCTACCTGGGAATAGAAGCATTTGCCAAAGCAGAAGGCAAATCGGTTATTTCCGATGCTCAAAAGAAACAGCTGGCCGAGGAATACGGCGAGCAGTTTGTAGCTAAGTTCGAGGCTGACCTGGCTAAACATGAAGCTACAGGTGAGGATCCTCTCCGCGCCCGCCTCGAAGAACGGCTAAGTAATCTGGATAAAATTGTGGCCGACCAGAAAAAAACTCTGGAAAAGCTGCAGGGTGAAAACACCAGCCTGAAAGGGCAGGTAGAAAAACTGGTTGACAAAACTGAACCGGAACCAGTTGCTGAAATTGTTAAGGTGAACGGTAAGCGACAGATTAAATTCAAAGTGAACCGCAACCTTGCACACAATAAAATTGCAGCTGCTTACCTGGCAGGTGACCATCGTGTGCTTGCTGCCGGTGAAACCATTGATGTCGATTCGGTACTTGAGGAATTTGGTGACCTTGTGAACTATGTGAAACTGGATATGATCGGGCAGATCTTCCAGGGATTTGAAACTGCCCAGCACCTGACCTGGAAACGGGGAATCAAGAGCTGGAAAGCTACGCGTTCGCTTATTACTTCGGTAGTGCAGCAGTTTGTTCCGAAATTCACTCCGCTGGGTGACACCACTTTCACCCCGATTGAAATTCCTCTCCGCAGGTTTAAAATCAACGTGTTGATTACTCCTGCTGATGTACTGGACTGGATTTTCAGCATGTACAATGAAGACAAAGATCTGGATGAACATCCGGTGACTGTGTACATCGTGAACAAGCTGATTGTTCCGAAAGCATGGGAAGACCTTGACGACATTATTGCCAATGGTGAGTTTGAAGAGCTGGACTGGAGCAAGGTGAAGGAAGGTGACCCCGGACAGGATCCGCGGAAAGCTATTGACGGTTTTATGACCCAGCTGAAAAAGCAAAAAGCACTTGGGGCAAGCTCAAAGATGAACTATATCGACCTTGGAGAAATTACTGCTGCCAACATTGTTGACAAGGTGAACGAGTTTGTGGACGCGATTGACAAAAAGTACAAGAGGAAAGATATGCCGGTGTTTATCGATCCAACCCTGTACCGTATGTATAAACGCAAGTACAAGGCTCTTTACGGTGCCGGATCGGACAAAGCAGACGACCCGAAATATGGTGGTGATGTAATTGATTTCAGCCGCAACCGATTGGTTCCGATGTACAACATTACCGATTCAGGTGCATTGTTAACAACTCCTCCTGAAAACTTCGTAGGGTTGCGTCATCTCAATGAGCCGGGTGCAACTACCATGTTCTTCCGTAAGTATGATTATGACATGCACTGCCTGGGTGAATTCCACCTGGGTGTTGGTTTTGCGATTGCTGAAGCTGTATTCTATTACATTCCCGATGTAGCTGATTCCGGATCAGGTTCCGGAAGTGTCGGGGGTGGTGTATAGTTGAACTTACTGAACATTCCCTGCCTAAACGGGTGGGGAATGTTTTAATCAATTATAAAAAAACATTACTATGTACACACCAGTAAGTGTTCCTAAGACAGGGGTAAACCCTGGAAGGCCGAAAGGCAAAGATCCGAATATCATCATTGTCCGCACTGATGACATTCTTAATTTCCCGACCCGTGATGCCAATGGGGTGCAGAGTGCCGATGGCCAGAACCTGACCTTAAAGCCAGGAGCAAACGCCATCGCCATTTATGCAACGCCATCGACCATTAAACGCATGGATACAGTTGAAGGCCCACCCGATGGAAAAGGCTGGATACAAAGCCTGGGTTTTGAACACCCTGGCGATGAAGTAGGGTTTGAGGAATGGAAAGAAAACAACGTAAACATCAACCTGGTTGCAATGTCGTTTCGCCGTGGCTTTACTGATGTGAAGCTGCATGGGACCATTGAAGAACCTCTCCAGTTCGAAGTTGAAGAACAGGATGACAATGAGGCCCTGAAATCGACGATCACCCTGAAGTCGGTGATGCGCGGACCAAAGTCGATGGTTTATGTAGGTGAAAAACCCGCACTGGATTCTGATTCAGGCTCGGCAAGTGCCGGAGTATAGCCTGGTTAAATAAGCCACGTTAAATTATTCTCCTTTCTGAAAGCTTCCTGCTGTCAACAGGGAGCTTTTTTTATGTCCTTTTATTGCAATTGCAGATTATTCAAATTAGTGTAAATCAAAAAATTATTTGTTATGGCTGAAATTTCAGAAAAAAATACAAAGAAAGAGATCCTCCAGGCGTATGCTGATGTTGTATTAAAGCTGGAGCGGGCAGAACTGGACAGGGACGGATTTAAAAGAGCTTTTGCTGAATGTATGAATGAAAAGGAAACATTATCAGTACCTGCCTCAGACAATAAAGTGACTGTTGTCATTCCGTTTATTGCTGAATTTGCCCAGGGAAATGAATTGCAGCTGGCACTGAGGTCGTGGGATGAACATTTCAGAGAAAATTTCAATGTTGTAATTATTGGCGACCGGTTGCCCTGGATGAATGATGAGCTGGATGTAATTGAATGCACCAGGGCTGGAGATAATCCTCCGCTCGATATTGCACGTAAAATGAAAATGGCCATTGAAAGCCCGCTTGTGACGGATAAATTTATCTGGACCAATGACGATCAGTACCTGGTATCTCCATGTATGCTGGCCGATTTTGAAACCCTGAAATGCGTGGGTCGACTGGATGAATTCCCGCTCGGAACTAACCTGTACAACCGGAACAAGAAACGTACTTTTGATTTGCTGAAAGAAATTAATGCAGGATTATGGGATTTTTCAACCCATACTCCATTTGTATTTGAAAAGGAAAAACTTTCATGGTTGATTCATAACTTCAACCTGACAGAGGAAGCGCACCTGATATCAACCTTATATCACAATATATTCTTTCCTGGTTTCATCCCCTACAGAATTGATTCGAGGGAAGCACTGTTAAATGATAATCTTAAAATAGGGGTTTACAGGAGCGATGCTGATTTTGCCCTGATGAAAAAACTGCTTCCGGGAAAGAAAATTGTAAATAACAGCCAGCGCGGATGGACACCCCAGCTGGAGGAGATCCTGAATAATACATTCCCCGAAAAATGCCGGTTCGAAGCAGTTTAACCAAGCAGAACCGTATCGACGTAGTACAGTGGATACGAAGCGGGGCACCTTTGAGAGAAGGTGTCTCGCTTTATGCTTTACTGCCTCATGATGCCAGGATATTGAAGCAGGTACAGGAAAAACCTGCTCAGTATGCTGAAGAAATGATTGCTGACATTTGCCAGCTGATGGGAATTACACGACAGAAGTTCAACTCAATAATTAAAGAACATGGAAAAAGACAACCGGAAATTAAACCAGAACCAGCCGGAAGTAAACCTCCGAAAAGGAAAAAAGGTGATAATTTTAGGGGAGATTGGAGTTTTCTCTCCCGTCCAGAATGCCCTACAGAACTCAAGGCACTTGCCGCGGATAAAATAACCTGCTGGCAACGATACACTGAAGCGCACAAAAAATTATTTGACTGCAGCTCTCTTGATGAATGTTACCAGGTAGCACGTGACCTGGTTGAAAACTACAAAGAGAACCGGGAGATACATGAAGAGTTTGCACATTACCAGGAGCATGGAGCTGTACTTGGCAAACACCGGATTTGGAAGCACCTGAAAAAATATGAAAGCCTGCGTGGGAAAAATGTGATTGAACTGGTGAAGCTTCATGAGAAAACATTGCCACACCGGATATGGCGCATTGAAAGTGTAATCAAAAAAGGAGATAAGCCACACCTGCAGGGCGAACGTGAGCGGAGACTATTTGAGGTGAAGGCAGAGCTGGCAGAAGTGAAACGATTGCTGGGAATAAATGGCTAACAAATTTTTCGATATAAAAAAACACATCGAGGACCGTAAACCTTTAATTGATAAAAAGAAGGAATCCGATGATTCAGGCGTGGAGGATCTGACCGATGCCGTTTATAAGAAGTTTGTTGAAAAGACTTACCAGGTGATAAAACGTGTGGAAGAGATTGGATTGCCAGCAAAAGGAGAGCAGCTGCAGCTGGTGACGTTCCGCTCATTTAATGCTGTTCATTTCCTTCATTATGTTGCAAAAAAAGAGAAAATTGAACATGTTCTGATTGTTGTTTATTCAATCAATTTCGAAGCTGCAAGGCTGATTGATGAACTGATTAAGCAGGGACTTATAGGTTCGGCCACGATATTGATTTCGAATTTAAGAAACAAGGCCCACCGGGAAAAGGAACAGCTTACCAGGGATCTGTTTGTTGCCAACCCTGCAATTGACTTGTTTTTTCTGAGCTCCCATGCAAAAATCATTTCGATGGAAACAGCTGCCGGCAATTATTATACAATTTCAGGCAGTGGAAATTTATCATACAATTCGCGTGTTGAGCAATATACATTTGATAACGATGAAGGGATTTACAACTTCACCGGCCGGTGGATGTCGGAAGCCAGGGAATTACTGAAAGGAACAAAAGAATTGGTTGAAACATGAATGATAAACCTGACATATTGAAAGATTATCCGGATTGGTTTCCTCTTGATAAAATTGCAGAACTTGAATCCATTTCAGCTATTGGATATACTCTTGAAAAAATTGCCATGTATTTTGACATACCGGCTGATTTGTTTATTCATGAGTTTCAGACCCCAGGCAGCAGGCTGAGATATCATTATGAGCGCGGGATCCTGGTGAATGAAGCCGATGAAGCAATTGCCACACAGCAGGCAGCCAACGGTGGAAATGCCACCCAGGCGCAGCGACTGGATAAGCGCCGGTACCAGATTATGTTTGACCAGCTAAAAGAACGTATCATTTATGGCAAAGAATAGGTTTGATATCAGCCGGTACCATGAAATTGCCGAATACATCGAGAAAGGCAGTAAATCTAAACTTTCGGATGATGATTTGGAATACCTGGACATCCTGATTAAAATGAACTCGATGCGCCGGAGGTATGGCCTGAATGAAACAATCAGTTTTTTCACCAAACCACCTTATGCCATTTCGCTTTACCGTGCAAAGCAGATGTTTGAAGAATCGATCAACCTCTTCTATTCCGATGAAATACTGGAAAAGAAAGCCGCCCGCAACCTGAAGGCAGAGCAGTTTGAGCAGGCCGCACAGCTCGCCCTGGAGGCAGCTCAAAGTGTGCGTGACCTTGAAATATACCGGGCACTGCTTTGGGACAGCTACAAGGCCCGGCAGCTCGACCAGCCGGAACCGATACAAATCCCTGAAGAGCTGTATAAACGCCCGATTAAAATTTATACCCTGAACCCAACACAGGCTAAACTTCCATCCATCAACCGCAATGAGCTGGCCAAGGAAATTGATTCGCTTCCGGAAACCGAGGCAAACAAGAAAAAATGGAAACAGGAAGCCATGATTGAAGATGTTGACATTATAGAAATGCTCAATGACCAAGCCGACGACGATTAGACTTGACCGTCCCGATGTGGAGGTACGGTACATGAACTGGCTTGCTCAGCTGAGCGGACTGGGCATGTTTCAGCATTTGTATATTGTGGCCGGCCGTGGATCAGCCAAAACCACCTCCTTTCTGGCTGAACGCCTGCAGGAGATGGTTTATGACATGCCGGGGGCACCGGTGGCACTTGTGGCCGATACTTATTCAAACCTGCAAAAGAACGTGCTCCCTACCCTCCAGGAAGGGCTAAGGCTGCTGGGATGGGAAGAGGATGTGCACTACAGGATAGAAAAACCTCCGTATGATCACTGGAAGCAGCGCCCGGCAAACATTATTTCGAGCTATAAGCACACCATTGTTTTCTTCAACGGCTTCAACCTTACAATGATTTCACTCGACCGCCCATCGAGCGCTGCAGGTCGTTCGTATGTGGCAATTATAGGTGATGAAGTGAAATTCTTCCGGGAAGATAAGATTGCCAAACTTACAAAGGCCGTGCGCGGGTACCAGGTGAAGTTTGGAAATTCTGCTTTTTACCGTTCGCAGACATTTACCACCGACATGCCTAACCCTAACCTGATAGGTGAGTACGATTGGATACTGAAGCACCGGAAGAGAATGGATGTGAAGGAAATTATTCGCATCCTGAAGACCGGGTTTGTATTGAACGACATCAGGAAGGAGTATGTACTGGCAAAGGATTCAGGCGACAGGCAGGAGATTATGAAGGTGCAGCGGAAACTCGAGCGATGGGAGGAAAGATGGCGAAAGGTGCGGAAAAAGTCGGTGTTCTTTTATGTGGCCAGTTCCTTCATCAATGCTGATATCCTGGGCGTGGATTATTTCAGCGAAGAATTTGAGACAGCCCTGGAGGATGTGGCCCAGGCATTGCTTTCGCTGAAGCCTTCGCTGATGGCAGGCAACCGGTTTTATCAGAAGCTGCAGGAAAAGCATTTCTATCAGGATGGCAGCGATTCGTATTGGGGAGAGGAGTTCGGTATCCGTGACCAGGAGGACTGCAGGATCCTGGCGAAGCTGGACAAGAGCAAGGCCATTGAT
>OBJA01001315.1_pt1 | contig 17559 bp, 12 predicted proteins | sample 1519751 | NCBI WGS metagenome assembly OBJA01 (sample SAMEA3881238, study PRJEB22517) | soil metagenome | biome: lake sediment; feature: soda lake sediment; material: sediment, water from around vicinity | place: India | collected 2013-12-23 | depth 3 m | reverse complement strand
ATTTCCTCCAGGGGGTCCCATTCGTTCCAGGAGTTGACGGGGCAGGTGCGCTCCGTGGCCTTCATCTCGGTTTTCTCCAACATTGAAATTCGACCCATATCGTCTCCGATTTCGATGGTGTCCCCGTCACCGGGGTTATCGCGGGTTCGCAGGGGGACAGAGCGGCAGTGCGTCCCTAGGGGACAATGTCCGCCACACCATTGGAATTAACGCCCCCATCGTTTTCCTATCTTTTTCGCAATCACCGGTGCGACGGCCAGGGAACCCAGCAGGCTCAACGCCCCGATCACCTGGAATGTGAATATATCGTTGGCGCCGGTTATGGTTGCCATGCTCGCTCCGGCATTGGCCAGGATGAGATTCGGGGGAATAACGCCGACCAGCGTCCCCATGAAGAATATCCGCAGGGGCATCGTGGTCATCGCCGCCGCAAGGCTGACCAGCGAAAAAGGAAAAATGGGGACGAGCCGCATGAAAAGAAGGTGCCTCCATCCCTGGTTATCCAATTCAGCGTTGATCCTCTCGAGCCGCGCCCCGAGTTTTTCCCGGAGCATGCTGCGGAACAGGTAGCGGCCGGCCAGAAAGGTCATTGAAGCGCCGATGGCCGCGCCGATACTGGTGTACATGGCGCCGTGGACGATGCCGAAAACCGCACCCGCGAGCACCGACAAGACCAGGGGGCCTGGAACGGCCAGGGCGCTGAGAACCAGATAGAGGGCGACAAAACCGGCAATGGCGGTGATGCGGTATGCGGCGTAGAAATGTTCGAGGAACTCCCGCGTTTCCCGCAGCTGCGCGAAAGTCAGGTGTTGCCGCAGATCGAGTGCCGACAACAGGGTGATGAGAGCCAGGATCAGAACGAGAAATACGACCCTTTTCTGCAGAGGAGTGATCGGCATTGATTCTTTACAGCGTCATAGGATCGGAGTCGGGATTCGGCTGCGCGCGAGGGGCGTCCTTTTCCATCATCTTGAAACGATGCGAACTGATTCAATGAAAGGTTAGGTGCAATGAACTCACTGTATGATATTCAACCAGTTCGGGCAAGAATTTTTCCTGTACCACGCGCAATTTCCCCTGGTCCACAGAAGCGGCGCCGGTGGCACCCTTCACCCGCGGCCACCTTCTCCTCATGCAACAGGGCCAGCAGCTCGGCGGCCGATACCTTGCCGGCGGGCCAGCTCCTGACAGCAGGATGTCGACCAGATCAGCGATGACCCTTCATCACCAGGGCGGTTTCTTCGGGATTGGCTGAGGTTAGTTCTCTTTTTTGCGAACGAGCGCCAATGTCGCAGGGCTGGGTTCTGTTCCCATAATTTCTTTCAAAACCGTGCAGCAGCGATGGTATGCTTCGATTGCTTCCGCTCCTCTGCCCAGGCTGTTTAAAACACGGATCAAAGACTGGTATAGGGTTTCTGAGGTCTGTTCGACATCCAGGCCACGCTGGTAAACCTCCAAGGCTTCATCAAGTTGTCCCCGCTCGCCTAGAAGCCAACCTAACTCGAGCCCGGTCCGCACGAATTTGCTTTTGAGGCGCTCAGCATACGACCGCGATGGGATCGTTGCCGCATATGCTGAGAACGGGCCGGTGTACAGGGAAAAAGCCTTGCGCAGCAGCTGCTCCTTTTCGGCAGGAGCAGAAGATGCAGCGCCTAGATCAAATGCCTCCTCAAAACTCCATGCGTCCACCCAGCAGCATTTACTTGACAGGAACAGTCGAGGTGTTGCAGAAATCACGGTCTCTTCCCTTTTGAGCATTTTTCGCAGGCGGTGCAACGTCGTGTTCATATTCTGCTGCGCGCGGTCTCCATCGGTTTCGGGCCAGAGCATATCGGCTATCGCTTCACGCGTAAGCCCTCTTCTGCCGGCGCATATTAAAACAGTTAGCAGTTCCATTATCTTTACAGGTGTTTTGGCAAGTGAAGCAGCAATCGACTTTTCCTCTCGGCGAATCTCCTGCCTACCCAGTGTGTAGAGCTTTAGGTGGTATGGCCAACAATCTCCTATCGAGCATGATGCCGGGGCATTGAGTCGATTTCTTTTTATCAGCTCTTTTATGAAAGAGGTGTGAATATCTGCTTCAAGTGCGAGCACACACAGATCAGCAAGTCTTTTTGGATTGATTGCGATAGCAAGATAAATTCCATTTTCTTCAGCGGCCGAAAATGCCTGGCGCAGATAGCCGAGAGCTTGCTGCTCGTTTTTTTTAACTCTTGAAAGATCTGCCGCTGTCATATGGAATAAATATTTGACAAGATAATTATTTGAGTGGATTTCTAATGCAGCGCAACGATTCAGATCCTTTTCCGCTCGAGAAATGTCGCCGCAGCCAAGCATGGCCTGGGCGTGGAGAAGCAGGGTGAGCGAGATATTGAAAGGTAAGCTGCAGGACTCGAGCAAGTCCAATGCCTTGTCTGCCATGACTGCTGCTTCTGTCATGTCCTCCTTTAAGATTGCCGCCCAGGCTGAGATAAAATAAAAATGAGCCCACTCCCATTTGGCCTCCGGCATTAATAAATTTGACATTTTCTTGAGACTTATAGCAGACTGATCAAACCTTCCAAGCAGCAGGGTGCTGTGTGCAAGATATGATAATACCAGACTATCGTATATGTGTATTCCGGTTTCGCGCGCATGTTGCAAGGCTTCTTCACATCTCGACTGACACTGCTGCGGCCGGCCTTCAGCTAGAAGGCAATTACATTCTATTGTTTTTCTGAACTGGCGCATGAGCGGATCAACTGCAAAACGGTCAACGACTGCACCAATGCCTTTTCGCAGCGCCCTTGCCTTCTTTATCTGACCAATCCAGGTGTAAGAAAAAGAGAGCGCGTTCAAGAGGGCCGAAATGGTATGCTGGTCAGTGCAAACCAATAGAAGACTTTCACATTTTTGCTGCCACCTGAATACCTCCAGGTGGTTCGGTCTGCGAAACATAAGTGCGCCAAGCATTCCGGCACAGAACCGGCCGTCTATTTCGGGGGAGTTCTGAACCAGAGGTGAACCTCCGATGCGCAGCCCTTCATCGATCCATCTATCGAGATTCTGGAAACCGGAACGTATAAGTAAAAAAGCATCCACTACATTAGTCCAACTTATCACCTGGCCAATAATTTCCTTTGAAGCCTTAAAGCGTTCGAATGCCCGGACAGAAAACTTCTGACCCTCCCAGGGATCGGTTGGCATCCGGCTGATACCGTGCCACAGGAGCAGCCAGGGGTTTTCTTCACAAAGGCCCTGTGGCAAATTGTTCAGCCAATCCGTCAGCGTGCCGAATCGGCCCTGAGCGGCAAGCACCGGGGCCTGTGACAGAATCAAGCCTGTAAGTCGATCCCAAGCTCCGGCCTGACCGTAAAGCTTGACCGATTCGTCCTGCAGGCCGTCTTCTGCCATTATCTCAGCCGAACGGCACTGGAGATCATTCAAGGTTTCCGCAGGCAATTCTTTGAGCGCGCGTTTTTGCAAGAAACTCCTGAAAAGTGAATGAAACTGAAAACGCGTTCCAAGGCCGTTGCGCTTATCCAGGAAAAAATTGCACCTGACAAGATTTTCCAGTACTTGTTCGGCTGCTTCTTCGCCGGTCAGGCGGCGGGCGCTTTCGACCGCTATTTCCGATAAAAAGGAGACCTGCAGCAAAAAGTGCCGGACGGATGTTTCGAGGTGATCGAACACTTCGCTGGCGAAGTAGTCGAAAATGAGTGAAGGGGTCTGCACGGCGATTGGCTTCAGCGGCACTTCCGCGCCTCGAGTATTCTGCAGCCACAAGATCAGCCCAGCAATCCAGCCATCAGTTAGGCTGTGGAGCGTTTCAGCCTGAGGCAGCACCTCCGGACCTTTTTCAAACGCCTGCAGCACTTGCCGGTACTCATCCACCGTGAATTTCAGCTGCGGCCAATCAGCCACGCACATCAAGCGGTTGGCCAGAAGCCTGGACATTGCCTGCCCGGGCTCTGCGCGGCTGATAAAACATATCTTCACACCGCCGGCGGCATGCTCCACCGCCTGGCACAGAATGCTCTGCAGAGCAGAATCAGCGAGTACCTCTTGGAAGTTGTCGAATACTATCCATATTGGCCGCTCGAATCGCCGGGTCAGTTTCTCGAAAAAACGAATGGCAAATGTATTCATACCAATCAGGTACTCTGGGGTCAAAACGGGCAGCTGCGGCTGAGGGCGATCGGCAACCCGATCCACCGCAAGGCCCAAATAATAAAAAAAAGTGGCCGGATCGGTGTCGCCGACATCGATCTGGTGCCAAACGCACGGGATGCGGCGCTCGGCAAGGTAGCTGGATGCCAGGGTGGTCTTACCGGCTCCAGCTGGGCCCGAAATCCACAATCCATTGAAGGGCGCTGTTTCGTCTAAAAATTTGAATAGCCGCTGGCGCTTTGCTGTACGGTGAACACTGGGCGGGGTGATTTTGTTTATGACCGGCGATGCGGCACGCGGATTTAAATTCTCGGACATTTGATTGCCCTCCTTTAATATCCTGTGCGGATCAACGACGGGGATTGGCGATTATAAAGCAATCCTGCCAGGCCTTCATCCTGCTTCAACATACTCAGTGTATGATCTTCCATCACTTTGAGCAAGAATTTTTCCGGAGCACATTTTACTCCCCGGATCCGCGAATATCCTATACACCGGTTTCATTGAATCGACATCGACTGCAAGCTCCTCAACCAGGGCCTACCGCTAGTGCCAAACCTCGGCCGAAAATGCGAGCTGGGAAACGGGGAGAGATTCGTCGCACAATAAACGTCGAGAGTATGATATACTCATACCTTTGTGAGGAGGTGTGCAATGCAATACGATAAAGCCAAACGAATTACCATCACACTACCACCGACATGCTCTCTAAAACCAAAGGTCTCATCCGGAGCAGATAAGTACCTTCACGAAATTCACTCTTACAAAAGCAAGAAACGAATTTCTCAGACGCAAGGGATGATTCGCGTTTAATTGTGGGACATCCAAGCAAAACATTGACATCCGTACGGGCCTTACGTTGTGGGGAATTGGCCGGTGGACCCGGGCCGGCGAACAAGTGGGAAGCCTTTATGAAGAGAGCAGCAATTGCAAAAAATAAACTTTGGGATTGGATTCGGCAAAGCTTTATAGAACCCAAGGTGGACGACGAACGCCTTTCGGCCGGGCTGAAAGAGGCGATGAGCCGGCAGCCGACGCCTGTGTTATGGCTGCTGGGGAAGACCCAGTCCGGCAAGACCTCGATTATTCGTGCCCTCACCGGCGCTGAACGGGCTGAAATCGGTAACGGCTTCAAACCCTGCACCCGAACCGCAAGCTTTTACGACTTCCCTCCTGAAATACCGGTGGTCCGGTTTCTCGACAGCCGTGGATTGGGCGAAGTCGACTACGATCCTGCCGAGGACCTGCACTTTTGTGAATCCCAGGCGCACCTGGTGGTGGCGGTCATGAAGGTCTCCGATGTCCGGCAGGATGCCGTGCGAGAGGTACTTCATTCCGTGCGCAGGCGCCATCCCCATTGGCCGATACTGATCGTGCAGACCTGCCTGCATGAGGCCTATCCCACCGATTTCGAACACCCGCTGCCGTATCCGTTCGCGGATGACGGCTGGGAGCCGGCGGTGCCGTCGGACCTGCGCCGGCAAATACGTAATCAGCGTGATCGGCTGGGCAAACTGCCGGGCGACGGCCCGGTCTTGTGGGTGCCGGTGGACCTGACCCAGCCGGGAGACGGTTACCTTCCCGTCGACTATGGCCTGGAAGCGTTATGGGCAGCGATCGAAGCCGGATCTTCGCTCGGATTGTGGGATTTGCTGCGCGCCGATCCCGGGGTGAAGGATGTGTATAGTCGGGCGGCGCATCCCCACATCATGGGGTATGTGGTGGCTGCCGCCGGGATCGGTGCCTTGCCGCTGGTCGATCTTGCCCTGGTGCCGGCCCTGCAGTTGAAGTTGCTGCATACCCTGGCCTCCCTTTATAAATTTTCCTGGACTCGCCGTGCTTCCTCGGAATTTTTCGGGCTGCTCGGGACGGGGTTTCTGGCCGGCTATGGGCTGCGCTGGGCGGGACGCGGCGCGGCCAAGCTGATCCCCGGCTGGGGGCAGACGGTGGGCGCGCTCTGGAGCTCGACCACGAGCGCAACGGTGACCTTTGCGCTTGGCAAGGCCGCCTGTCATTACCTGGCTCAGAAGAGTTGCCGAAATGGCGTGAGCGGCAACGACCAGGTCGATCCCAAGATTCTACGCGAGGTCTATGCCCAGGCCCTGGCCCGAGGCCGGAGCCTATCTTTTCTTGGCAAACAACGGGACAGGTCATGAAGCCTCTGATCAAGCAATTCGGTTGGCCACGACTGGCGGCCATCGCCATAACCCTGTTGCCCGTCGGCGCGCTGCCGATTCTCGGAGTCGTCTGGCTGTGGCAAGCGAGTTACCTGTTGTACTGGCTGCAGGGGCTGGTGCTGGGTGGGGGCCTGGGATATGGAATCCACCTCTTTCTCCGCTGGCGGGAGAACCGCAAGCCGCCGGAAGCCGTCACCGCGGCGGACCCGAATTGGCCGCCTGACGCCCTCCTGCCCTGGGAAAAGGTAGAGGCCCTGGCCGAGGAGATCACGCCCGAGGCCTGGCCCCTTTACGCAAATTATTGGTTATGGCTGCTCGGCCGGAAAGCCCTGGAGCTGGTCGCCCGCCACTACCACCCGGAGCGGCAACAGCCGCTGCTGGAACTCCAGCTCCCCCAGGCCTTGTTGATTATCGAGCGGGCAAGCAGGGACCTGCGGCGGAGGATAACCGAGCACATCCCCTTCAGTCATCAGCTTACGCTGGGCGCGCTGGTGCGGGCCAACAACTGGAGGGAGGCGGCCGGCCGTTGGGAGAACGTCTATCGGCTGGGACGGGCGGTGGTGGATCCCGCCTCGGTGCCGTTTCGGGAATTTCGCCGGGCGGTTGCGGGTCGAATCGTCGGCTATGGCCTGGAACGGGTTCAAACCTGGCTGCTCAAGGAGTATGTGCGCAAGGTCGGATACTATGCCATCGAGCTCTATAGCGGAAATCTGCTGCTGGGAAACGAGGACCCCACCTCCGGTTTCACCGATGAATCGCGCGCCGCGGCGGAGCTGGCCGAGGAGATTGGCAGCGCTATGGCCGAACCCTTGAATATCCTGGTGCTGGGCCGGGCCAATGCCGGTAAATCCAGTTTGATCAATGGATTGTTCGGGAAGTTGACCGCCGCGGCGGATGTGCTGCCCGATACCACCTTCACTCTCGTCCCCTATCGGCTTGAGCGGGAAGGGCTCACCGAGGCCTTGATTTTTGACAGCCCCGGCTGCGACACCCCTCTGTTCAAGAAGCAGGCGCTGGAGAAGGCGGTACAGCAGGCCGACCTGATTCTCTGGGTCAGCGCCGCCCATCGCCCGGACCGACGGGAAGAGCGCGGGCTATTGGACAGGGTGCGCGGCTGGTTGAACGACAACCCCAATCGACATCCGGCGCCAATCCTGGTGGTGGTCAGTCATATCGATAACTTACGGCCGCCCCGGGAGTGGCGGCCGCCCTACGACATCATCAATCCCAGAGAAACCAAGGAAGAGAATATCAAGGCGGCGGTGCTGGCAGTGGCCGAGGATTTGAACATGAAGGTTGACCAATGTGTACCGGCCTGCCTGAGAGAAGATCGATACTATAATGTCGATGATGTCCTTTGGGCGGTGATCCTCCAGCACCAGGACGAAGCCAATAAGGCGCGTTTTCTTCGGTGCCTGGCCACGCGTAAGCGAAAAGAGAACTGGGGCCTGCTCTGGCGACAGCTGGGCAATGGCGGGCGATTTTTGCTGGGGCTGGATCGGTCCGGCTGATTTTCACGAAAGGCCAGTCCCGCGGAGGGAAAAATTATGGCGAAAAATCTATATATCACCGCTCTCGAACCGAAAAGCGGCCTGTCCCTGATCACCCTGGGCGTCATGGAGTTCCTGGTCCGCAATCTGGGCCGGGTTGCGTTTTTCCGGCCGATCGTCAACGGACGGCAGGCCATGGAGGGCCGGGACGAAGTCATCCATCTCATCTCCAGCCACTACGATCTCGGCGTCCCCTATGAGCGGATGTTCGCCTATACCTTCGAGGAGGCGCGGAGCCTCATCTCGGAGAAGCGCAGCGACAAGCTCCTCGAAGGCATCCTCGAGCGCTACAAGGCCCTGGAAAGCGACTACGATTTCGTGCTCTGCCTGGGCACGGATTTCGCCAGCGATTCCGCCGCCTTCGAGTTCAACCTCAACGTGCAGATCGCGGGCAACCTGGGCTGCCCGATCCTGATGCTCGCCAGCGCCCGGGACGGGTCGGTGGAAGGGGTGGGAAAATCCTGCCGGTTCGCCGTGGAGGCCTTCGAGGAAAGAGGGATGAACATCCTGTCGCTGATCGTCAACCGAACGCCGGCGCACCTCCAGGCGGAGCTGCTTGACGCCCTGCGCCGCGTACTTGCCGGCAAGCTCGACCTGATCTACTCCATCCCCTACGAAGAGAGCCTCGACCGGCCGACCATGGCCGAGATCGCCCACGCCCTGAACGCCAGGGTGATCTTCGGCTCGGAGCGGCTGAACCGCCCGGTGTCGCGGTTCGTCGTCGCCGCCATGAACCTGCGCAATCTCCTGCCGCGGCTGGCCAACGACAACCTCATCATCACCCCCACCGACCGTCTGGATATCATCCTCGGCACCCTGGCCGCCTACCGCTCCACCAATCTCCCCAACATCGGCGGCATGGTCCTGACCAGCTACCTGCAGCCCGACGACCTGCTGCGCAACCTGCTGCACGGCATGGAGGACCTGGTGCCCATCGTCAAGGTGGAGGAGGACACCTTCACCGCGGCGACCAAGATCAAGGCCATCCACAGCTCCATCACCCCCGAGGCGCCGCTCAAGGTCGCGGCCGCCCTGGGGCTGTTCGAGGCCCATGTGAACACCACCGCACTGCGGGAGAAGATAATCGGTTACAACCTGCTCTACACCACGCCGAAGATGTTCGAGTTCAGCCTGATCAAGCGGGCCAGGCAACACCGCCAGACCATCGTCTTGCCCGAGGGCGAGGACGAGCGGATTCTCCGGGCGGCGGAGATCCTGCTGGCCCGGGAGGCCGTCGACCTGATCCTGCTCGGCCGGGAAAAGAACGTGAAAAAGAAGATCCAGGCTCTGGGGCTTTCGCTCGCCGGGGTGCCGGTCATCGAGCCCGCCCTGTCCGAGCACTTCGAAGACTATGTCGACACTTACTACCAGCTGCGCAAACACAAGGGGATCACTCCGGACAACGCCTGGGACGTCATGTCCGGGGTCAACTACTTCGGGACCATGATGGTCTACAAGGGCCACGCCGACGGCATGGTCTCGGGCGCCGCCCATTCCACCCTCAACACCGTGCGGCCGTCGCTGGAATTCGTCAAGACCAGGCCGGGCAGCACCATCATGTCCTCGGTCTTCTTCATGTGCCTCGAGGACCGGGTGCTGGTCTACGGGGACTGCGCCGTCAACCCCCGGCCGACTGCCGAACAGCTGGCGGAGATCGCCGTCGAGTCGGCCAGGACGGCGGAGCTCTTCGGCATCGCCCCGCTGGTGGCCATGCTTTCCTACTCCTCGGGGACTTCGGGTATCGGCGAGGAGGTGGAGAGGGTCAGGCGGGCCACGGAGATCGCCAGAAAGCTCGCCCCGCAGCTGCCGATCGAGGGCCCGATCCAATACGACGCCGCGGTGGACCCAACGGTCGCCAGGACCAAGATGCCGGACAGCCGGGTCGCCGGCCGGGCCACCGTCTTCATCTTTCCCGACCTCAACACCGGCAACAATACCTACAAGGCCGTCCAGCGTTCCGCCGGGGCCGTGGCCATCGGCCCGGTCATGCAGGGCCTCAACAAACCGGTCAACGACCTGAGCCGTGGCTGCCTCATCCCGGACATCGTCAACACCGTGGCCATCACCGCCATCCAGGCCCAGGCCCAGAAGGGACTGGCGTAAAAATCAGCCAACCGGCCAAGCACGATGATCCACCGCATCCGCTCGTTGATCGTCCTTCTCGCCCTGGTCGCCGGAGGCCTGCTGGTCGCCGTCCCGCCATCCTTTCTGACCCCGGAGGCGGCACGGGCCGGCGGCTTCACCCTCCTCGTCCTGTCCCTCTGGGCCACCGGGCTGATCCCCGAATTCCTCACCGCCCTGATCTTCTTCACCGGGGCGATGCTGCTCGCCCTCGCCCCGCCCGCCGTGGTCTTTTCCGGCTTCACCTCCACGGCCTTCTGGCTCATCCTGGGCGGCATGGTGCTCGGCGCGGCCCTGCATGCCACGGGGCTCGGCCGGCGGCTCGCGGCGCTCATGGCAACCCGGCTCGGCCGGAGCTATGCCTGGCTGGTCTTCGGCCTGGTCCTGGCCGGGATGCTGTTCAGCCTGTTCATGCCCTCGGCCTTCGGCCGGGTCGTCCTCCTGGTGCCGATCGGCGTGGGCATCGCCGAGCAGTTCGGCCTGCAGAGGGGCAGCAGGGGCTATACCGGCATCGCCATGGCGGTCGTCCTCGGACCGCTCCTGCCGGGATTCGCCATCCTGCCCTCCAATGTGGCCAACATGGTCCTGGCCGGGCTCGCCGAAAGCCTCTACGGCTATTCGCCGCTGTACGGGGAATACCTGTTCCTCCATTTCCCGGTTCTCGGCCTGCTCAAGGGATTGCTGCTCTGGGCCCTGATCCTTTTTCTCTTCCCCGCCTCGCTGGCGGGCGGGGCCGGTGAACCCCGGGCCGAGAGAACCCCGATGCAGCGGGACGAGAAAATCCTGACCGTGGTGCTGCTCGCCCTGCTCGCCCTGTGGGTCACCGATTTTCTCCACCATATCTCCCCCGCCTGGGTGGCCATGGCCGGGGCCTGCATCGTTATGCTGCCGGCGGTCGGCATCGTCAAGCCGCAGCTGTTCCAGCAGCAGATCAATTTCGGCTCCCTTTTTTACATAGGCGGAATTCTCGGCCTCGGGCAGATGATCAACCATACCGGCCTGGGCAGCAGCCTGGCCGAAAAGTGCATCCAATTGCTGCCGCTCGACCCGGCCCACCCTTTCCTCAACTTCTCCTGGCTCGGCGCCCTGGCGCTCTTTACCGGGGTCTTCACCACCCAGCCGGGCATCCCCGCGGTGCTGACGCCTTTTGCCGGGGAGCTCTCGGCCGCCACCGGCCTCCCGCTCGAGGCCGTGCTGATGACCCAGGTCCTCGGCTTCTCCCAGCCGCTCTTTCCCTTCCAGGTGCCGCCCCTGCTCGTCGGCCTGCAGATGGCCGGCGTCCGCGGGGCCGAGGGCTTCAGGGTCTGCCTGCTCCTTGTGGCGGCTTCCTTTCTGTTCCTTTTCCCTGCCGCTTATCTCTGGTGGCGGATGACAGGCTGGCTGTGATCGGCCCGCCGGGAGTTGGTATCAACCGATTTTTGTGGATTGACATCTTTGTGTGGCTGATTTGAAAAATTATTGGATAATCCAGAATCAAAATATGGGTATCGAGAATTTTTTTCAATAAACAGGATTTAATACTTGTTAATCAGACAATTAACCCATAATATATTCATGGGTTATAAGATATTTTATCAAATTTCGATCGATGAAACACGAAGAGTTTTTTCGAAAACATCCGGTATTCACCAGCGAAGAGCTGGACAGGCACCTGGCGGCCAGAGGAAAGCCGGGCAAGAGAACCAGGGAATCTTTGTTGGATTACCACCGGAGAAGAGGACACGTCGTTCTCGTCCGTCGTGGATTGTATGCCGTCATCCCACCAGGCGCCGATCCCGACTCATACCCTGTCGATCCTTTTCTGGTTGCTGCGAAACTGACGAAAGATGCCGTACTCTCCTACCACACGGCGTTGGAAATTCATGGGCACGCCTATTCTGTAAGGGAAGATCTCACCTATTCGTCGACCCGCCCTGTACCTTCCGTCGTTTTCCGCTCCCGAGTCTTCCGCGGGGTCAAATTTCCTCTGGCGCTGAGTCGTGCAGAAAAAGAAAATATTGGGGTCATTACCGTCGACCGTGCCGGACAGGATATCCCGGTTGCCAGCCTTGAACGAACCATGGTCGATGTCCTTGATCGGCAGAATCTTTCCGGAACCTGGGAAGAAATTTGGCGCTCACTGGAATCTGTCGAATTTTTCGATCTCGATAGGGTCGTGGAATATTGTCTTCTGCTTGGCAATGCGACGACAGCGGCAAAGGTCGGCTTCTTTCTCGAACAGCACCGGGAGTCCTTGATGGTAGAAGAGCACCATCTCAAACCGCTTCAGGATCATCGCCCTCGACAACCGCATTACCTTGACAGTTCGAGCAGGAAATCCGGCAAGCTCGTCGCGAATTGGAACCTGATAGTGCCAAATGCATTACTTGAACGAATTTGGGGAGAAATGCTGTGAAAATTTCTCGGGAAAAGATTATCGCCCAAGCGGAAGCGACAGGATTCAGGCCGGATGTTCTTGAAAAAGTGGCACACCTGCTGGGCTTGCTCAAAGCTCTTGGCAGCCATCCTTTCTTAAAAGGCAAACTGGCCCTCAAAGGGGGAACGGCCCTGAATCTTTTTGTCTTTGACGTGCCCAGACTCTCGGTTGACATCGACCTGAATTATGTGGGGGCCGAGGAACGGGAGGCCATGCTCGCCGAACGTCCCAGAATCGAGCAGGCAGTTCAGGCAGTATTTGCCCGGGAGGGGTTCACTGTCAGGCGTATGCCGGAAGATCACGCCGGCGGTAAATGGTCCTTACGCTACCAGAGCGCTCACGGCCAGGGAGGCAACCTCGAGGTTGACCTCAACTTCATGTTCAGGGTCCCGCTATGGCCGGTCACGATAGCCGATTCACATCCGGTGGGCGCCTGGCAGGCCGACAAAGTACTGATAATGGATATTCATGAGTTGGCTGCTGGAAAACTGGCTGCTCTGCTGGCACGCCGGCAGGCAAGAGATCTGTTCGACAGTCATGCCATCCTGCACATGGGAAATCTCGATCAGGATAGGCTGCGAAAGGCATTCGTCGTCTATGGTGCCATGAATCGCAAGGATTGGAGAAGGGTTTTCGTTGACGATGTGAAGTTCGACGCGGATGAATTGGCCCGCCAACTGATTCCGACCCTGCGCATTGATCCATCCAGAGAGCAAGAATCATTTGCTGAATACGGCAAGCGTCTCGTGGAAGAATGCCAAAGGGCTCTGTCTATCGTGCTTCCTCTCTCCGACGCCGAAAGAGCATTTCTCGATCTGCTGCTCGAACACGGTAAGATTGACTCTACAATCCTGACCGCAGAACCTGCCTTGCAGCAACGCATTGAAAGGCAACCGCTTCTTGAGTGGAAGGCGGTCAACGTTCGGAAACATAAGGGGCTGTAGCTGCTTCTGAACCATGATGGTCTACAAGAGCCACGCCGGGAAGGCATCCGGCCACCCCACAAGATGAATCTTTCCTCAAGGTGCCTGGAGGAAGCAAAGCTGCGCCGCTCCAGGAACGAGTAAGATACATTATCTTCGATTCACTCGATATTCTCTTGAGCTGAGGAAAGTGCAATGGTATTAGTCCGCGATAGGCCTTGCATGTAGTTTCTGCCACCGCGAATTTCACCATAAGGGACTAAGCCATGGCGCAGACTGACCGGCTGCACGAATTACTCAGTATCTTCCACAACAGGCGATATCCCATCCGCACCACTGAAATCGCCTCCCTGCTGGAATGCTCGATCCCGACGGTGAAGCGCTATGTCGCCAAACTCCGCTACCAATACGGCGCCCCCGTACGCTTCGATCCGCAAAAGCAGGGATATATTCTCGAGAAGCGGGACGGCGATTCGGTCGAGATTCCCGGGTTGTGGTTCAATGTTTCCGAATTGCACTCCCTGCTCACCATCCATGAGTTGATCAACCAGCTCGACCCCGGACTGCTCAAGGCGGAGCTCCAGCCTTTGCGTCAACGCATCGAAAGAATACTGAGCAGCAAGGGTATCAAGACCGGGGAACTGGTCCGGCGCATCCATTTCATCGGAGTGGGCATCCGCCTCTGCTGCCCCCTGGCCTTTCGCCTCGCCACCACCGCCCTGATGGAGCGCAAGCGCCTCAAGCTGCGCTACCACGGGCGGAGCGAGAACAGGTCGACTTCCCGCCGTGTTTCGCCGCAGCGCCTGATCTATTACCGGGGGAACTGGTATCTGGCGGTGTACTGCCACACTCGAAATGACCTGCGCACGCTGGCCCTGGAACGGATGAGCGAGCTCGTTCCCCAGGAAGCGGATTGCGTGGAGATCGACGAAAGCGAACTGCGGGAGCACTTCACCTCCTCCTTCGGCATCTTTGCCGGCCTCCCGGAACGCCAGGCGGTGCTGGTCTTCTCCAGAGAAAGCTCCCGCTGGGTGGCAGAGGAACGCTGGCATCCGAACCAGCAGACCCAAACCCTGCCCGACGGCAGGTTTGAAATGGTGCTCCCCTATTCCAACCAGCGCGAACTGCTGATGGAGATCCTGCGCTACGGACCTGATGTCCACGTGGCCGGGCCTCCGGAACTGCAACAGGCGGTCCGCGAACGTTTGCAGCAGGCTTTGCGGCAGTATGAAAAAAATGAAGAATAGTCGGCGGCGGATCACATTTTGATCCTGGGGGGTTGTAGTGTGATGGCAACGAGGAAGAAGCTGAGTATTTTTCGATTCAACCTTTTAATGGAGAAAATTCAATAAAGTGAATGTTCAGGAATCAATCAATCCACTGACGCATTCGATGCAATTTCGACCACGATGAGAACTTGCTCCTTTGAATTAACATTTTTAAAATTAGGAGGAATAAAGATGGAACCCACGTGTACAATCCTCACCCAAGCTGTTAAAGAAGATGCGGCAATTCGTCGTGTGCAGCGGCTTCAACCAGTCGGTGGTCCTGGCGACAAGATTTTTCCACCAACTTATCCGGGCGTTAGGGATAATGATCCCGCACGTCACTTGTTCGAAACCAGACGTATTGGCGGACAAGACATGAGATGCGTCATCTTAGACAGCGTCCAGAGTCAGGCCAATCGTCTCGAAGAAGCCATACTGGATCTCGTCAAACATTCTATAATTCGGGTTCCACATGCAGTCGTCGATTTTACAGGCCAAAAGTTTGAAGGCCTCGACGTAGGTGATCTGGGTGAAATCACATCCTTCGAAACGCCACATCGCATTTTTGATGCGATTATCCGCGACAGCAAATTGGGCGACATCAAGTTTACCGACACAGATCATTACAAAGAACTCCTCAAAGCAAAACCGACCAATGCCTTTGAGGTATTTAGAGTCAGTCCTACATCGCTTGTGTTTGGAGTCTGGAATTCGACGGGCGACGGTGGTGGAATCGGATCAAAATTCACCCGTACCGTTGTTTCCGAAATTGTGGGTGTTAATGCTGTCGAAGGCCAAAAAGGAGCAGTCCGGATTGACCCGCTCAGCATCCGGGCAGCAGTTAAGGTAGTCGGTGGCCCGCTAAACTGGCTGTTGTCAACTGGCGAGAAAGGTGAAAAGTCTTCCAAACCATCAGAGATCAACCACTCCAACATTATCTCCAATCTAGTCCCAGGCGGCGTCACATTTGATTATGCCCTCCACACCGCAGTGATCAGTTGTGCATGTCTACGCCGACTGAAGTTCCCTGACAGACAAGACCATAACGCCGGGCAGACAGTACTGGCGGCCCTGGCTCTCGTGGCGCTGACTCACCAGGACAAGCTCGGATACGCCCTCCGCTCCCGGTGTGATCTGGTATGTGATGGTAAGGCCGAGTTCGAGATTGTACACCCTGACGGAACCTCAACACCCTTCTGCATAACATCCGGCAAGGCGATCTCGATTCTCCAGGAAGCCATCCAGCAAGCAGTCAATGCTGGCTTTAGCTGGGATCATGAACCGTTACGCCTGGTGCCACAAGAACGATTGGTACAACTCGTCGCACTTTCTCGAGCACGTGCCCTTGAAGGTGAGTCCGAAGACACGCAGACCGAGTGAGGTACGCCATGCTCGTATTTGAAATAGAATACCTCTCCGGGGTGTCCGTGGCGGCATCTCCAAATCACCGAGAAATCCCCGAGTGGCCGCCGCACCCCGATCGTCTGTTTCAAGCCCTCGTTGCAGCCTGGGGCCGAAACGATCCCCCTGACATTGATGAAAGAAATGCTTTGGAATGGCTCGAATCTATCCCGAAAGAAAATCTAACTATCTCCGCCCCGAGAGGATGGTCCCGGGATGTGGTAACGGTTTTTGTTCCACCTAACGATGTCGAAACAAAGGGGAAAGTCGGGGATAAGATTCCGAAGAAACTTGGCGAAACCATTCGGACGATTCCTGAACTACGCAAAAACAGACAGCCACGTGCTTTTCCCGCAGTGACGATACCATTCGGAGAGTCTGGTATTCTACATTATGGGTGGCCTTTAAAGGGATCCCATAAGGATCAGTTGAATAACCACAAGCCAGCTCTGACACGATTGGCGAAAGAAGTGACTTATATCGGACATTCCCACTCCCTTGTCCGTGTGGTTCTGGTTGACGCCCTGCCCAAAACCATTAACACAGACTGGATGGAAGGTGCCAGGGCGACACTTCGGGTGCCGTATCCAGGTCGGTTCAAAGAACTCCAAGACGCATATACGCGGTGCTTCGACTCGCATCAAATTATCCGCCCCCGTCCATCTCTGGCCAGCCAAACCTTGGTTGCCCAGCGCCCCGCGTCATCAACGACTCATTTCGATGCTGACAACATTACTGTTTTTGCCGATGCGGGCGGATTTGTTCCGACGCTGGCAGCTTTCCCGGCCGCTGCTAAACGGATGCGAGATGCCTTACTGCACTGCACACCACCAGGATTTAACATCCCCACACTATTGTCAGGACACGAACTGGATGGAACACCGACCGCTGCCCCACACCTGGCAATTATCCCCTTCGCAGATGTGGGATGGTCATATTCTTCGGGGCGTCTAATGGGAATGGGCCTGGTCTGGCCTTATGATGTCTCAATCGAGGACAGGCGTAATGTTATGCACAGTCTTGCTGTCTTTCTGAGCAAGGGGGACGGTCTTCTGCATTTCGGGAGGAGTGGTTCATGGCATTTGACGCTTACGCCTGAGTCGAGCCTCGCATCTTTACGGTCGCCCCGTTATGTACGCAAGGCTCTCAGATGGGGAACGGTATTGCCCATGGCGCTAGATCGACATCCCAAAAGAAAGCCTGGCGAATCCCTAACCGACATCATAGCTCAGGCCTGCCTCAATATCGGTATTTCTCCGGAAACGGTGGATGGTATGAATGTGGAATTACATGAACATTCGCCGATCAAAAGCGGCCCTTCCGTCAAGGAAGTATCCTCATCGCTGCCGAAAAATAGCCCGTATCGCGGCAAACCTCTCGTTCATTTGGCAATCACTTTCGCTCACCCTGTTGGTGGCCCCTTACTTTTGGGAGCCGGGCGCTTCAGGGGGCTTGGTTTATGTTTGCCCCTTGCTGGAGGACAAAAAGATGCCTGAACTAACGATTAACGATTTTCCTGATTATTTTAAGGCACTGCATGGTGTTCCACCTTTT
>OBJA01001314.1_pt1 | contig 17566 bp, 13 predicted proteins | sample 1519751 | NCBI WGS metagenome assembly OBJA01 (sample SAMEA3881238, study PRJEB22517) | soil metagenome | biome: lake sediment; feature: soda lake sediment; material: sediment, water from around vicinity | place: India | collected 2013-12-23 | depth 3 m | reverse complement strand
ATTGTTCTTCAATTCGATATTCCCGAACTGTCACGGGCTCTTCGGCTCACCGGCAGTGTCGCTAAAGTCGATCGGTTTGCACATGATGGCAAATGCGTTTACACGAAAGCAAGAATCACTGGCCTTTCCGGTGATGCCGACGCACTCAAGTTTTTTTCTCCGGGAGCGTTGATTGAATCCAGAAAAAGCTGGCTGGATATGAAGCGACACTAGATATCAGCCCATGCAACTGGTTATCAGAGGACACCAGAGCTTCACTCTTCATACCCTGGGTGCGTTTAGTGATCTTTCTTAATGAACAGGCCTGAGATACTGCCTCTGTGTAGTTGGACAGGAGTTCTTGCCAGAATATATTTGTTTACCTGGAACAGTGGAATCTCACTGAGTTCCTGGAGTCGTCTGGTTTCATCCTTTTCATCATCAAACCAGATTGCTGCAAGCTTCAGCTGTTCACTGCGGTTGTGGAGAATCGTTTCAGGAACCCATCCGACAGCACAATCATAGCTTCGGGCTATGAGTGCCTGTTCGTAGTCGCGGTGGTCGGCTGCGATGAGGGTGCTCGGTATCGAAGCATGTGAAAGATCAGCCAGCAGTTTCTCTGCAATGATCTTTGATATCGGATCATCTTTTCTGTAGAGAATTCTGCAAGAAGCGGAGGGTTGTGACTGTATTTGGGCACCTGCTGGAATAAAACCCTCCGGAACGGGTTCATCCGTGCACAGGGCTGTGATTGCGTTGCCCTCAGCCTTCACAAAATTATGCAGCAGATCATTGTTAGTGACGATCGATTTGATTTTCTGCCGGAGTTTGAGATCGCGGGTTGCACAGGAGAGAAAGTACCGATCACCAGGGATTGGCAACAGCGAACTGTTTTTTGCCAATGCATTTCGGGCGTACTCAAGATCGCTCTGAGCTGTGAGTACAACAGCATCATATTTATTCAGAGAGAAGGAAAGAATCGGATTGGGGTCGCCACCGGTCCGAAGAATAATTTTGTCCAGATACGGCTTTTCCGGGCCAGTATAAACATTGGGAAGCAGTATGTGTTCTCCATTGTCGCTTTTTTCGATATAATATTTACCCATTCTGAAAAGACTGTTAAGTGTGCTCCTGGAGCGCAGGCGTTCAAGTGCCGACGAATCTGGAGTTTGTAATTTCAGATATACTGTCTTTTCGTCAAGAGCCCCGAAACCTCTGATCAGAGCCTCTTTGCCTTCGATGAACTCCCGGACTCCCTGGACAGAACGGAAAAGCGCAAGTCCTTCAGCCGGGTACATTTTGATGAAACGAGTCCAGAGGTCTATGAAGTCAAGAGCTGAAAGGACCTTGTTGGAACCATTGACAATGCGACCGGATAGTTTAAAGGTTATTTTGCGTTGCGATAGATCAGTAACGGTCAGAATGCCACTTTCGATTGAATCGGAACTGAAGGGTTCAATACTGGTAAGAGATGAAAATGTCGGATCAATGGAGGTCCTCTGGTGGTAGATTCTCACAGTCCCACCATATTCAGGAATGAGTGTATCCTCAAAAACTGGTGCCGTATCCTGTACCGTGTTAATCAGGGCTCCTTCAATTGTCTTCTCTATAAAAGCCGAGCGCTCCAGAGTTTGCAGAGAATCCATCTGCTCATGGTCACTGTTTTGCGGGAGAATCATGATTCTGATATACTGTGTGCTGGAATCATTGTGGAATTGTACAAACGGGTATGCGTGAAGAAACTCTTTAAATGAAGAAGTAAATGCTGTTCTCTGCTCGGTATTTGAAAACTCGATCACATAGGAGGTGGTGTCTCCATTTGCAGTCGTAATCGGTGTTTTGCCGGTTTGAGGTGGTTGGGACTGTGTTGTTGTCATAACCCGGGGTGAACAACCCAGAAGGATTAAAATTCCAGATAGAGCAGATATGACAGGAAGAACAGGTTTCATCTGATTATTTCTCCGGATCGACCCGTGAGGGGTGAAAAAGGCGATTATCTACTCCTGCATTGCAGAGCAGGACAGGATATAAAAATATACCAGTTTATCAGAGTTGTCCAAGATATCGAATAATCTTGTCTCCGGCAGCAGATCTTTTTCTCCTCACTCCTGCTTGTTTTCACCATTTCTTGAACAGAGGCTGCAAAAAAGATTAGTTTTTAATACTTTGCCGTAAAGTATTCACTATTGAGCGTTTCTGTGGTATGCTGTTTTAAGGCATTGAGTTGAGGGGAGATTCTGAAAAGATGCAATTTTTCTTCACTCCGCAGCGTAGATGAGCAGAGATCCGGAACGGTACCGTGTCCCAGGCTAAAGGTGGTTCATGAAAAAGCATCCTGTCATTAAAATAATTCTGATTATTCTCGTGGCATGCATTGGTTTTGTTCTTATCAGTGCTTACCCTTCGTTTCTTCTGGCCAGATTTGTTTTTAACCGGCATTTCGAGCACTGGGGAGAAAAGCTGGTCAACCTGGAAAAACGGGGTTTGTTATCGAAGAAATATGGAGCAGGCTGGCAGGACGTCTTAACGGATCAGGCGATGGCAGAGGAGGCAGCCCGAATAACCGACAAAGGACATTATGGCTCTGAAGAAAGTGACTGTACTGGCGTGCAGGTTGTTGATGGAATTACTCTTGCCGATTATCCCTCGCTTTCGATTATCGATCGACTTCGTGAAGTGCGTGAATACTCTAGTACCATAGAAATTGTCGACCGGCTCGATCGGCCGCTGTCCAGCATCAAGACAGACCATCAGCGGGCAAAGATTCATGAGTTTCCGCCGGTTTTGATAACAGCATTGATCGCTGCTGAAGATAAAAAATTCCGTACGAATCATATGGGATTTGAGTTCGACAGTTTTGTCAGAGCTGCACTGCGTTCTGCATGGAATGCGGTTTTTACTCTTCGAAAACAACCGCCACGTGGCACCTCCACAATCACCCAGCAGGTCGCAAAACTGTTCATCTCCAGACTGGATGAAAAAGGGATGCGGCAGGTAAGTCGTTCGGTTGACCGGAAAGTAAGGGAGCTTCGCCTTGCGGTTGCACTGAGGAAACTCTACTCCGCAGATGATATTCTGGAGGTATATCTTAATCACTGTGTCACAAGCGACTTTGGCATGATTGGCTGCAAGGATATTGCCAGGGGATTGTTTAACTGTGATTTACGGGATCTCACTGATGCACAATGTATTTACCTGGCACGTATGGTAAAATGGGGAAGAAATTTCAAAACGAAAATCGCAACACAATGCCGCATCGATATGCCACGAATGGGTGAAGCACTCAGGTGGAGCCCTGAAAAACAGCAGCAGGTCCTCAGAGAGATCGATTCTTTGACTTTTGCACGGCCGCGCCGCTTTCAGGGTGGATATGGTCCGCTTGTTGACCTGGCAAACGAATTCTGGCTCATGACCCTTCAGAAAAACGGCTCCACACCTGAGCAGCTCAAGCAAATGGACCTTATCGATCCTAACTCGCTTGTACGGAAAAAGGGTAATCTGAAAATTAAACTCTCCATCGATCTGCATCTGCAAAATGAGCTGGAAAAACTGGTGAGTGCCCGCGGATATGGACCCGATACCACAATTGTGAATGAAGTCCGCATCGGAAGCTCCGGTGAGACGATCAGAACCTCTGAAACGCCACGCGATACGATTCGCTCTGTTACCGTTCTTCATGAATCAGCAGACTTTCATGAGCCTGGCTCTGATTACATAACGACTCTCAATCCAGGTGATTCTGTCATAGTCAATATTCGGTATGGAAAACAGCAGTACCGCAGAAGCGTATTTTACTATGTTAAGAAACCGGTGTTGGTCAATGGACAGTATTATGCGTATAGTATCATGGATTCACGAACCGGGAAACTCCTTGCTTATTATTCAAAAGACCAGCTCGGATCCAAACTGGCCTGTCTTCTGAAAAACAGAACACCCAATGGCTCCTCCACCGCCAAGCCAATTCTTAATGCACTGAACTATGATCTTGGTATTTTCAAGCCATATTCAAAATGGACCGATACTATTGCCGTTTATGAAAATGTACCGTGGAAGCGCCAACTCGACTATAAAAGAGGAAAACTCATCGGTGTTATCTTCGATAACAGTGCAGTGCGCGGAAGGGGATACCCGGTACATAATCATGATAACATTTTCGAGGGATGTCAATATGTCTTTGACCTTCTGGCCACATCCAATAATATTCTTGGTGTTGAAACGGTATACCGGCTCAATTCCCGACTCTACGATCAGGATGGCGAGATTGTTCCTGAGGCCTTCCGGATGGTGCAGCTGCTTTACAGAATCGGTGCATTTTCCAGAGTAAAGGATTCCCTGAAACTCTCATCCATAACGGGTGTTCGAGTTTACAAAGAAATGTGCAGAATCATTGGAACCGATGTGGACTCGATGATGTCATTTGGAAAATATCGTCCTGTTTCTGACAGTATGTATTCGGTTTCCCTTGGTACGCTGGAGATGAATCTTTACGAACAGATGCATCTGTTCAATGCCCTGTACAATAACGATCTGATTGAACAACCAGCCTCTCACCCTTCACTGGCAATCGAATCTATAACACTCAACGGGGATACCGTAGCGATCAATGATACAATCAGGCGCTATCACCCCTTTGCAGAATATAACAATATCCGCCCAAGCTGTCTGGGAATGCATAAGCGGTTGGTATCAAATCCTGCTGATGGATTGATAGAGTACGATATGCCCTACCAGCGTGATTACAATGACCCCTCGTTTACCGACCCGCACTTTAACCCTGAAGCATTCTGGGTGGATGAGCCACTGACTAATTTCGCAAAAAGCGGCACCACCGATGATGTCATACGGCCTTTCAATGTCGATGCTACCAGTAGTAAACGAACCAATTACGGGATGTGGAATGCGGTGATACGAGTTGATCTATCAAAATTCGCCGGAACGGGTGAACCCGATATCCGCGATATAACCGTTGCCTGTATCGGAGAGTGTAATACGAAATTTACCGGTGCCCGGGATGGAAAATCACTACATAAATTTCTCACCGCAGGATTGCTGAAGAAAAGCGGCATCAAATCACCGAACGGATTCTATGCTGCATATGAACAGTATTTGCGGCAGACAACACCACTTTCAGAAAACTGCGGCCAGGAGATTATCCCTTCCGAACCTTCTCTTCCATCCACGGTACCTGCGGTCAATATTATTCAGTATCGAAGCAACGCCTGGATGGATTCCCTGGGAGACTAAGAGCGGTGTGGGTTGGGAGCGGATTTTACAGATCGGTTCTAAGCAGCTTTTTTCTCTTTTTCAGAAAGGATGACCTGTTATTGAGTTCAGGGTAACTCAATAATTAAACGAAGCTGTAGTGCCAAATGTGTCCTTTGAAACATAAAAGTCCAGAGTAACCGGGGCAATTGCTATTCCGGCACCACCGGTGAATATGTTGATATTTTTCAATTCCTTATGAGCTGCTTCGATAGGTCCGGGGGCACGGGAATATCCAAACCGTGCAAAAAAGTGCTGACTGACTCCAGCCTGAATACCACCACGGAACATAAACCGGTTCTTCACCTTCTTATCAAATAGTCCTAAAATCTCGATGTCCAGGGGCAGGCTCAACCGAAGATTCCCGCCGGCCATCTCTACACGATACACAATTCCGGCTGCAAGGGTCCGGTGCCTGCCGCTGATCCACTCTCCAGATTTCTGCATCTTGTCTTTATATACACTGGTACGCGTCATAACAGAATCGCTTTGTGTAGAATCCAACCAGGAAACGCTATCAATATGGCCTGTATCCGGTTTCTCTCTGGTCCAGACATATCCCAGCAGATTTCGCATTGTCAGCCCGAAATCAACGTGTGGCCAGACATCGGACTGGTAAAATCCAATATCCATCAGAACACGGTTTTCAGAAATCTCACCCAGTACAGATGTGTCGTTTGTGTCGATGATCGTTGGAAAATTCCACCCCCCCAGGCTATCTGAGGAGTAGCGAGTTATGGGGAGAGCTCCCAAGGGTCTTTTTTTCCAGTCCATCTTTTCGTATCTGATGTTCATGCCGAAATCAACCGGACCCTGCTGTTCTGCATTCTGAAACATCTGTCCGGAAATGTTGAATGCAATCTCATGCTGGACTAATTCCCTGTCGTTCATCAATAAACGATAAAAACCGGCGATAGCACCCTCTGCATTGGCATAACTTACTCCAACAGGCATGATGTGGCGATTGTATATGGAATCACGACCATATCCGGCTGAAATCGACCCATGGACCTCCTGAATCTGTTTTCTGTAAGAAAAAACGAGGGCAGGATTTAAAAGACCTCCGGAGATATCCAGTGGAAGTGCAATACCTGCATCACCAAGGCTCTTAAATGCTGAACTGTAGAAACTTCGTTGCGGAGTAAAAATTCGGTCAAGTTCTGCTGACTGAACGATCAGAATACAGGAAATTAAAATCAGCGCCAGTTTTCTTTTCAACAATGATTCTCCAGGGAGCTAAGGAAATTTAGTAACCTACACAAATATACCACTCACCAGTCCAATATGTACCTCATTTCACTACCATCCTATAGGATTTCTAAGGAAAACCGATAAAAGAGGGTGTGTTGCAGGGATAAAGACGGGTATCAGTAAAGAGATCAGCTGTTCTTCACCTTGGCCCTCGTTACTTGCTGGCGCCAGTGCTGTCTCGCTATCACCATCGCAATGAATACCGCCACGGTATCAGGTTTAATGACGATACTCATTGCCAGCGAGCCTTCAAAATGGTATATTTGAGACTTAGTCTCAATTAAAGGGCGAACACTATGGAAACAGACCCAGATACTCTCAACAACCGTTTCAAGGAGTATCTTCGCAATTTGGGGCTCTCATTTACCCCGCAACGAAAAGTGATTCTGGAATATCTCACACTGGATAACTCTCATTTCAATGCAGAAGATCTGATTGCAGCACTTCGGAAGAGGCAAATTGCGGTGAGCAGGGCAACCGTTTACAGAACCCTGTATCATCTGGAGCATGCCGGGTTTATACGTCAGGTTGCTTTGGAATCAAATCAGACATATTTCGAGTTTATTGCTAATTGCAGTCACCATGAGCATCTGGTGTGTGCACTGTGTGGAAAGATCGTTGAGTTTGCTGATTCACCACTTGAGGAACGGATCTGTTTTATTGCAGAGAAACATGGCTTTCAAATGACACGCCATACCATTCAGATTACCGGAATATGTGGGAGGTGCCGTGAACGCCCGAAAGCATAAACGAACACTTCAGGAGTGTCTGTCTTTTTTGTCTGCAAATGGTATCGGCATTACCGAACAGGTAGAGAAGCTGATTCAGTTTTTCTACTCAGCCGATCATCATGTTTCCTTCGATGATGTTCGGACATTTATTACAAACAGTAATCTTGATATTCCCAATTCAATGATTCGGGATGTATTCAATCTTCTGGTTGAGTACGGTTTTGCCATGATAAAGGTTTTTGGTGATGATACCGTTCGTTATGAACATCTTCACTATGGCGAACATCATGATCACTTCTACTGTTTAAAATGCGGAAGGATAATTGAATTTTTCTCTCCGGAGATAGAGGAAGCGCAGCTTCGTTCAGCTCGAAATCACAATTTTCACATGTTTTCGCATAAGTTACAGATACACGGTTTGTGTGATCGTTGTTTTGGTAAATCATCACGGGCAACGATTCCTCTGGCAATGGTTGAAAGTGGAGGACGGTTTCGTATTGCGGACATTGCTGAAGGGTGCAATCATGAGCATTACTCTCTTATGAAACGCCGATTGCAGGATATGGGTATTGTGTGTGGAGTTGAAGGAGAGGTGATTACCAATCATGGCGGTCGTATAGTTTTGTATGTAAATGAAACCAGAGTGGCTGTCGGAAGAGGTATGAGTCAGGCGGTCAGGGTGACTCTTATAGAATAGGAGCATGATGAGTACTATACAAACGAAATTGAATCTGGGTTCATGTGCAGAGGGTGATGTGGTGCGCGTTGTACGGGTACGAGGCTCGGGGATGATCCGCAAGCGATTGATTGAGATGGGCGTTCTCAAAGGTGTTCAGGTGCGTATTGTGAGGTATGCACCTCTGAAGGATCCCATGGAGATACTTATTGGCGATACGCATCTGAGTCTCAGGGTTTGTGAAGCATCACACATCGATGTAGAACGTGCAGGGAAGGTATGAAAACAGAAGTCACGGAGAGCAGGGGTGTTGTTGAGACTCCTGAATTAATCCAATCTGGCAAAAAAGAGGTGACGTTTGCGTTAATTGGTAACCCCAACAGCGGGAAAACGTCACTTTTTAATGCTCTGACTGGTGCTCATCAGCATGTCGGAAACTGGGGTGGTGTCACTGTTGAGCTTAAAGAGGGAAAGGCGGTTCTTGGTAACACAATTTGCCGGATTGTTGACCTTCCCGGTACCTATTCTCTTAGTGCGTACTCTATTGAAGAGAAAGTAGCACGTGACTACCTGCTCAATGAGAAACCTGATGTGGTGATCAACGTGGTTGATGCAACCAATCTCGAAAGAAATCTCTATTTGACTGTGCAGCTCTTTGAACTCGGCATCTGCCCGGTCCTTGCATGCAACATGTGGGATGAGGTGCAGGATAAGGGGATACGGATCGATGTGGAGCTGTTATCTCGTTTATTGGACATTCCGATTGTGACCACGGTAGGGAAAACCGGTAAAAATGTACAGAAATTGCTGACTGCAGGAGTCGAGCTGGCTCGGTCTTCAACGGTTTACCGAAAACACTCTGGTGATCTTCCCCGTGAGATTCAGAGTGCAGTGGAGGCTCTGGCACAAGACCAGGTGTTAAGCTCATTAGAAGGGCCGCCTGACTGGGCTGCATTGAAATTACTGGAGAATGATAGAGACGTTACTGGCATGGTAAAAGAGAGAGGCGGTGAAACGGTTCTGCAGAGAGTTCGTGATGCCCAGGAAACGATTCTGTCAACGCTGGGAGAGGATGCAGAGAGTCTTATTGCAGAAGCCCGGTATGGTTTTGTTGCCGGGGCTTTGCGTGAGACACTGAAAAAGCCGGTCAGAAACAGAATAGAAATATCCGATCAAATTGACAGGGTTTTGACACATCAGGCCTGGGCCTTTCCGGTATTTTTCTTCTTCATGTGGGCTCTGTTTCAGGCAACATTTGTCCTGGGGGAGATTCCAAAACAGCTTATCGAAAAAATGGTGGAACTGACAAGTCATCTGGTTGTCATGTCGATGCCCGAATCGATGATTAGAAGTCTGATTGTGGAAGGAATAATTGGTGGAGTGGGAGGAGTTGTCATCTTTTTGCCAAATATTCTGATTCTTTTTCTTGGAATAGCCATTATGGAAGACACCGGGTATATGGCCAGAGCTGCATTTATCACCGATAGGATTATGCATAAAGTCGGGTTGCATGGGAAAAGTTTCATCCCCATGTTAATGGGGATGGGGTGTAATGTTCCGGCGATAATGGCTGCACGCACGCTGGAATCGGAATCTGACAGGAGAAAAACTATTCTGCTCTCACCACTGATCAGCTGTTCTGCACGCTTACCGGTGTATGTTCTGATAGCAGGTGCTCTGTTTCCACGACATGCAGGCAATGTCATTTTTATGTTTCAGTTTATTTTTGGTACACTTGCCTTCTTTATCATGGCATGGATTTTCCGCAAAACTCTTTTCAGGGGAGAAGATCATCCATTTGTCATGGAACTGCCTCCGTATCGTCTGCCTACATTTAGGAGTGTATTGATTCACATGTGGCAACGAGCCGAACATTTTCTCAAGAAGATGGGCGGTGTTGTCCTGGTTTTTTCTGTAATAATCTGGGCGCTGAGTAAATTTCCACATGACCACTCGCTCGAAGAAGCGTATATGGGGCAGATTACGGCTGTAGAGAATTCTTCTACTCTGAATCCGGAAGAAAAGAACGAGCAGATAAACCGGATGAAATCTGAGATGAAGACTGAGCTGGTAAAGAAAACCAGTATCGGCAGGATAGGAACCTTTATCGCTCCCGTATTCAAACCGATGGGATTCGAGTGGAGGGAAGCTGTGGCATTGCTTACCGGTTTCGTTGCCAAAGAGGTAGTGGTCAGTACGATGGGAGTGCTATATCAATCTGATGAGAACGGAATTGTTGATAATGAGAGGCTTCATTCTGAAATCGCCCGAACCTTTTCGCCATTAAAGGGTATCGCCTTCATGTTTTTTGTGCTGCTCTATGTACCCTGCATTGTGGCGTTGGTAACGGTTATAAAAGAGCTGCGAAGTGTGAAATGGTCGATATTTTCTGTTGTATATCAGCTGGTACTCGCATGGGTAGTTGCTGCTGCTGTATTTCAGGGTGGGCGGTTGCTTGGCTTTCAATGAGGAGTTACCCTGACTTAATATCTTAAATGACTTGGTAACTGAATGTAAAAAGTGAGATGTTGGAGATCTGGTTTAAAAAATGGCGATTTTTAGACCAGTTCAGCCCACTTTCGATATTCCCCGATCATTACCGTCTCATTCACCGAGAATCTGTTCTTCTATTGTCTTTTCTCCTGTGTTATTTTCATAAACGTACCTATCTCATAAAGGAGATTTCATGGAGAATTTTGTATTTCAAAACAGGACAAAAATCATTTTCGGGAAGAAAAGTGAGAATGAAGTTGGTGCAGAAGTTAAAAAGCATGCAGATTCGGTTCTTCTCCATTATGGAAGTGGCAGTATAAAAGAGTCGGGTCTTTATGACCGGGTAGTTGCATCATTAAAAGCTGCCGGCGTGCAATTTACAGATTTAGGTGGTGTTCAACCCAATCCCCGACTGAGTCTTGTCAGAAAGGGAATAGAGATATGCCGTGATATCGGGATAAAATTCATTCTGGCAGTTGGTGGCGGCAGTGTCATTGATTCTGCAAAGGCAATAGCGGTTGGAGTTCCATATGAGGGTGATGTGTGGGATTTTTATTCCGGAAGTGCGGTACCGGTTGAGGCATTGGATGTTGCTACCGTGCTTACGATTCCGGCCGCAGGCAGCGAAGCCAGTCCAAGTTCGGTGATCACCAATACCGATGGTGATCTGAAGCGTGGACTTACTGTTGAGATCATCCGCCCGGTTTTTTCTATACTGAATCCGGAACTCACCTTTACCCTTCCTGCTTATCAGACTGCCTGTGGAGCAGCTGATATTATGGCTCACATCATGGAACGTTATTTTACAAATACTGAGCATGTCGATTTGACAGATCGCCTCTGTGAAGCAACGATGAAAACTATTATCGAAAATGTTCCGCTCTGCCTGAAAGAACCGAACAATTACAATGCTCGTGCAGAGGTGATGTGGGCTGGAACCATTGCCCATAACGATCTTTTGGGGACAGGGCGTGCCGGTGACTGGGGTTCTCATCAAATTGAGCACGAGATCAGTGGTATCTATGATGTTGCTCATGGGGCTGGTCTTGCAGCTGTGTTTCCTGCTTGGATGAAACGGGTTTACAAGACAAATATCCCCCGTTTTGTACAGTTCGCATCGAGGGTCTGGAATGTCGATATCGATTTTCATCACCAGGAAGAGACCGCACTGAAGGGTATAGAGCTGCTTGAGCAGTTCTTCTTATCCATTGATCTGCCGGTCAGATTAAAAGAGATGGGTATTGGAGATGACCGTCTGGTGGAAATGGCTGATAAGTGTACCGGAGGTGGGGTAGGTACCGCAGGGAATTTTGTGAAACTGGATAAGACGGGTGTGCATGATGTCCTGACACTTGCATGTTGAGTTTTCTAAATCTTATTAGCCGGAGCAGACCAGCTATCGTCATATCTGTTCCGGAACTTCAAAATGGGAGTACCTATGCTTGATATTAAAAACAGATGGGCACTGGTGACCGGTGCAAGTCGTGGAATAGGAAAAGAGGTTGCGACCGCCCTGGCTGAAAAGGGATGCAACCTGATACTTCACAGCAGAAATAATGAGCATACAGATGCACTCGCAGCAGCATTGGCTTCCGAAGGTGTAAAGGTATGTCAGCTTGAGGCAGAGCTCTCTGACCTTGCCAGGGTAAAAGAGCTTGCTCAACAGGCAGAAACACTCTCCGGAGGACTTCATATCCTCTATAATAACGCAGCCATCATGACCCCGTATCGAACTGAATACTTTTCGGTTTTCGAAGATGATTACCTGAAAAGTTTTACCGTCAATACAATCGCACCCATTACCCTTTGCAATCTGATCATACCGAACATGATCAAACGAGGGTTCGGGCGTATTGTAAACGTGACATCAGGAATCAAGGATGAGCCGCAGCTCATGCCCTATGCTGCATCCAAAGCTGCTCTGGATAAGTATGTCTATGATATGAAGAAACATCTCGAGGGCACAGGTGTTCTGATGAATCTTTTAGATCCGGGCTGGTTACGAACCGATCTGGGTGGACCCAATGCACCGAATCCTGTTGAGTCGGTCATACCGGGCGCTCTTGTTCCGGTGCTTTTAGAGGACCAGACATGCGGGAAATTTTTCTGTGCTCAGGATTATCGGATAAACTAAGAAAAAGGAGCTTATTGCAGTGAAGCAATCAGCTCCTTTTTGTTTTCCTCTGCTGTTTTGTAAAACGTACTATGCCGCCTCTCCAAGAGTGTCGGCATCGTGTGCACCGCGTTTTCCCAAAGGCTTCTCTTTCCCCGTTGTTGTGTCTACCTCTGTCTGGTGTTCTATTTCTGAATTGATCTCCGCTCCCAGAAGAATGATATAACCAGAGAGAAAAAACCACAGCAGCAATATGACAACTGCAGCAAGTGAACCGTATGTGGCGTTGTAATTGCCAAAATTGGAAACATAGAAGGAAAATGCCCATGATCCAACAATCCATAGTATGGTACTGATTACCGAGCCCCAACTTACCCAGCGCCATTGTGGGTTTTCCCGATAAGGTGCATACCGGTACAAAAGCGCCAGACCACCCATTATGAGCATTGCCAGCAATATCCAGCGCCCCCATCGCAGCAGACCTTCAAGTGGTCCGGGCAAATTGAGATTGGTAATAGCCACCGGTAAAGCTACTACCAGCACCATGCTGATTATCACGCCAATAATCCCCAGCAGAGTAAAAAGCAGGGTGACTGCATTGAGCTTGAAAAATCCCCGCTTTTCCTGTTCATCATAGGTGATATTTAATCCCTGAAACAGTGCTCTGGTCCCTTTGTTTGCACTCCAGATGCTTAAGAGCACACTGAAGATTAGTCCCCATCCCAGAGCTGTCGGTGACCCTTGAGTAATTTGACTGAGTTGCTGCTGAATGAGCTGTCTTGATTGTGGAGGGAGCACATCTGCAAGTCCTGCGAGTTGTTGCTGAACTGTTTGAGGATCGGTTACAAGGCCGTAGATCGATATAACTGCTGCAATGAGCGGGAAAAGTGATAGAAAAGCATAAAAGGCTACTCCTGCTGCCAGAATTCCGACATTGTCCTTTGAATTCTCCTTTTTTACCCGCATGAAAATATCTTTCCAGCCTTTTTTGGGAATCTCTCCAGGACGTTTTGCCTTACGTCCATGCTGATCTGTATGCTTTTTTGCCATAACCAATCCTTTTCAAGGTGATGATTTCACACATGACGTATTCACCGGGAGGGTATACAAAACGGGAATGCAATTATCAGCCCAAGCATTGTGAAGAAGTGACTTTGTTGAATAGGTATTTGTACTTAAAGAAGATGGAGGAAAACAGGTGCCTTAGTGGAGGAAGGAGCGGGAGTGCAGGTGTTTCTGCATTCCCGCTTACTGAATTTCTATTTGTTATACTCTGCAAGAGCGTCTTTATTGAGAACCTTCAATTCGACTCGACGATTCATTTCTCTTCCTGCAGCGCTTTTGTTGTCTGCTTTAGGCATGGTCGGACCATAGCCCATAGCGGTTATTCTTCCACTTAATTCAGGCGCTACCTGGATGAGAAACATTTGGACAGCCTGAGCACGGGCATAGCTTAGGTTCATATTGGTTTCATGGCGGCCGGTATTATCAGTGTGGCCTCCAACTTCAATTTGCAGTTTGGGATATTTAAGCAGCATCTTTCCAATAATGGTTAGATAGGGGCGGGAGTTCATAGACACATCTGACTTCCCGGAGCTGAAATAAACCGCATCGAGCAGCAGCAGGCCTGTTGACAGAAGCTGTTTTTCGGCATCGCTGCGCTTTGACATCTCCTCTTCCAGTTTCTTTTTAGTTTCTGCCAGCGTGATGGAATCTTCCCGTGCCTTTTTAAGCAATGAATCAGCACGCATCTGTTCCCGAGCCCGTTCCTCTTCCATTTTTTTGGCCATGGCCAGGGAGTCTTCCCGTGCTTTTCTGGCCAGGCTGTCTGCCAGAGCTTGAGCATCGGCAGCTTTTTGCTCTGCGTTAGTTTTTTCCTGGAGCTTTCGTTGTTCGTCTTCTGCTGCCTCTCGACGGTTGCGGGCAAGTGCATCAAATGAGAACACAAATCCGCCAAACAATCTGAATGGTTCCAGAGCCCGAACCGCTGTTTTACTGCGATCCTGAGAAAGAGTGATATCGGCTCCCAGAACTGCGGTGAAAAAGTAGGGTGTTCTCAACTGTACCGATGGGGTGATCCAGAGGGGATCAGTAGTTACCTTGATGTCTTCAAGTGTTGTTCGTGAATTTAACTCGACTCCCAGAGAAAGCATACGGTGCACAATCCCCTGAATACCACCGCTCAGGAGAAGTACTGTGGAGTGTTCCGATTCCAGTGAGCTAACAAATCCCTGATTGAGATGAAATTTGATTCCCCGCGATTCATCACCGAATTCCAGTGTTTCTATGATCTTTCCCACAAAATCGAATCCGGTGCGTGTCTCGAAATAGTTGTATCCATCTTCATTGTTCATATTAATCTGGTTAGTGGCAGTTCCTGCGACAATTGCCAGTTGCGCTCCAAGATGAAGTGGAGATGTCGGGGGGAATGGCAGTGATCCGGCAAGACCAGTGGAGAAGCTGCCGATACCAAAGGTGTTTTCTGCTGGCGATGGTTGAACAAGAAAATAGGCTGGTAATGATAAAAATAGATCGATATGGGAATTGATCCCATAAGCAAAGGAGAGAGAGCCTGTCATCACATTTGATTCTGCAACAGGCGCTCCGGTGAATCCCCGGTCCTGATGGTACCAGGTTCCAAGTAAACTGAATACCAGTCTTCCAGCCCCAAGCGGTTCGGCCGAAGCGGTGTGAGTTAAACCTCGTGTTCCCTGAATTGTCGTTGTGGGAGCAGGTATTGAATCAATAGCTGAGCTGGCAGAGAAAAGCAACATCAGGAAAACAAAGCTGCTTGCCAGGTAAAAGAAAGGTCGTTCTTTATGCATGAACAAATCCTCCTGGGTTGGTGATGTAGTGAACTTGAATCAAAAGCTGATTCAGTCTTGATCTTATCACAATTGAGAGTACCACCATAGAAATATAACAGTTTATTTGATTTTTGCCAAAATATGTGTCGAAAAATCGGTAATTTACCAGCATCGTAGTAAATAAGTTGCAGAAACAAGAGGCCGGGTCCCCTTCTTATGGGCACAAAACAGACCGGAAGAGCAGGACCCGGTTCTGTTATCTGGATTGCAATAGTGGATCATCAGCCCCATTTCCCTTAATGAACCGGGTGACACCCCGTACATAATGTGAATATGTGATTTTTTTGGGGATATTGGTATGACTTGCACCCTCGACAATCACTTTAAAACCAGCTCTTCCGGTATAATTATTCCAGATTGGCTCTCCGTTTGTCTTCAGCGCAAGCGTTTCGTCTGCAGTTCCATGGAGCCATAAAAACGGCACTTTAACTGATTTAATTCGCTCTGCATTGTTCCCTTTATAGGTCGTTACATATGCACCGGGGAAATCCAGGTAGGTAGCATCCTGAACCAGCGTCTCAACTGAACCAATCGGTGCCTCTAGTACCAGTCCCAGTATTTTTCCACTGGTATCTTTCGATGCCAGTTCGCACCCAACCAGAGAACCCATCGAATAAGCATAGATAACCACACCAGGGTTTCCCAAGCTGTCCCTAATGTAGGTGAGTGCAGAAAAACCATCTTCATAAATGCCCTCTTCGGTCGGTGTACCACTGCTTTTCCCGTACCCGCGATAATCAATGATCATTACCGGGTATCCACTTGCTTCAAGAAGCCGGGTTCGGGGCCAATAAAAATCGATGTGATACGCTTTCCCATGAAGATAGAGAATAATGGTATCGGTTGAAGAAAATGTTAGTTTCGAACCAACAATGACTGCTGCGATAGTCTCATTCCCGCTTGCAATACTGACCTCCCTGATCCGATTCGAAGAGATCGGATCGAGCCAGTTCATCGCATCCTTGCATTCAGCCTCTCCGTTATACATCTCAAGTTCATAGCTGTCGAGTTTCTCACCACTGAAAAGAAATGGATCGAGGCTGAGACAACCGGAAAGAAGCATAAGTGCTGGAAAAAAGGCAAGAAGAGGTTTTGTAGCTTTCATTGCTTTCCTCCGAAATTGTAGCTCACGCCGAGAAATATGCCCAGAACTCCATATTCACCGAATCCTACATTTTTGGTTGCTCTGCCGCTGTTTTTAAGATTTGGCGTATACACTCGTCCCTCCAGTTGGTATTGCCACTGCTTATGAGTAAGCCCGTAGCCGATGTAGGGTGCAATTAGCCAGTGGTGTTCTTGTGGGTTACCATCAGTGCGTTCATTGTGGAACTCAAACCAGTTGTCCAAACCACCATAGAAATGGTGTCTCATCACTTCCCAGTAGATTCCCAGATCGAGGGTGGGGAAGAGCCGTGGTTCAAAATCATCAAATCTGGTTGTAAAGAAAAGGCGGGGTGCAATATAGAGCCCCGGAATCATCTGTTTTGCTTTCCAGGTATGCCAGTTTACACCAGCATCAAGTGCCAGCGTGCCATAGAGCCCACTGGTAATATTGATCCCTGCTTCGATGCCGAGGTTATCCTGTATTCCATAACAGTAAGCGGCATTTAGAAATGGCAGTGGAATCGTCACCCCTCCTACATCCGTGAACGGCCCGCCAAGGCTGAGATTGACTCTCGATTCACCTTTGTTTAATGGTGTCACCTGCCGAACACCGGAACAGGAGATAGATGACAGTAGTACAATCGCAAAAAGCGATGCTAATCTGATAAAACACTGAAACATTCTGTAAACCCCATACTATGCAGTATCATTGTCAGCTAATGGATGATCAAAATAATAAACGCACAAAGCAACCCGGTTTTTTCCTGTGTTGCAATCAATGAAAATTAGGTTTCTGTTTTTTTATCGCTGTTTTTTTTCCTGAACTGAACAATCTTTTTCTCAATAACAGAATCGGGCACGGTTCTCTCTTCAGTGTCACTGATCTTCGCGGGTTCTCTCTGGGGTGTACTGGTGATATTTCCGATGCCAACCTTTATTATTCTGACTTCGTTTGTTCGGTCGGCACTGTGAAATCGGCCCTTTACTACGTGAGGAGGTTGTAACTTGAGAACCTGGGCAAGTGGTGGGAATGCTTCAAGGCTCGCAAAATGCATCCAGAGCCACTTTCCATGCGGTTTGCTTTCCTCAT
>OBJA01001313.1_pt1 | contig 17576 bp, 22 predicted proteins | sample 1519751 | NCBI WGS metagenome assembly OBJA01 (sample SAMEA3881238, study PRJEB22517) | soil metagenome | biome: lake sediment; feature: soda lake sediment; material: sediment, water from around vicinity | place: India | collected 2013-12-23 | depth 3 m | reverse complement strand
ATCCACTCCCATTTCATCTACTACTCTTCTATCTAAGACTACTTCCTCAACAAGGTTAAGTCAAGATCTTAAAATGTATGTAGTAAGCAAAAGCTTTTACCCATCTTCATTCATGATCAATTGAAATAATTGAACAAAAAATACTAATTTCAGCATCAGATTATTGACATCAGGAGATGATTTTTATCTCTTCCATTCAAATCCCATAAAATAAACCTGATTGAAGCAAGTTAAATAATTCACTTATATTTATTCGTTACCACTCCCGCACCAATCTGCCAGATCAGATTATTGTTATGTCTGAAGCAGGGTAAAATTACCAGCTGTATTTTTCCGACCGATGAAATGAGTAAATCACGTGTAGTTGTTGGTATGTCTGGTGGAGTAGATTCATCAGTTGCCGCCCTGTTACTCAAGCAGCAAGGTTATGATGTAACAGGACTCTTTATGAAGAACTGGGAAGAGGATGATACTGATGAATACTGTTCCTCCCGTCAGGATTTTCTTGACGCCGCCTCAGTTGCAGACATTCTTGATATACCGTTGGAAGTGGTAAATTTTTCAACTGAATACCGAGAACGGGTTTTCAATCTGTTTTTAGAAGAATATCAGGCGGGGCACACCCCTAATCCGGATGTGCTGTGTAATAGCGAGATCAAATTCAGAGCATTTCTCGATCACGCACTCAATCTGGGAGCTGATTGGATTGCAACTGGCCACTATGCACAGCTGCATGAAACAGATGGTTTGTTTCAGTTACTCAAGGGTGAAGATGGCAACAAGGACCAGAGTTATTTTCTCTACCGCTTGAATCAGCAACAGCTGTCACACACAATCTTTCCCATTGGCCATCTCTACAAGCGAGAGGTTCGCAGAATCGCGCGTGAACACCGATTACCCAATTCAACCAAAAAGGACAGCACTGGAATTTGTTTCATTGGTGAACGCCCTTTTCGTGAATTTCTCAACCGGTATTTGCCTGCCAATCCAGGTGAAATTCATACTTTAGATGGGAAAGCCGTGGGAGAACATCAGGGGGTAATGTACTATACCATCGGGCAAAGGCAGGGACTGGGAATTGGTGGCATCCGCCAGGGTAGTGAACAGCCGTGGTTTATATCAGGAAAGGATATCAAAAAAAATGTGTTATACGTGGTACAAGGGCACGATCACCCCGCACTGCTGCGTTCTTCACTAATTGCTGCAGATCTCTCCTGGATCAGCGGTACTCCTCCTCACCAAAACTGGGTTTATGCAGCTAAAATTCGCTATCGTCAAACAGATGCACCCTGCGCAATCACCCGCCTTGAACACGACTCCTGCCAGCTTGGTTTTGCAGCACCACAATGGGGAGTTACGCCCGGACAATCAGTAGTAATCTACGAAAGCAAGGTTTGTCTGGGCGGCGGCATAATTACCGGCAGTAACGAATGACCTCAGGTAATCGTCAGATGTTCGATATTTGTCTCTGTACTGATTTTCCGGGCTTCTGATCCGTGCAATTTGATCTGCAACCTCAATTCATTCATAGAATCGGCATTACGAAGTGCATCTTCGTAGGAAATCGTGCCATTCTCGTAGAGCTCAAACAGCGCCATATCAAAGGTTTGCATCCCCAGCTCACTTGATTTTTTCATAATCTCCTTGATTTCATGCACATTTCCTTTGAATATCAGATCAGAAATCAGCGGAGAATTGAGCATTACCTCGATTGCTGCAACACGCCCGCTGCCTGATTTTTTGGGAATCAACCTTTGCGCGACCAACGCCCGCATATTCAGTGACAGATCCATCAGCAACTGAGCACGCCGTTCTTCCGGAAAAAAGTTGATAATGCGATCGAGCGCCTGATTAGCGCTGTTTGCATGCAAGGTACCCATACACAAATGCCCGGTTTCGGCAAAGGCAATGGCGTGCTCCATCGTTTCCCGATCCCGGATTTCACCGATCAGAATAACATCGGGCGCCTGCCGCAACGTATTCTTCAGTGCAGCTTCCCACGATTCTGTATCGACTCCGACTTCCCGCTGGGTAACGACACAATTGATATGCTCATGTACAAATTCAACCGGATCTTCAATAGTGATGATATGTCCATGGCTGTTCTGGTTGCGATGACCGATCAATGCCGCCATCGAAGTAGATTTTCCCGAACCGGTTCCCCCGACGAAAATCACCAGACCACGTTTACTCATGACGACTTCTTTCAGAACCTGCGGCAGCCCGAGATCATCAAAATTTGGAATCTTAGTAGTAATCGTCCGCAAAACGATCCCTGTTCGTTGCTGTTGTACGAAAGTATTGACGCGAAAACGGCCGATTCCTTCCGGATGAATTGCAAAATTGCATTCCTTGCTGATCTCGAATTCCACTGCCTGCTTATCGTTCATGATGGCTCGCGCCAGCGCTGCAGTATGTGTAGAAGAAAGTGGCTGCTGTGTGACAGGCGTCATTTTGCCGTCTATCTTCATTGCCGGAGGATAGCCGGCCGTAATGAACAAATCTGAAGCCTTTTTACTGAGCATCAGCCGCAGTAAATCATGCATGAATTTGAGTGCCTGTTCTTTTTCCATAATGAATCCTGTCCGCTCAACCACGGAAATTATCTTTGTTCATGGCTTTGGTACGCGCTTCCGCCGCTGAAATGACGCCACGCTTCACCAGGTCTGCCAGATTCTGGTCAAGTGTTTGCATCCCGACTCCCTGACCGGTTTGGATAGCTGAATACATCTGCGCCACCTTTCCTTCCCGAATAAGATTGCGGATGGCGGGTGTACCGATCATGATTTCATGAGCAGCCACCCGGCCTTTACCATCCTTTGTTTTCAACAGCGCCTGAGAAATAACAGCACGCAGTGATTCGGACAGCATCGCACGCACCATCTCCTTCTCTTCCGCTGGAAACACATCAATAATCCTGTCGATGGTCTTGGCAGCCGAGCTGGTATGCAGCGTGCCGAAAACCAGATGGCCGGTTTCCGCTGCAGTCATGGCAAGGCGAATCGTCTCCAGATCCCGCATCTCTCCCACCAGAATGATATCCGGATCTTCCCTCAAAGCTGCACGCAACGCATTACTGAAACTGTGTGTATCCCGCCCGACTTCACGCTGGTTGATCAGACATTTCTTGCTTTCATGTACAAATTCGATCGGATCTTCCAGAGTCAATATGTGACCATACTGGTTCTCATTGATATCATTGATCATAGCTGCAAGGGTGGTGGACTTACCGGATCCGGTCGGCCCCGTAACGAGCACTACACCGCGTGGTTGTTGCGCAATTTCAGCAAATATTTTTGGCGCTTTCAGTTCTTCGAGCGTCAGTACCCTGGATGGAATGGTACGCAGCACCGAAGCCGCTCCCCGTTGGGTATTGAAAGCGTTGACACGAAAACGTGCCAGATCGGGAATAGCAAACGAAAAATCACACTCCAGATGCTCTTCATAATGCTTGCGCTGACTATCGTTCATGATGTCATATACCATGTCATGCACATCCTTATGCTCCAGTGCAGGAAGATTGATACGCCGGATTTCTCCGTGCACTCGGATCATAGGCGGCATGCCAGCAGACAAATGAAGGTCGGAAGCGTTATTCTTGACCACAAATGAGAGTAACTCTACTATATTCATCCGGTGTGTTCCTTGTGCCACATTGAATAGTGATCGGTTGATACCGCCTACTGGTAATATTCTCAGCCCCAGTAGTCGGTTGATCTGACTAGAACGGAAAAAACAGGCCGGAATTAAATATATTTCCGGAACACCGACAAATTTTCTGACATTTATATTAGATTGCCAGCTTCTTCAACTTACTAATCCAGCCATGACTACAATTGCCTCACGCCTGCAGAATGTCAGAAACCGCATCATCGAAGCCGCAAAACAAGCAGGACGTGACCCGGAAAATATTCGACTGCTCGCAGCCAGCAAAACCAACACACCGGACAAGCTGCGTGAAGCCTGGGAAGCAGGGCAAACCGTATTCGGTGAAAACTACCTGCAGGAAGGCCTGGTCAAGATCCGCGCACTATCAGATTTACCCATCGAATGGCATTTCATCGGTCCGATTCAAAGCAACAAAACCAAACTGATTGCCGAGAATTTTTCCTGGGTGCACGGGATCGATCGGGAAAAGATCGCAACCCGCCTTTCAGCAGCAAGGCCAGAATCATTACCGCCACTGCAAGTCTGTGTGCAGGTAAACGTAAGCGGAGAAATCACCAAAAGCGGGGTGGATCCGGAAAAAGCTGCGGAACTGGCTACTTTCGTCAGCGAGCAGCCACGCCTTCAATTACGCGGAATAATGGCAGTTCCGGAACTCACTGCCGTAACCGCACTGCAACGTGAACAGTTTCAGATGATGCGGGAAGTTTACGAACAATTGCAGCAGAAAGGCTTCAATCTGGACACACTGTCAATGGGAATGTCAGAAGATCTGGAAAACGCCATCGCAGAAGGCGCCACGATGGTGAGAATAGGGACCGCAATTTTTGGTCCGCGGCGTTATGCTATCCCAGAGGAGCTCGGTTCACGCCAGTAGTCAGAAACTGGTATTTTTCCATCAGTTGCTCGCGATTCTCAACTCTGTCCGGATCACCCACGATGCAACTGACCGGACAAACTTCCACACATTGGGGTGTGTTGTAATGTCCCACACATTCTGTACACAGATCCGGGTCAATTTCATAAATTTCCTCACCCTGGGAAATTGCCCGGTTAGGGCATTCGGGTTCACACACGTCACAGTTGATACACTCATCGGTAATAATCAGTGCCATTTCTTTCACTCCCCGGTATTCATTTCTTTCGCTTTTCATAAAGCCGTTCAGCCACAAGCGGATGCACAAACTTGTTTGCATCCCCGCCAAGGCGTGCGATTTCACGCACGATAGTAGCTGAAATAAACATATATTGCTCCGATGGCGTCAGAAAGATGGTCTCCACATCAGGATATAAACTACGATTCATCCCTGCCAGCTGAAATTCGTACTCGAAATCGGATACTGCCCGTAAACCGCGCACAATGACATGCGCCTGCTGCTGCCGCGTAAATTCCATCAGCAGACCGGAAAATCCCATTACTTCAACATTAGCGTATCCGGCAAGAACCGCTCTGGCCATTTCCACTCGTTCTTCCAATGAGAAACAGGGAGATTTTCCACTGTTGGCAGCAACCGCAACAACCACCTGGTCAAATAATCTCGACGCCCGCTGGATCAGATCTTCATGTCCACGTGTAATCGGATCAAAAGTACCAGGATAAATGACTTTATCCATTGAGATTAAGATTCAGCAAACAGTAATAAACATAACTGGCCCGGCTCTGTTTCCAGATTGACCAGGTATCATCCGGCAGCAGCTTGTCGCTGCTCTCAACATAAACCAAACCATCTTCCTCCAGTTTTGCCGGCAATAACGGCAACACTTCAGCCAGCAATCCGGATTTAAACGGAGGATCAACAAAAATGACATCGTAGCGTCCTGAACCAGTGGTAAGAAATACCCGGGCATCGGCATGCTCAAGCTTCACCTGTGAAGCGCCTAGTTTTTCGATCGAACTGCGAAGATTACGAACAGCTTTCATATTCTGCTCAATCATGGTCACTTGCCTCGCCCCTCGTGAAGCAGCTTCAAATCCCAGTGCACCACTGCCGGCAAACAGATCCAGGCAGGTTTTCCCTCTCAAATCCTGCCCCAACCAGTTGAACAATGTTTCTCGTACACGATCCGGTGTTGGCCGGAGTAACTCATCATCGGCAAACTGGATCAACCTGCTGCGCCACTGGCCACCAATAATACGGATTCTGTCTGTCTTCACCATGCAAAAACAAGTCAGTCTGCTGCGCCCACGACTACCGTTACCGTACCTGCCGGATCGATCCGACGCTTAAAGGCATCCCTGATCTGTGCAACAGTCACTTTTTCCACTGCCTTGACATAATCTTCCAGATAAGTCAGTGGCAAATCATAAAAACCAATAACCCCAAGATATCCCAGAATTTTCTGATTACTGTCGATACGCAGCGGAAAACCTCCCACAATATTTTGCTTGGCAGCCTGCAACTCTTCCTCAGTAGGCCCTCGTTCAACAAAATCCTGGAGCGTTTTCTGCGTCAATTGCAAAGCCTGTTCCGCCTGCTCCTTCTTTGTCTGCAGACCGATTTCAAAAGGTCCTCTTTCCTGGTATGGCGCAAACATACTGTAAACGCTATATGCCAGCCCGCGCGTTTCACGAATTTCCTTCATTAATCGGGAAACGAACCCGCCACCTCCTAAAATGTAATTACCCACCAGCAGGGGAAAATAATCAGGATCCTTACGACTCAAACCGGGGTAGGCAATCTGAATATGGCTTTGCGTAGCGGGATGAGCAATCTTCTGGATGATCGGAACAGGATTCTCAACAGGGGGCAAAGTTTTATACGTTCTTCCAGTTGGCAAATTTCTGGTCAGCGTCTCCGCAATACGAGCAGCTTCATCTCGTTTGATATCCCCTATCAGCGCAATGACCGCATTGCCGGCTGTGTAATGCGCCCGGTAAAAATCAACCAGATCCTGTCGCCGCAACGCTACAAGTACATTCGGTTCTCCTGACTCACGCAGGCCATAAGGATGTTTGCCATACAGCAATTTCATCAATGTCCGGTCAGCAATGACCTCTGGCTTAGTATCCGCTTCCTTAAGGGCAGCAATGATGCGGGCACGCTCCCGCTCCAGAATTTTTTCAAGGAATTCGGGACGTTGAATAATCTGTGCTAGAACATCCAGCGCACGCACACGTTCCTTCTGGCGACTCAACGTCCGCAGTGACACTCCTGCCCGATCCAGATCAAATGTTCCGCCCAGCTTCGCTCCGACATCTGCCAGCGCCTCGGCAATCCGATCCTCGGACAGATCGCCTGCGCCCATACTCATCAGCCGTTGCACAAGCCCGGCGCGGCCGGAGGTTTCTGCTGTATCAGTACTGCTGCCTGCCGGAAATTCAACACTGACATCAAGTATTGGCAAATCATGATTCTCGACGAAATACACCTGTGCTCCGTTAGCTGTCTGCCAGTGCTGAATCGGCAAGAACGCTAGTGCCCACGGTGCATACAACCCCGCCCAGATCATAATTGAAAACTGTAGAAATCGCATATACCCTCTTACCGTAAATTAAGCATCATCAATGCATGAAATATTGTATGCCAATGCAGGCATAAGTTCCCAGTCACAAGATCAGAAAAACTGCTCCGCTCTTCAATCTCATTACTAAAAATTGATGTACAAAAGTGACTGAAGCATCCAAACAGTATGGAAATCCTCACTTTAATCGAAAAAAAATGAATTTACGCCGAAATAGGAGTTCTTATGTTTCTAATTGGTTTTTTAGTTACATTACTTTTGAATTATTATCAATTGACCAGTTTCATCTCAAAAAACCAGAGGTTGCAGGTACATAATTTACCGTAAGCAGCCAAGGGCTAATAGAGAGGAATTAATGATAGTTAACACAATATCTACCGGGTTTCGACCATTCCCGTGCTCGCAACTCTGCAGGGTGACGAGTTCTAGAGCTTCGTAGAGCAGGTATTCGAGACGCAACTTCTGAATCGAGACAACCCCTCCGACCATAGTCCAGGGTATATGACTAGCCGGAGTGGTGATTCGATCATGTCCATTATGCTGCCTCTTGGGAGGCAGCCAACCCACAGCGCGTTGTATGTATAGTTGGTAACGTAGATACCGTTTACCGGCGTGCCGTTGAAACCGATGCACGATTAGCTGAGGAATCGACCCTTATCAACATAGAGACCGGATGGCAACGGTCATTGACCCGTTCGATAACCAGTGAACGATCTTCGCACATCGAGTAGATTTCCGTTGAAGACCGCTATTGGCGTCTTGCAACCCTCGATCCGAAATGAATTTGCAATAAACCTGATGAGAGGTATCAATGAAATTCCTATGTCTTGCCTATGGCAACGAAGCCGGCTGGAATTCCTTAAATGAAGAAGAGAAACGAGAAGTTCTTGCGCAGGATGCGGTAATACGCGGCCGAGGCAACCTTATGTCGGCTGTACAAAGAACGGTTACATCTGTAAAAAATTGGGATGGAAATCTCGAAGTCAATAATGAATCTTTTGCTCGGAATGAGCTTCCGCTCGCAGGGTTCTCGGTCATCGAAGCCGAGAATATTGATGAGGTCATCAAGCTTGTATCGAATACACCCTGTGCTCGAGCAAGAGGCGTGATAGAAATCCGGCCTTTCTGGCATCTTGGCGATAACAGCGATAACAACCTATAGCGGATAGCACGATGTGTCGTCGCTGGTGCTGAGCATTAGTGTATAAAGTGGAAAGCAGCAATAGCATGCGTCAGCGAGAGGCTCGTATCGGTCAGGGAAAAAGCAATTTATGGCTGGGGTGGTTCAGAGCCTTTCCGCGTGATACGATGGTTATCTCATACCGCGCGTGGAAGAGCCCTCGCTCACTCCCACAGCAGCAGGTACTCACACCATATCGGTAGAGTTGACGCGCAAAAGCGCTCACCCCACCTCCGCATTAGCCGTTATTTGGAGGACCCTATGCGACTCACAGTTCAGACCACCATTCAAGCTCCCATCTTCACAGTCTGGGAAGCCTACACCACTCCCGGAGATATCGTTAAATGGAACACTGCATCCGACGATTGGCATACGACCAGCGCAACATCCGATTTACGGAAAGGCGGGGAGTTCTGCTCAAGAATGGAAGCCAAAGATGGCAGTGCCGGCTTTAACTTTGAGGGAATATATACAAACATTGTCCAGGGCGAGCTGATCGAATACGAATTTGGCGGCAGGCATGCTCAAGTTCTCTTCAGCAAAACTTCGGATGGAACTACTGTCAAAGTAAGCTTTGACAGTGAAAGCAGTCATTCGCTTGAACAACAAAGTCAAGGTTGGCAAGCAATTCTCGACAACTTCAAGAAGTACGTTGAATCATCGGTTGACAATCGCAGTAACGGCTGACCATTTATTCAAGCCGACGCCGCTACACCCACTCAACAAACTGAAAGGAGGACACAATGAGCACCCCATACGTTCAACCTTACCTATTCTTCGGCGGTCGCTGTGAAGAGGCACTCGAATTCTATCGCATTACCCTCGGCGCACAAGTGGATATGCTCATGCGCCACAAAGAAAGCCCGGAGCCGCCGCCACCCGGAATGCTTGCGCCCGGCTTTGAAAACAAAATCATGCATGCCTCTTTCCGCATCGGTGCCACCACGCTGATGGCTTCCGACGGATGCGGAGAAGACAGTAGTTTCGATGGCTTCTCACTTTCTCTGGCTGTGCCGACGGAGTCTGAGGCTGATAGCACATTTGCCGCTCTCGCCGAAGGTGGTCAGGTTCGTATGCCACTCACGAAAACTTTCTGGTCGTCGCGTTTCGGTATGCTTACCGATCGCTTTGGTATCAACTGGATGATCACTGTCCAGGAATGACAATTGGATCCATGCTGTCCATCAAGCCAGCCGCTGAAGATCTCGCTGCCCGCCAGCCTGTGTGGGAAGCACTGTCAGACATGTTTCTTGATATGGATACCTCTCTCTCACGGCAGTGGCGTGCAGATCAGCTTGCCAGGTCACCTTACTCGATCGAACAGCTCGAATTCATTCTCGTAAACGAAGTGTACCCGATATGCAAATACAACCTCCTGTCAATGGCAGGTGAGTGGGCCGGGTTCGATCCAGAATGGCTGAAGGAAAAAATCCTCTGTCACTTGGGTTCTCGATTCCGATTCTGGCACACGCTGAACCTGGGGTGCTTCACCGTGCATGCTTCGGTTGAATGGCGCACGACCAGGTATACCTCCTTGCAGCTCGCGATGCTGGTGCAAAAAGTACTACCTGAACCCAGCTTAACCGGATGCACACCGATCAACTCAAACATTTGGCATAAGGAGATAAAAATTGACAGCAAAAAATCAGCAGGAACACGATGCTGAGATCGTAAAGCAATTTACCCGGCAAGCAATTCCCTTTACTGAGTTGCCCGGACACCTGGACTCAATCCAGATGCTTATCGAGATGAGCAAAGTTACTGCTGATAATCTCGTCCTCGATGTTGCATGCGGACCCGGGCTGGTCGCTTGTGAATTTGCCAGAGTAGCTCAGCATGTTACAGGAATCGATCTTACCGGGAAGATGATTGAACAAGCCAGAAACCGCCAGAAAGAATTTGGATTGAGTAATCTCTCATGGGATAGTGGAACAGCATCCTCATTACCTTACCCGTCAAACTCATTTTCCATAGTCATTACAAGATACAGTTTCCATCATTTTCTGGATCCGAAAGCTGTTCTGAAGGAAATGATTCGAGTTTGCAAACCTGAAGGAGTAGTTTTGATCGCCGATGTTGCATTACCGACAGAAAAAGTCGATGCCTATAACCATATGGAAAAGCTCCGCGACCCATCCCATACACAGGCATTGTCATACGAATTGTGGGAAGAGCTTCTCGTAGGGTCCGGACTGCGAAATCTTCAGCGTGCTGGTTACAGGGTGAAAATGGAACTCGAGGAACAACTCAAGGCTTCATTCCCGAATCCAGGTGATGATGAAAAAATACGGGAAATCTTCAAGCATGACATCGGCATCGACTCTTTAGGGATGGATGCACATCTGTCAGGTACTGAAATTCATTTCTCATTTCCGATATCAATCTATGTTGGAAACAAATAAACAAAAGCCTGAGCTGGATGAGAATTACTGCATTTTTACTCCTACTGAATCAAGCTCAGCTATCAAGTATTAAGGAAGTTTCATGAAAAACATCGTCGCGCTACTAACCGTTTTTATCCTGTTTATGACTCAGCCAACCAGTGCCGAGCTATACAATCCAGATGAGGTCCAGGTATATATCGTTCCAATGATTGACTTTCCAGAACCGGCTGCAGCTCAATTATCGAAAATTCTGTCTGATGATATGAAAATATGGGTAAAAAGCAGTGTCCGACTAGGCGATTTAGAAGCGGTTACCTTGCCTGGAACAAGACAATTGTCTGGAGACAGCATCATTGAAAAATCTTATCCAATAGTCACAAAATTGCCAGGATCATCTAAAAACACTATGTATGTTCTTCTTACAACGAGAGATATCAACTCGGAAACCGGTGCTTTCCGATTTCAATTCTCAATGCATCATTCGGAAATGAGGGTTTCAATTGTTTCAATGGCCAGAATGATTGAATTCGTGGACGATAAACCGGTAGTTAATCACCTTGTACTTAACAGGCTTTATAAGATGTGCAAGCGTGCAATTGGTGAGCAATATTTTGGGTGGAAACGATCAACCGATATAAACGACATCATGTATTCGCCGATAATGGGGATGCCTGATTTAGACAGAATAGGGACAAAATCATAAGGAAAACGATGATGAAAATGAAGTAGAGCCCGTTAATGAAAACAGGATATCAATATAATCAATACAAATACTTACTGGCAAAAATAAAATTGAATGAACAAATACAAATGGCTGACAGAACCAATCCTGCTGGCACATTGATAAAGACGCTGGGAAACAGTAGTTCAACGCATTAACGACGCTTATCAACGCCGGATTACGCCAGGCGAAAACTCAAGTACAGTTTGCTAAATAAAATAGGGGCTTTCGCCTGTTCTCGGGGGGTTCTATTCAAACAGAATAGCCTCCACCCTGGCCAGGACTTCATCAAGGATATGCTGCGGTACACTTTCCTTGAAACGCACATTCCGCACTTGCCAATCCAAAGACTTCAACTGGTGGCAATGTACCGCACCTTGAGTGTCAGTTCCTGCTCCCATTAAGGTGACCACAGTCCCGTAGGTACGGGCAGCAGCGGCAGCACCCTGAGAAATCGGGCAGATCATTGCAAGTCCTCGCTGGTTAAAAAGCTTACCGCTTAAAACAAGGCCAAAGTGAGGGCCTTTTATCTCCTGGCCGGAGGATGAATCAAAATCAAGATGTACGATGTCTCCACGGTTCGGCTGGTATGTCATCAGCTGTCTTCCAGTCCGACGGAGGACATTTCATCCCAGCCTTCAACACGCGGCAATCCCTCCGGCATTTCCGCCATCAGGTCAGACAGCTTGTAATGCGGTCGAGCCGGTGCTTCGACAGTCATCTTCTTCCCGTGAAGATGAAGCTCAACCTGAGAACCTTCACTCAGCCCGTTCTGTTCAATAAAAGACTTGGGCACTGTCATGACAAGCGAGCCACCGGCCTTGCGTAAAGTTTGAAGCATAGCAACCTCCTGTTTATCATAAAGTCCTATTTTAGTATAACTAAATGTTTTATTAAAGTAGGATTATCCAGTGTAATAAGAAAGGGATTACTATTCACCACGATCAGAGACTCCTTAAGGATTATCCAGACTGAAAACCTGTTTCTCATCGTCATATGAAAAAATCTCTGCGTAGCGTCCCCAGGTAATAATGGTACGCAAGGTCTGTACGGCCGCAGCAGGCGGCATATAATCCTCCAGTTCATCAGCGAACCGGCTCCATGGTGCCTGATGTACCGGCCGTTCATCGAGTACACGCCGGATATGGGCTGCCAACGCAACATAAGTCAGTAGATGCCGGGCAAAGAGGTGCTTGCGCCGGTCAGTATCGAAATCGGCAAACTGTCGTCCTTCCGCGGTCAGCCTGATATCTCCCCCTACTACCTCGGCAAAGCGCAGCATTTGCAACGTCTCGGCTACCGGAAATAATTCATTGATCTCCATGTGCAAAGACGAGGCAATCACAGGAAGATCCGCTTCACCATCGTAAGGAGCAGCTGCTACCGCTTCGAGCAAGCCGGCCAGTGAGTTCGAGGATACATGAGGCAGGATGGTCCCGATACCCGTTCCTGGAAAATATTCCGTTCGTCTACCGGCGTGAACTGAAACCACCCGGCTTGTCATTTCCACATAGATACGCTCGACCAGATCGCGAAACGCCGGATCGAGACGCGCGCGCGGGTGCGGCAGTTCAACTTTGATCTCATTGAGAATACGGCCGGGATTACTGCCGAAAATAAGAATACGATCGCACATCAGCACAGCTTCCTCAATATTGTGCGTGACAAGGATCACCCCCTTGATGGGAAGTTGGCCTTCTGACCAGAAATCGAGAAAGTCGGTACGCAGCGTTTCCGCCGTCAACACATCGAGTGCCGAAAACGGCTCATCCATGAGCAGAATATTGGGGTGAACGACCAGTGCACGTGCAAAGCCCACACGCTGGCGCATACCACCCGATAATTCACGCGGATAGGCTGATTCAAAGCCATCGAGCCCGATCAGATCGATCGCCTCGATTGCGCGCCGGTGTAACTCGTCGGCTGAAAATCCCAGTGCTTCCAGACCCAGTTGCACATTCTCCAGCACGGTAAGCCAGGGAAACAAGGCAAACCCCTGAAATACCATGGCAATACCCGGGGGTGGCGCTGTTACTTCATTACCGAGATAAATAACGGAGCCGGCCGATGGCGGCGCAAGCCCGGCAATCGACCTCAACAATGTGGATTTACCCGAACCCGAACGACCCAGCAAACCGATAATTTCCCCTTCAGTCAGCGTGAAATCGATTCCATCGAGCACGAATAACTCGCTGCCATCCGGTTTGCGAAATGACTTGCGAACACCACGGATATCCAGCAATGGAGCAATGTCGATGTGAACCTCCTTTCAGCCCAGACGAAATTTGCGTTCGGCCAGTATATAGAGCGGGCGCCAGAACAGACGATTGATAAGGACAACGAACGCACTCATGACCGCAATCCCGAGAACGATACGGTGAAAATCGCCGGCTGCAGTCGCCTCTGCGATATAGGCACCGAGTCCATTCGCCTTCAGGGTAGTGTCTCCCCAGTTGGCAAGTTCCGCGACGATGCTGGCATTCCATGATCCACCGGAAGCAGTGACAGCACCTGTCATGTAAAAGGGAAATACCGCCGGCAACGCGATACGCCGCCACCACAACCAGCCCCGCACGCCCAGATTGGCCCCGATATCCCGCAGTTCACCCGGAATGGTCGATGCGCCTGCAATGACGTTAAACAGGATATACCACTGCGTACCGAGAATCATCAGCGGACTCAGCCAGATGTCCGGATCGAGCTGCAACACCACTATCCCCGATACAACCAGCGGAAACAACAGATTGGCAGGAAATGCCGCCATAAACTGGGTGACCGGCTGGATGATACGCGCTGCCGCCGGATGCAATCCGATCCAGACCCCGACTGGTACCCAAATGACACTGGCGACCGCAATCAGGACAAAGACTCGCACCATGGTCACAAAACCAAGAAAAACAGTGGTCCCGACCTCATCCGGTGTTACACCCTGCAAGATAAAAACTGTAATTTTCCACATGCTAAAAGCACAAATAACAGCAATTGCACCGTACCACAGCCAGTCGAGCCACGAAATCACATCTGACCCCGCAGCATTTCGAACGGAAGCAGGCCGGATCGGCTCCCGAGAGGCTCCATAAATCCCTGCCCGATAAGTCCACCGCCACATCCTGACCAGCGGCACAACAGCCATTGCCACCCAGCGTGACCGGCGCAGCGCCGTCAACACCCAGGAACGCGGCGGATTTCTATCGGCCTCCTGTTCGAAGCGAAAGCGATCCACCCAGGCCACAAGCGGCCTGAACAGAAGCTGGTCGTAAATCAGAATCACGATGAGCATGACCGCGATTGCCAGGCCGACAGCCCCAAGATCACGCTGATCAATAGCCAGAGCGATATATGAACCAATGCCCGGCAGCGTGACAACCATGTTTCCAACGCTGATTGCCTCAGAAGCAACGACGAAAAACCAGCCGGCCGACATCGACATCATCATATTCCACACGAGTGCCGGCATCGCAAAAGGTACTTCAAGCTTCCAGAAGCGCATCCATGGACTGAGCCGGAAAGAACGTGATGCTTCGACAAGTTCAGTCGGAACTGTGCGCAGCGACTGGTAGAAACTGAACGCCATGTTCCAGGCCTGACTGGTAAAAATGGCAAAGATGGCAACCAGCTCGGCACCCAGCATTTTTCCCGGAGCAAACGACATGAAAAAAACCACCGTAACCGAAATAAAGCCAAGTACCGGTACAGACTGGAGGATATCGAGCAGCGGGATAAGAACCTGCCCGGCACGCCGGCTCTTGGCAGCCCAGGTAGCATAGGTGAACGTAAAAGTCAGCGACAATACCATTGCTGCAAGCATCCTGAGCGACGTGCGTAGCGCATATTCCGGCAGACCCGATGGTTCAAGACTGATAACAGTCTCCCCCGGTCCGGCCAGAGGCTGCATGAGATCGCGACTTGTCTGGGCGAGAAAAACCACTATGCCAAGCACCAGCAGTGCGGCAACGAGATCCCAGAATATCGCTGAGAAACGACGTGACAATTTGCTGATAGATAAACGCTGGGTCATTTATCGGCTAACCTCAAATAACCTGCTCATCAGCTGAAGAACAGGATCGATGAACAGCAGTTCATCGGTTTATCAGGAAACAGCACATACATATTCCCTGACCAATAGGGTTTGTGGTGAAAAGTAAACGAAATACATCACGTATTCAGCCGACATTACTTCATAATTTTCATAATTCAAACGTTATCCCACAACAAAACATGAATTGATAATACGTACGTTATTGCGTACTATTTCACCTCTTTTATTTGGAAAATGAAGATGGCTATCCTCACTGCAAGCGAAGCACGCGCCAATTTGTATCGACTAATCGATCAAACTGCCGAATCGCATCAACCCATCTATATTGCTGGAAAGCGGACAAATGCCGTCCTTCTCTCGGCAGAGGATTGGGAGGCAATCCAGGAAACGCTATACCTTCTTTCCATCCCCGGCATGCGTGAATCAATCAAGGAAAGTATGGCTGAACCCCTTGGCAAAAGCGCTCAGGAACTTGAATGGTAAGTTGGCAAGTAGTTTATTCGAAACATGCACAAAAAGATGCAAAAAAACTGGTTGCTACCGGCCTGAAAACCAGGGCACGAGAACTCCTCACCATACTGGCCGTCGATCCGTTCCAAAACCCGCCACCCTATGAAAAACTCGTGGGTGATCTTGCCGGCACGTACTCACGGCGCATCAATATCCAGCATCGTTTGGTTTATGAGGTCTTCCTGAAAGAACACACCGTTCGTGTATTGCGCATGTGGACGCATTATGAGTAAAGTGAAGCAATCCAGCACGGCAGGATGCCCCGCTGGAACGAAGTGAGCTACATTCCCACGCGGAGCGCGGGAATGATCAAAACGATCCTGGATTGCTTCACCGGCTGTGCCGTTTCGCAATTTGCTATCCTCACTGTATCCTGTCGCACTGAACGTTTAGAAACTCATGCTGGCGGAAAATGAGAAAGTTCTTGGAATTCCTAAATTGGCATTGGCTAAATCAGCAACCGCCCAATAGTTTTTATTTGTCAGATTAGCAACATTAAGACGTAATATCAGCAGATTATTGAACATACGTGTCGTATATCTGCCTCCCACATCAAAGAGCATATAGTCTGATACTTTAGTCGTATTAGCCACGTTAGCATACCGCTCACCGGTATAGTAAACACCGCCTGTTAACACCAAACCTTCCAGGCTCGGAATGGCATATTCTGCATAAATCTTTGCGGATACAGAAGCCACATTGGTTGGCTTCTTATCTTCCAATGCTGGATTGTTGCTCTTCTTCACTTTTGGATCCATCAAGGTTCCGCCACCTATGATGGTCAGATTATTCGTTACTTTCCCTGTCAAGGTAAGCTCCACCCCCTGATGTACTTGCAGACCATCCTGTACAAAAGTCGGTAAAGGTATCGTGTTATCTGAATATTGATTGGCTTTTTCGATTCGAAATAAGGCACCGGTCAACAGGAATCGGTTGTTCCAGTCATATTTAGCACCCACTTCATACTGGTTGCTGATCAATGGTGGCAATATTTCACCAGCATTAGTAAAGTTGTTCCCTACGATGATGCCATTTTGCAATGCCTCCATATAGCTGGCGTAAGTCGTCACACTTTCTATCGGTTTGAAAATCAGTGATGCAGTAGGTGTCCAAGCAGATTCCTCGTATTTAGCGGTTCTGTTGCCGTTGACGTTATAACTAAAAGAACCCAGGGTGGTATAGTTCACTCCGGCCAGTATCGACCACTGCTTATTGATGGTAATGCTGTCCCCGATAATGATATTCCGGCTGGTCGTACGGGCAGATTTGTATCTTCTCTTTCCTGGAAACAGATCCCAGTCAGGTTTTATAAGCGTCTTGTGTTTGAGCTCATCCAGCATCACTTGGGGCGCGTTATCAAAATCATCAACCTGATCTATCTCAGGCCTATAGTTATCATAACCTGAGTTCGGGATAAGCCCTCAGGGTTGAGCCAAGCTATTGACTCTGGTCAGATTCAAAGTTGGTTTGTTATCTGACAAACAGTAAGCGACGATACCAGCCATTAGGTTAACGATAAAATTGAAGAGAGAACGGTGTCGGGTATGCTCGATCTGGCAAAGATTCTTCAATTCATCAAAGACGGTTTCAATCAGGGAACGGCGACGCAGAATG
>OBJA01001312.1_pt1 | contig 17579 bp, 10 predicted proteins | sample 1519751 | NCBI WGS metagenome assembly OBJA01 (sample SAMEA3881238, study PRJEB22517) | soil metagenome | biome: lake sediment; feature: soda lake sediment; material: sediment, water from around vicinity | place: India | collected 2013-12-23 | depth 3 m | reverse complement strand
ATTTGCGGTGGGTTCGGTGATCGGCAGGCCGGCTCCGATGGCGGCCGCCATCGGCTCCTCGATCAGGTAGACCTCACGGGCGCCAGCGGATTCGGCCGATTCCCGTACCGCCCGCTTTTCAACCTGCGTGATTCCCGAGGGAACGGAGATCATTATCCGGGGATGGACAAGGGTCCGTCTGTTGTGGACCTTGTTGATGAAGTATCTGAGCATTGCCTCGGTAACTTCGAAATCAGCGATCACACCGTCCTTGATCGGACGGATTGCGGTGATATTGCCAGGCGTCTTGCCGAGCATCATTTTCGCTTCCTGGCCGACGGCCAGAACCCTGCTCATTCGGCCATCCTGCCGAACCGCAACGACCGACGGTTCTCTCAGCACTATTCCTTTCCCTTTTACATACAACACTGTATTTGCAGTGCCAAGATCGATGGCAAGATCGTTCGACAGCCAGCCAAACAAGAAATTAAATGGTGAATACATACTCTTCCTTTAGAAAAGACACCCGGTAGCGTCTACATTGTAGCGGCTCAAAAGCCGGATCGGATATGTTGAGCCTTTTGGCGAGAATATTCGGAGAAGTGAAAAAGGACTTCACACAAACCACGAACTGTAACAAACATCATTTTTGTTGGCAACAACTATGCTGCACCGAAAAAAAGAATATACTGTTTTCTATTGACAGCGCCAAGAAACCCTGTTATTGATAGCCCTGTTTTTCGAATGAGAAAATTGTGGGGCTATAGCTCAGCTGGGAGAGCGCTTGACTGGCAGTCAAGAGGTCGTCGGTTCGATCCCGTCTAGCTCCACCACACAATAACAAAGGGGTCGAGAGTTCACTCTCGACCCCTTTGTTCGTCTGAGCCCATTCTCAAGTCTCATCCCTGCTCACTTCTTCACCTTCGCCATCGCCCCCTTGATAGAAATGGGATACGGCTGATGTGCCCTGAGGAAGGTGGGGAGATTCTCCTGAGCCTTGCGGGCCAGGGTGAGATTGGCATACTCGCCGTAAAAAACGAAGACTACGGAACTGTTCGCCGGCTTCTTGAAGATGTAGAGATTTTCCGACTCCCGCCGGTATTGCGGCTGGTCCAGCATCTTTTTCAGATTTTCCTCGGCGTTTTTGTCCGTCAGCGCCATGAGCTGCATGGTGTAGAGATCTTCCTTCCCTTTCTTGCTCCAGGCTGAGCCGGCCGCCAGGCGCTTCTGCAATAACTGATCGACGGACGGCTGTTTTTGGGCGGCGTTAGTTACCTTTACTGCTGTGGACTGGCTGTTGCTGGTTTCTTTGCCCCCACTCACCGAGGCCGTCGCTTTTTTTATTTTCATTGGCTTGGCCTGGCGAATCTGCACCACTTTTTCGGCAGGTGGTTCGATGCCCCGCACGCTTGCCGGCGGGATCTCTTGCGTCTCCCCGACCACGGCGGCAACAGCCTGCTCACCGGACTGCGGTCCTGCTTCGATAGCCTCGCCCAGACTCTCCGTCTCGACGGGGCCGTCGTCCAAGGATTCGGGAGGAAATTTTTCCGCCGCGTCATCCTCTTTCGCGAGCTCCGCGGGTTGGACCTGGGCCGCCTGCGAGGTTGTTGCCGCAACCGGGGGAACCGCCGTCTCCTCCGTCCCTGGCCCCGGTTCTTCCGGGACTGCCTGCGCCGCAGCCCCGGCAACCTCGATCTTTTCCACAGTATCAGGACGTGCAGCAGCCTTTTCCTCGCTCCGGTCGCCTCCAACCGGCCTCATGAAAAAAAACAGGAGCAGCAGAACACAGCCGATGCCGCCCAACCAGGGCAGGTATCCGACATTCCGTTTGGTGAAGTGCGGCCGGACCTGTCTGTTCCTTCTCTGCTTTACCTCCACCTCCTCCTTGACGTTCTCGAGCAGAACCATAAAGGAAGTGTCGTCACCATGAGTCCTCAACGACTCTTCCGCCAGCAGGTTCGTCTTCCGGAAGTTGCCCTTGGCCAGGGAAAAGATATTGCGAATGATTATATCGTTGAAGACTCCCTTTCTCTCCGGATCTTCTCCATCCATGGCATAGGCGTGCAGATATTCACCGGTTTGCTGCTCCGTCAGCGGAGCAAGGTCGAACTGCAACTGATCGGAGTTCTTGAAATCGCAGACAGCCAGTTGCGCGCACTTTTCCAGGAAGGTATCCCGCCCCGAAAAAACGATATGCATCCGCGCGCCGGCCTCGGTAACCCGATCCAACATCTTGCGAATACGCTCGAGCGTGGCGAGGTAAATATTTTCCGCCTCGTCGAAGATGATAAGAAGGCCCGTTTCTTCCCGTTTCAGATGGGCCGTAATATTGTCCATCATCCTGTCGGCGTTCTTCCCCTGATAACCGCCATCGGAGGAAAGACCCAGCCACATTGCCGTCTTCTTCACGACATCTTCGAATGACTGAACCGACTTGGTTAAAAATACGGTAAAATAAAATCTTGAAGATTCACGCTCTAGCAGGCGGCAGATCGTGGTCTTGCCGCTGCCTTCTTCACCTGTAAGAACCAGCAGACTCACCCCCTGTTCCAGAGCCTTCGTCATCTGAAGCAGGACGTCGCCTCGATCGGCACCCGCGTAGAAGGTCTCGGGAGCATTGTTTTCCTGAAGGGGAATAACTTGAGCGGTTTCCGGATTTTTCTCGTTATCGGTCATGGCATTGGAATTCTTATTGTTACTATACATACCTTGCAGCAAGGTTCGAGCTACCGGACATAATACTGCAACCCGGCAAGAATTTAAAACAGTATTGATTCATGGTCGGAACGGATCCCCACCCGGCACTTCCTCCCATCTTTTCTTCCGTGTGCATCGGTGGTAAAGTGGATTACTATAAATATTTACCAGGATCCTGCCCCGAAGCCTCAACAACAATTTCAATCCATGCCGATTTTTCGACTTACCAGCCAAATTCGCTTCCCTCACCCGGACTTTGCCGAAGAGAACGGGCTGTTGGCCGTAGGAGGCGATCTCAGTCCCAAGAGGCTGCTCAGTGCCTATTGCCAGGGCATTTTTCCGTGGTTCGGTGAAGGAGATCCGATCCTCTGGTGGTTCACCTCCCCGAGGTTGGTCCTCTTCCCCGAAGAGTTTCGGGTCCCCAGGCGTCTCGCCCGGTATGCCCGCAACTCGGACGTGACCGTCACCCGGGATCAGGCCTTTGCCCAGGTGGTAGAAAACTGCGCCACGGTACGTACCGAAACCGGCGACAGCACCTGGATCACTCCGGCAATGCAGGCCGCCTTCACCGAACTGCACCGTCTGGGCTTTGCCCATTCAATCGAGTGCTGGCAGGGCGGGAGGCTGGCGGGGGGCCTGTACGGGGTTACGCTGGACCGGGTTTTCTTTGGGGAGTCCATGTTTTCGAGAACGAGCTGCGGTTCGCAATTCGCGCTTATCGCTCTGGTAAATTATCTGAAGAAAGAAAAATTCAAACTGATTGATTGCCAGATGACCACCAATCATTTATTACGATTCGGTGCAAGAGAGATAAGCGGCAAGGAGTTTCAAAGCCTGCTCAAGGAAAACATCAGAAAAATCGTCCCCCATGAAAACTGGAAAACCGGCAACACCCTTAAAAGATAAATGTACCGTATGCGGAGCAATCGGCGAACTCTCGTCCATGGCGGATGAGCAAGTCTGTCCGCGCTGTCTGACCGCTATCGATCTCTGCAAAAGGTCTCCCGAGGTCCTGCAGAAACTGGGCCGGCTGGCGGGATGCCAGGAATTGTCGTTCCAGCGGAAACAAAGCGAACAGGAACTGCCGGAGGTCCTCGATGCGGTGCGTTATCGAACCACCGACAGGGACCGGAACACCTGGTATGTGTCGGTCAGCGAGTTGGATGGCAATCCTGTGGAGATCTTCGCCTCCACGGCCTTCGACCGGGACCAGCATCTCCAGTCCCGCATCTCAAACCTGACCACGATCACCCGGCTCATTTCCCTGATCCTGCGGCACGTCTTCATGGGCGAGCGGCTTACTCTGGAAAAAACCCTCACCCAACTCCACAGAAGCTCGAGGCAACCCAACGATCTCCCGGAGATGCTGGGGAAGATACTCGCCAATTACAGCAGGAACGAACCTCTGGATTACGGCCGCAGGCATTCCACCCCCCCATGAACGACTCGGGAGATTCGGCAAAGATTGCCGGACCGCTCGGCAAGCAAAACCGGATCTGTCTCAACATTCCAGATAAAATTCGTAAGGAATACCGGATTTATCGAAATGGCGCAGCACCTTCTGCAGGCCGTAGAGATTGACGATGGTGAAGGTAAGTTGCCAGGCCGGATGTATGGAAGAGTAGCTGGAGAGGATCTCGAGGCTCTGCATCTCCATCTCTTCCGGGGAGCCGGCGATGACCTCCATGATCTCCTGCCGGGTGGCCCTGAGAATATGGATGATCTGTTGCTTGCGCACGCGGGTCTGCCTGATGTTCCAGGAAATATCCACCGCTTCTTCCCGCTGGAAGTTGATCTCTCGGAATTTCTCGCAATTCTTGTGATGCACGGAGAGCCCCTTGGTGGTCAGCAGGGCGCAGTTGTCCTTGGCCACCGGACTGGGCTTGCAGCAGGAGGAAAGCTTCACCGATACCGGATCGAGGGTGGTCAGCTCTATCTTGTTGAAAGCGCCGGTGGGCGGCAAGAGGGGGGAAACGCCGCCGTAGAGGAGGTCCCTGATATTGCCTATCACCTCTCGCAGGTGAATCCGGCCCTCGCCCAGGCGGATGTACAACTCGTCCAGGCCCGTCAAGGCAAAACGATTCAGCAATGGCTGCACCTCGCCGTCCAGGACATCGAAGGGAATGCCGTAACGCAGCATCTCCTGGCGCAGCATGGAGAGACCTACCTCCCTGGCAACCTTCCACCGCCTGATCTTGAAACTCTTCGCCAGTTCCCCCCTCGATCGCGGGGTCTTGCACAGCAAGAGCATCTGCTGATCGAACCGGACAGGCTGATCGGCGCGGATGATCCGCACCATGTCGCCGTCTTTCAGGACGTGGTCGATGGTATACCTCTTATTCCGGATCATCGCTCCCAGGCAGGTTTGGCCGATTTCGGTGTGCACCTGAAAGGCGAAGTCCAGGACCGTCGAGTTGACCGGCAGACAGATGAGATCGCCCTGCGGGGTGTAGGTGTACATTTCCTTGATGCCGCTCGCGGCGATGACATCGCGGTAGGACAGGGAATCCTCCGACCCGAGCACATCGAACATCTCCTGGATCTCACGGATTAATTTCCCTTGCTTGCCGACTTTTGAGCTCCAGTTCCGGAAGATCCCTTTCTGGGCCTTCCGTTCCATCTCGTCGGTGCGGATCTTGAAGAGAAATTTCTGGCCCTGGATGATGGACCGGGCATGGAGGCCCTGATAACCGGTGGGCTTGGGATTGGCGATGAAATCGCGGATGGTTCTCGGGATCGGCCGGAAGGTCTGATTGACCACGCCGAGCGCGGCGTAGCAGGACTGTATGTCGTTGACCACGATGAGAATTTCCATGGGCGTATCGATACGCTTCAGCAGGATTCGGCTGGCGATATCGTAGTAGGCCCAGAGATTCTTGGTACGCAAGGCTATCCGGCATTCGAGATTATTCAGCTCGGCGTTCTTCTTCACCTCGCTCACGACCATCTGCCCGAGCGGCGAGCTCTCCAGCTGCCGGATATAATGGTTAAGTTTTGCACCTTGCTTCGGGTATTTATAAAGGAGGGCGAGATTGTACATCTCCCTCTTCATGTTGAAGAGGCCGAAGACAGTGGCGAGCGGCGCATAGATATCGATGGTTTCATCGGCGATGCGCTGCCGCTTCGCCTGGGGCATGGCATGCAGGGTGCGGAGATTGTGGAGTCGGTCGGCGAGCTTGACCAGCATGACTTCCGGGCGCAACGCCGCGCCGGTGAAGATCTTGCGATGGGTGGTCTGACTGTCGATCTGCCGATCTCCGGAGATATGGGTGACCTTGGTACAGCCTTCGACGATGGCCTGGACGTAACTGCCGAACTTTCTCCCCACCAGTTCGCCGGTGACTTCCTCGACGTCTTCGACCGTATCATGCAGCAGGGCGGCGGCCAGGATCTCCGGGTTGGTGATATCCATCTCTTCGGCGAGGATCTTGGCCACCGAGCAGGGATGCAGGATATAGGCATCCCCTGACCTGCGCCACTGATCGGCATGGGCTTCCACGGCAAAATCAAGCGCCTCCCAGAAGATCTCCTCTCCCGGTTTTTCGGCGATCATTGCCCGCAGCTGGCTGCGATACAGCTCAAGGTCAAATGGAATACGGCGCATCATCCTCCATGCGGTGGGTAAAAAAAAGGGCACCCATAGACATCTCCGCTAAGTGACTTACAATAAGCACACTTCGAAATCATTCCAGTTTTAATCAAATATCCCTGCAAAACAGGCAAGCTTGCAACTTAACAAAATTCCCCTGCCGGAGAAAACAAAAAAGACAAGATGGGCATAAAAAGAAAAATTTTTGAAATATCAAGACATAGTCGCACCAACAACTTCTCCGGCGAAGAGCTGCGCCAGCCTTCCTCCAGCCTGTGGGAGAATGCCCTGTTGAGCCTGCTCTACCTGGCTAAGGGACCGGTATCGCTTGCCGATATAAACGAAGCACTGGAACGTGAAGGCGCGCGCAAAAAGGACATAAAGGATATCGTCGAAGCTATACTGCGCGAGGGAGGGCTCAGGAAAGACGGCAAAAGGTCCTACAGTCTCACCAGGAGGGTCCCCCTCTACGAAGGCATCCTTATCCAGCATCCGAAAGGATTCGGTTTCGTCAGCCCGAATTATCGAGAAGGGGAAGGCGAACCGCTGGCCCGGGACCCTTTTGTCTCGCCCTCTTCGATGGGTACGGCGCAACACGGCGACCTGGTTCTCGTCAGGATCCTGCGAACGCGCAAGGACCACCGGCCCGAAGCCGCCGTCGTCCGGATTCTCGCCCACGGCACCGACAAAATAGCAGGCGCTTACCGCAAGAACCACAGAGGCGGCATGGTCTACCCCGACGATCCCCGTTTCCCTTTTGTCGTCCGGATCGACGATTACAACGACCTTTCCCCGCAGGACGGCGATGCGGTTCTGGTGCAGTTCACCCGGGAACATAAGCCGGTCCGTATCCTGTCTGGAAAGATCCTCGAGGTGCTCGGGCCGGTGGACAACATCGACACCCAGATGCGCCTGGTGATAGAGAAATTCACCCTTCCCCATGACTTCAGCGCCGAGGCCCTGGTGGAAGCGGCCGATCTTCATGAAGGTTTCGAGCTTGCAGCCGGACGGGAAGACTTACGGGCCACCGCCCATGTGACCATAGACGGCGAGACCGCCAAGGATTTCGACGATGCCATCTTCGTGGAGAAAACCGGCAAAGGCTATCGCCTCTACGTCTCCATTGCCGATGTCAGCCATTACGTGACGCCGGGCTCGGTCATCGATCGGGAAGCCTATGCGCGGGGAACATCCATCTACTTTCCCGGCAGGGTTATTCCGATGCTGCCGGAGAGGCTTTCCAATGACCTCTGCAGCCTGGTTCCCGGCAAGGACCGGTTGACCGTCTCGGCTATCCTGGACTTCGATCGTTCGGGAGTTCTGCAGAAAAAACATTTTACCAGGTCGGTGATCCGCAGCCGGAACCGTTTTACCTACACGACCGTACGCAGGATCCTGATCGACAAGGACCCCGCCGCCCGCAAGGAGCACAAGCCTTTCCTGACCCAGCTGAAGTGGGCGGAAGAACTGGCAAGAGCCCTGAAGGCGAGAAGAAAGGCTCGGGGCTCCATCGACTTCGACATCCCGGAACCGGAATTCACTCTGGACGAGGGCGGCGGCGTGGCATCGATCGATAGGGCCGAGAGGAACTTTGCCCACCAGTTGATAGAAGAATTCATGCTGGCCGCCAACGAGGCGGTGGCCAGTCTCTTCACCGAGAAGACCGCGCCGGCGATGTACCGGGTGCACGAGCCCCCGGACCCCTTGAAAATCGACGAGTTCATCGTGTTCGCCAGAACCCTCGATATCCATCTGCCGCCGGCGGAACCCTCTCCGTCCTGGTTCGCCCGGGCCCTCGACCTTTGCCGGCAGACGCCCTACGAATACATCATCAACAACCTCATGCTGCGCAGCATGAAACAGGCCCACTACTCCGCCGACAATGCCGGCCACTTCGGACTCGCCTCGAGCGACTACACCCACTTTACCTCACCCATCAGAAGGTATCCGGATCTCATGGTCCACCGTACTCTGCTCGACTTGAGCGATTCGGGGGAGAAGAAGACACGGAACAAGGCCTCCCGGGGACTCCGGGAGGCCGGCGAGTTCCTGTCCGCCAGGGAACGTACGGCGATCATGGCGGAGCGGGATGTCCATGACCGGCTGAAATTCATTTATATGAAAGGCCATGTCGGAGAATCCTTCGATGCCGTTATCTCTGGGCTGAACGAAGGGGCCCTCTTCATCGAGATCCAGGAGATGTGCGTCGGCGGCTCCATCTCGGTCGATCAGCTCGACGACGATTATTACCTCTGGGACGTCAAACATCATCGCCTGTTCGGCGAGATTACCGCCAAGACCTATCGGATCGGCGACCGTCTGCGGGTCACTCTCCAGGATGTGGACAGTTACCGCAAGCGGCTGAATTTCAAACTGGCGGAGCCTGCAAAATAACAGGTGTTTTCCAAATCAGGCTCTGCCAATCCCCTAGTTGCTGTTTCATTGCGCTAAAAAAGAAAGACAGGAAATTATTTTCTCCTGTTCTCCTGCAGCTCCCTTTTTCTTGACTTGTTCGATCAATTGGCATAAATGTACGCCCTGTTTTATCCGCGCATATAATTTGTTGACCCAACCCCCGGATATACGTAGATAATCGAGCGCATTTTCCAAATAGCCGGCAGTCAAATGGATCCCAAAGCACTTCTTTCCCGCATTGCGATAGTTTTGATCCGCCCCAAAATTCCCGAAAATATCGGTGCTGCTGCAAGAATCGCCTGCAATATGGGCATTACCCGCCTCATTCTGGTGAGAGACGAGGTACCCGAACGCGAACCCATGGCCAAAATGGCCACCCATAAGGCCGCCCATCTCATCGATAACCTCGAAGTGTATGGAAAACTCGACGAGGCGCTCGCCGGATTTTCCATGATAATCGGCACCACCGCCCGGCGAGGACGGCAGCGCTTGGTCGAAAAGTCCCCACGGGAACTCGTGGACACCCTGCTGCCCCTGCTTGCAAACAATGAGGTGGCGATTCTCTTCGGTCCGGAAGATACCGGGCTGACCAACGACGATCTCAAGTACTGCCATATGGCTTCGGCGATCCCTACCGCCGATTTTTCGTCGATCAACCTCGCCCAGGCTGTCGCCATACATTGCTACGAACTCTACTACGGCATACTCCACGCCGGGAAGAAACCGGGCCGCGTTCCCCAACTGGCCACCTCCCACGAACTGGAAAGCATGTATTCTCATCTGGAAGAGACCCTCTCCTCGTTCCAGTTCCTGGAGGAAGTGAACCGCTCCTACTGGATGACCAACATCCGCCATTTTTTCAGCAAAATCAGCCTGACCTCAAAAGACGCCAATATCGTCAGAACCGTATGTAAAAAGCTGCTCCTGTATGAACGGAATCGCAACCGCAAAGAACATGGTGACCAATGAAACGAGACGAGAGCTTCGCCAAGTACGATGTGCCGTCCAACAAGTTTTATCCTCCCCATATCGATCCCTCCCAGTCACTTCTTCGCGCCAACCTGCTGAAAACGAAATTTCCGGACAACCGCCACAACAAGAAGGTCATCGTCATCGAGGCCCAGGCCGGACAAGGCAAGACGACCCTCGTCGCCCAGTTTCTCGAGTTGCTGAACCCCTCATTCTGTTGGTATCAGATCGGCCCCGAAGACTCCGATCCCGTGCTCCTGCTCTCCTTCCTCCTGCTCAATCTGAACGCCAACCTCCCCGGCTTCCAGAGCCCGAAGCTCGCCAATATCCTCAATGAAGGCAGCGTGGGGCCTCTCGATCTGACCCGCTGCGCCAACATCCTGCTCCGCGACCTCGACGCCCACCTCAAGAAAAAGGACATTTATCTGGTCTTCGACGATCTTCACCTTATCGAAGACGGCACGCTGACCATAAAACTGCTGGAGCACCTGATCGACACCTCACCACCGCGGCTGCACTTTATCTTCATATCCAGACACCCCCTCGAGATAAAAGGCAAGACCATTCGCAACGGTGCCGGTGTCAGCTACCTCGACACGGATGATCTCGCCCTCAGCGATCAGGAGATCGAAGCCCTGTACAATACCGTGCTGAAACAGGAAATCAGCAGGCAGGACGCGATAAGGATCCATAGAATAACCAGCGGCTGGATCATGGGAATAATTCTCGCCAGCCACCCCATTTCCGGCCGCAGCCGATACTGGCTCGACGACTCGACAGCCGTTCTCCCTTCTATGCCGCAGACCGGCCACCTGCTCGACTATTTTCAGGACGAGATTTTCGGGGCAATTCCCGAACCCCTCCACACTTCGTTCCTGAAGCTCTCTTTCCTCCAGGAGATTCCTGCCGATCTGGCCGCAGAAATCGCAGAGGTGGACAAGATTGACGAGATCCTCGCGGCAATGACCTGCGAAAACTATTTCCTCTACAGCCTCGATGAACGGCGACAGGTTTTCCGCCTGCATCATTTTTTTCAGGAGTTTCTCCAGGAACGCGCCAGGAATCAGTTTTCGCCGGACGAAATCGCGGAGATTTACCGACGGGAGGCACAGTATTACCTGGGCCGCAACCTCATCGAAAAAGCCCTCACCTGCTACAAAAATGCCTGCGATTTCAAAATGCTGGAGAAAATCCTCAAACGACAGGGAATCAATCTCATAGCCAAGAACAGGACCATCACCATCCTCACTCTCCTGAGATCTCTCCCCGAGGGAATCCTCTTTCAATACAACTGGTTGACTTTGCTGGTCGGCCTGCTGCAGGTGGATATCGCCCCGCAGACCACCCTCTCCTATTTCACCAGGGTCCGCGACCGGTTCGTAAAAACGGGCGAAGAGGCCGGAGAGCTCATCGCCCTCTCCCAGATCATCTACTATCATTTCGTCATCTCCGGCCAATACAACAGAGGATCGGAGATACTGCCAAGAACCCGGGAACTTCTCGAAAAGAACAAAGATTCTCTGCCGATGCCGATAATCGTCATGGCCGCACGAAACCTGGCGGCGGGATATTGTTTCTTCAACGGCGAAATGGACAAGGCTCGTTATTACATTGAAAAAGCAAGCCTTCTCGCCTCCCGCCACAATATCCGCAACCTGATCGCCTCGACGAAATTCATCCAGGCCTATATCGAACTGTTCAGTGGCAACCTCTCGAGATTTCTTCGGGAAGCGGAGATTTGCTTTTCGCTTTTCAACGACCCCCTCGTCAGCGAATCGAACCGCCTGACCCTCAGGCTGAAGGACCTCTGCTATCTCTCGATGGTCGGAGACTTGGAGAATTTCAATATCCAGCAACAGGCCCTGCAGGAATCGATAGATCAGACCGTCGTCAACCAGACCGTTGCCGCCCCATATCTCTTCATCTGGAGCGCGAGCAGTAATTTTTCTCTCGGAAAAGCTCAACGTGCCCTCGAGCTGCTGGAAACCGCCCTGGCCAAAACCTCGACCGCCGGCACCGAGCATATGCATAGCCAGATTCTGCAGTGGCAGGCCTTCGGCCTCGCCCTGACGGGCCGGGAGGACGAAGCGCTGGAAAAGATCGCAGCGTCCAGGCGGCTGCGCGATAATGCCGGCGGCGTCTTTTACCTCGCTTTTCACTCGATTTTGGCCGGTGCAGTCTACACTCGCGCCCGGGAGCACGGCCAGGCGATACAGTCCCTCGAATCAGGCCTGGCGATTGCCCAAAGATTGCCGTCCATCTACCTCGCCATCTGCGCCCTGCTCAACCTCAGCTACTGCCGGTACGAAGCGTCGGGAGCGGATGCGGCCGTCGACAGCCTCGCCACCGGTCTTGCCATGATGAAGGTCAACGGATACACCCATTTCTGGAGCTGGGAGCCGGTGATGATGACCAAGCTTTTGACGCTGGCGGTGAAGCGCGGCATCGAAAAGGATTTTGCCTTGGCCCTCTTCAAGGATAGTTTGCACCTGGGATTTTCGGAGGACGGAGCTCCTGTCCCTCTCCTGAGATTCTCCCTGATGGATCGATTCGAGGTGAGCCTCGCCGGCAAGACGCTCTTCCACGCCGGAGACCTTACCTATTTCCAGCGGGAAATGCTGGGCTTGATCGTCACCGCGAAGGGTCAACGCGTTTCCCAGGACAAGATCCAGCTGGAACTGTGGCCGGACAGCTCCCCTGAGAATGGTCGAAAGAGTTTCGACAACCTGCTGGCCCGATTGAGAAAGCTGATGGCCCCGCATTTGCCGACCTCGATCAAGGACTACCTGGTTATCCAGAAAGGAATTATCTGCCTGATCAACTGCGAGATCGATGCCCTGGAGTTTCTCGAAAAGGGCAGAAGAGGCTTGGCACACTGCAAGAACGGGGATTGGTGGCAGGCCTACAGTGCCTTCCGGACTGCGATCTCCTGCTGGAAAGAGGCGATGCCGGAAGACACCTTCCACAGCGAACAGATTCTCGCCCTCAATGACAGGCTTACCGGCCTGCTGGTCGAGATCGGCTCAACTTGGGGAAAAAATCTTATGGAATCAGGCAGGTGCAAGGAAGCAACAATGCTGCTCGAGCGCATTCTCCAGGTCAACAGCCTGGAAGAGAGTCTCTACATCCTCCTCTACCGGCTCCATTACCTGAACAACAATTTCCTGAAGGCCCGGGAGATATTGGCCCGATACAAGAAAGCATTGATGGAGGCCATGTACAGCGAAGAGGAAGCCGACAGTTTTATCGACAAGATCGTCAGGACAATGACTTGAGAGGGAGAATAGACGATCTTTAAGCTGCAGTGGCTCAGCCGGCGGCTATTGATTGAACCCCCGAAGAGGGCATGCCTCGCACCGGGGATTCGTCTTTTTACAGTAGGTTGCCGCGACTCGCACCACCAGGGCATGGAATTCGTTGAACAGCACCGGGTCGGGGGGCAGCTGATCCATGAATAAAGTCTGCATTGCTTGATAATCGCTCTCCTCGGCCACCAGAGTATGACGGCTGAACACCCGATGGGTATACATATCGACGACGAAAATCGGGTGACCGCAGGAATAGAGCAGGATCGAATCCGCCGTCTCCGGCCCGATCCCCTTGACCTGCAGCAACTTCCCCCGGGCAACCGCCAGCTCATCATGCAGGAAAGCATCCAATTGCCCCTCGTAGTGTTCCGCTATCATCTCCAGCAGGTTCCTGAGCCGGCGGGCCTTGAGATTGTAATATCCGGCGGGCTTTATATATCCGGCGACTTCCTCCTCGCTGCAGCGCGAGAGGGTCTCATAGTGCATAAGGCCCGCATCCTTCAGATTCCGAATAGCCCTGGTGACGTTCTGCCAGTTGGTGTTCTGGGCCAGAACCGCCCCCACCATGGTTTCGAAGGGAGTTTCACTGGGCCACCAGCCCTGCGGTCCGAAATGCTCGTAGAGAAGGAGGTAGACCTCCTGTAATTTGCCGATTTTCAGCTTGCTCGCCTGTCCGCGCGACATCTATTTCACTCCCGGTTCCTTGTCTCCCAGACAGATGCCGATATCACGGGCTGTCCTGATCTTGTCGCTGTCGGAATCGACTTTCTTGCGGCGTTTGATGGCATCGGCGATGGGTACGGGGACCATTATCGAATTTTTCAGGGCGACCATATGGTCAAATATCTTATCCTCGACAAAGCGCACCGCGGCGGCCCCGAAGCGTAAGGCCAGCAGGCGGTCGAAGGTGGTAGGCGAGCCGCCCCGCTGGAGATGCCCGAGAACCAGGGACCGGGTATCCTTGTCCGTTCTCTTTCGAATTTCCGAGGCAACCCACTCTCCAACACCACCGAGAATAACTTCCTCGCGGCCGAGTTCTCCCATTCCCCTGTTGAAATTCCTGCCATCCTTGGTCACCGCGCCTTCGGCAACCACGACAATTGAATAATGCTTGTCGTGCAGCTCATTATCGGAAATCTTCTCGCAGACGTATTCCATGTCGAAGGGAATTTCCGGGATGAGGATCACATCCGCACCGCCGGATATTCCGGAATACAAGGCGATCCACCCGGAGTCGCGGCCCATCACCTCAACCACCAGGACCCGATTGTGGGACTTTGCCGTGGAGTGAAGTTTGTCCAGGGCCTCAGTCGCGGTAGACACCGCGGTATCGAAGCCGAAGGTGCGGTCCGTTTCCTCCAGGTCGTTGTCGATGGTTTTCGGCACACCGATCACCGGCATCCCCTTGAGGGCGAATTTATGGGCGATATCGAGACTCCCGTCACCACCGATGGCGATGTGGCAATCAAAACCCATCCTGTTGAAGTTTCGAAGTATTTTGTCAGAAACATCAACTATCTGAATTTCCCCCGCCAGATTCTCCACCGGACGGGCAAAGGGATTACCCTTGTTGGTCGAACCGAGGATCGTTCCGCCGGTCGAATAGATGCCCTCCACATCCCTCGGGTAGAGGCGGATCATTTCATCAATATCGAGAAAGCCGCCGTATCCATTTCTGCTTCCATAAACTTCCCAACCTTTCCGGTAACCTATATGGACTACGGAGTATATGACGGCATTGAGACCGGGGGCATCTCCGCCACCGGTCGAAAGGACTATCTTTTTCATTCTCAATCAGCCTTTATGATGTGACCTTACAATCGGCAACTGTTGTCACCTGTATCGAAAGACCGTAACTCGGCACTCCATGCCTCACCGGTCCGTTTCTTTTTTTGCACTATAATCAAAAATAGGGCCCACTATCCACGAGAAATGTGGCAATCATCAACTTTCCGCCATATTCTAGGTCCTATTCAAGGAATTGCTTGATCCTTTTTTCGCCATCTACTATTTTGCTTGCAACGCGATTGACTATTCTGATCCTCACCCTTATGGTTAAGGCGAATACAGTGTTGGGCCGGCCACACAATGCCGGGCGATGCTGGAGAGGATAAAGAAAAAAATTTGATGGAGGCTTTTCATGTCCGATTTGAGTGTAACAGACTTGGCTGTTGCAAAGTTGAAAGAATACATGCAGGCGAACAATATTGATTCCGCCCTGCGTGTTGCCCTTATGCAGGGTGGCTGAGCAGGACCCTCACTGGGATTGGCTCTGGATGAGCCAAAAGCAAACGACAAGGTTTTTGAGAATGATTCACTGAAATTCCTGGTTGAAGAGAGCCTCTTGAATACCTGTGGCGGCATCACCGTCGATTACATCGATGCAGGCCCGCGTTCCGGCTTCGGAATAACCTCCCAAAGACCGATCAGCTCTGGCGGAGGATGCAGTTCCGGATCCTGCGGTTCAGGCAGTTGCGGCTGATTCCCCTCGATGAATCATGAAGGGCCGTTTTCTTCGCCCTGATCTCTTGATTTCTTATAGATTGATCGAAAAACGGGCACTCTTTGTGGCTCGTTTTTCGTTGGATCATTCCGAACCAAAATAAACCGGGGGCCTGCCCCTCGGTTTATTCCCCGTAATGCGGGCTGACGCCCGCAACCCAAAGGCTGTTATCCCCTCCCACAACAGAGGGGATAAGTACCTTCACGAACCATTCTTTACAAGGTTCTAATCTAGTGAAACACTAGAAGCTCTTCTTTCCGCCGAAACGCAATGTCAAAAACTTGACGCGCCAGGGCGCGATCCTTATTCTCTTTGCGTAATTGCAGCTTCGACGTAATCCGACGAGAAAAGAGAAAAGTGAGGATAATCCATGCAGTACGACAAATTCACCTTGAAATCGCAGGAAGCCATACAGACCGCCCAGCGGCTTGCCCAAGACCACGACCAACAGGAAATCCAGGTTGCCCACCTGGCAAAGGCGGTACTGACCCAGCCGGAGGGCATCGTCGTTCCCGTCCTCAAGAAGATGGGAATCGACCCATCTCTCGTACTAATGGACCTCAACCGCCTCATCGAGAAGACCCCCAGAGTATCCGGCCAGGGAGTGGGGCAGATCTACGCCTCCAGAAATCTCAAAAAGATCCTCGACGACTCCTTCGCCACCGCAAGGCAGATGCAGGACGAATATGTCAGTCAGGAGCATCTGTTCCTGACGATCCTCAAAAATCCGGATATGGATGCCAGCAAGGCGCTCAACAGCCGAGGCGTCCATGAACACAATTTCCTGCAGGCGCTCTCCGAGCTGCGCGGCAGCCACCGGGTTACCGACCCCTATCCGGAGCAGAAATATCAGGCTTTGGAAAAATACGGCCGTAATCTCACCCAGCTCGCGAGACAGGGGAAGATCGATCCGGTCATCGGCCGCGACGAGGAGGTACGGAGGATCATTCAGGTTCTTTCCCGGCGGACCAAGAACAATCCGATCCTGATCGGCGAACCCGGGGTCGGCAAGACGGCGATTGTGGAAGGTCTGGCACAGCGCATCGTCAATGGCGATGTCCCGGCGACCCTCGAAAACAAGCAAGTCATCACCCTGGACCTCGGAGCACTGGTTGCCGGAGCCAAATACCGCGGAGAATTTGAAGATCGGCTCAAAGCGGTGCTCAAGGAGATTCAGGAGAAGGCCGGAGAGATCGTCCTCTTTATCGATGAAATCCACACACTGGTGGGAGCCGGCGCGGCGGAGGGCTCGATGGATGCCTCGAACATGCTGAAACCTGCCCTGGCTCGGGGTGAACTGCACTGTGTCGGCGCCACCACGATCGACGAATACCGGAAGTACATCGAGAAGGACAGCGCCCTGGAAAGGCGATTCCAGCCGGTGCTGGTCCAGGAACCTTCGGTGGAGGACACCATCGCCATCCTCAGGGGCATCAAAGAGAAGTACGAGATCCACCATGGCGTACGGATCCAGGACAATGCCACCGTCGCCGCGGTGACTCTTTCGAACCGGTATATCACCGATCGCTTTTTGCCGGACAAGGCCATCGACCTCATCGATGAAGCTGCGTCCATGCTGCGTATTGAAATCGATTCCATGCCCACCGAAATCGACGAGCTGGAACGGCAGATCATCAAGCTCGAAATCGAACAGGAGGCACTCAAAAAGGAAAAAGACATCATATCCAAGGCACGGCTGGAGGAGGTGAAGAACAAACTCGCCGATCACAAGGAGACCCTGCAATCGATGAAGGCGCAATGGGCAATGGAGCGGGACTTCATCCAGCGCATCAGAGACATCAAAGGGAACCTGGAAGAAGCACAGATTGAGGAACAAAAAGCGGAGCGAGCCGGTAATCTGAGCCGGGTAGCGGAGATTCGCTACGGCCAAAAGATTCAGCTCGAGAAGGAACTGTCGGAAGCCAATGCCAGGCTCCAGGAGATCCAGGCCCAACAGATGATGCTGAAGGAGGAGGTCGATGCCCAGGATATTGCGGTGGTGGTGGCGAAATGGACAGGCATCCCCGTCGATCGGCTGCTGGAAGGTGAACGAGACAAACTCGTCAAGGCGGAATCTTTTCTCGCCACGCGTGTCGTCGTCCAGGAAAATGGCCTGCAC
>OBJA01001311.1_pt1 | contig 17594 bp, 17 predicted proteins | sample 1519751 | NCBI WGS metagenome assembly OBJA01 (sample SAMEA3881238, study PRJEB22517) | soil metagenome | biome: lake sediment; feature: soda lake sediment; material: sediment, water from around vicinity | place: India | collected 2013-12-23 | depth 3 m | reverse complement strand
CCGTACGTACGGTGGTGTGGGAGGACGGCGGGAGTAATTCCGCCTCCTACCCGATTCACGTCACTCTGTAGTTACCAGATCAAAAGCATCGCTCACAGCGCTGTCGATTTTTTTCGGTTTGCCTGAAGTGTTGTCTACATAGACCCAGTTGGTTTCCGCTCGGACCAGAAGAACATGATCTTTACAGCGCAAAAACCGGTAACGTCGTAACGAGCGTGTCCTTTTCATATTACAGACCCAGGTCTGAATCTCGATCTCTTCTCCGGCAAAAGCCGGCCTGAGATATTCAATCAGGTGCGAACGTACGACCCAACTGGTGCCGAGCCTTTCATACAATTCTCTGGTACACCCCTGTGCATCAGAGTGCTGAATGGCGATGTCCTGCATCCATTGCACATAGGCAATATTGTTAACATGGCCATTGGCATCGTTGGCATCATCTGGAATAGTGAATGTTCTGGTAAAAATATCCGGCATGGTCAACCTCGGCGATGACTATGGTGACGTACGGTTTTGTGGTCGAGTAGCCTTGCCCTTGATTAATGCCGATCAAGGACATACTGTTGTTTTTCGGGATGGGTGGACTCTGATCTTCATGAATGACTTAGTGACGAATACTAGCAGACGAATTGGTTGGGGTAAAATGCCAATAAGTAATCTTGAGTCATTTTTGCCGAAAACATGACGGGTCCGGTTTGATCGTTGAGTGGTTTTGTGAGAGTCTCTATCGTTGATATCATTGCCTGATGTGGAGGTTCAGATGAAAAATTACACCAAGCTTTACTACAATGGTTGTTGGCAGGCCCCCGCTACCGATGCTGTGATCAGTGTCATTAATCCGGCTACAGAGGCAGTCATCGGGAGTGTGCCGGCAGGAACAGCAGCAGACGTTGAGCGTGCGGTGGCGGGAGCGCGTGCTGCCTTGTCCGGATGGACGGCAACCTGCCCTGAGGTCAGGGCAGGCTATATGATGCAGATTCATCGGGAATTGGTTGCGCGTGGGCCGGAGCTTGCTGAACTGATTACCACTGAGCTGGGGATGCCGATCAAGCTCAGTCAGCGCATTCAAGCCGGCTTGCCGGCACTTGTTCTGGACAGCTATGTCAGCTTGCTGAAGGAGTTCTCCTTTTCTGAGCGGATCGGTAATTCGTTGGTACTAAAAGAGCCGATCGGTGTTGTTGCCGCGATTACCCCCTGGAACTATCCTCTGCATCAACTGATGATCAAGGTTGCTGCTGCCCTTGCTGCCGGATGCACCGTCGTTGTCAAGCCAAGCGAACTGACGCCACTAAATGCCTTTGTGCTGGCGGAAATTGTTGATTCCAGTGGTCTGCCTGCGGGGGTTTTCAACCTGGTATCCGGTTATGGCGATGAGGTGGGAGAAGCTCTGGCCGGACATCGGGATGTCGACATGGTTTCGTTTACCGGTTCCACCGCAGTTGGCAAGCGTATCATGGTCCGTGGTGCCGAAACAGTCAAGCGTGTAGCCCTGGAACTGGGAGGAAAGTCGGCCGCTGTTTTACTGGATGATGCTGATATGGATACTGCAGTGAAAGTTACTGTTGGAAACTGTTTCCTCAATTCAGGGCAAACCTGTAGTGCCCACACGCGGCTGCTGGTACCTCAACACAGGTATGAAGAAGTTGCAGGTCTGGCACTTCGGCACGCTGCGGCTTATGTTCCAGAAAATCCGTTAAATAGTCAGACTCGCGTTGGACCACTGGTTTCTGCCGGTCAGCGTGAGAGAGTTCTTGAATATATTCGTAGTGGTATTGCCGAGGGTGCCGAACTGTTATTGGGGGGTGTCGAAACACCGGAGGGGCTGCCCCTGGGCTATTACGTTTCACCAACCATATTTGGTCGGGTAACCAGGGAGATGAAAATTGCCCGGGAGGAAATTTTTGGTCCAGTGTTGTCAATAATGACCTATATGGATGAGGACGACGCGATAGCTCTTGCAAATGACAGCATATACGGTCTGGCTGGTGCGGTCTGGTCGCTTGATACGGATCGTGCTGAGCGGGTGGCCAGAAAAATTCAAACGGGTCAGGTCGACATCAACGGGGGGCGATTCAATCTGTTGGCTCCCTTTGGTGGTTACAAGCAGTCCGGCAACGGGCGCGAATTGGGACGCTACGGGCTGGAAGAGTATCTCCAGACGAAATCTTTGCAATTCTAAAAAACTTGATAAAAATTGAATGGTTATGAGTATGCGGCAGATGGATTGGTGCCGGCCCGGGCGTGACCCGGGCCGGCATCGTCTTTAATCTGTCAGTTCCGAGTCAAAAGGTACAAGCAGAATTTCGATTCGTCGATTCTGGGCCCGTCCATCCGGGGTGCTGTTGTCGGCAATCGGGTGAAATTCACCAAAGCCTGCAGCAATCATGCGATTTCCCGGTAATCCTACTTCTTGCTGAAGAAAGTTAATAACGCTGGTCGCACGGGCCGTCGACAATTCCCAGTTGGATGGAAAGCGCTCCCTTAAGGCCGGGCTGATCGGAACGTTATCGGTGTGACCGGCAATCTGCAAGGCGCGGTCCGGAAAACGGTTGAGGACATCACCGAGATTTTTAAGAACCTTTTGCCCTTCTTCACGCAGGCGGGTGTCGCCCGAAGCGAAAAGGATCTGGTTCAACAGATTGACGGTCAGCTTGCCTTCCAGATTGGAAATTGTCAGTTCGCCGCGCTTGATTTCATCCTCCAGGGCGTCAACCAGCTCCTCGTAAGTATGTCTGACCTGGGCCAGGCGCGCCTCGCGGGCGATGCGTTCCTTTTCAAGGGTCTGATTCAACTCTTCAATGGTTGCCAGAAGGTATTCATTGGTCTGCTGCATATCCTCAAGTTGTATCTGTAATGCGTCAATCCGTTGCTGATGAAGGGAGAGATTCCCTTCCTGCCGTTCCTGAGCAGCACCGGCAACCAGCAGATCACGCTGTAACCTGGAATTTTGCTGCAACACATCAACCAGTCGTGAGTTGAGTGCCGCCAGGTCGGTTTGCAGGCTTGATCGCTCCTGACGTAGATCCGCCATCGTGGCGGTCAACCTGGCCACATCTTCTTCAAGCAGTTCGGCCTCATTGACTTTTTGCTGATAGCTGTTTTTACTGACACAGCCGACCGTTAGAAGCAGCAGGATCAAGAGAGCCGGAAATCTCAAAATTTTCATTTGTTTCTCCTTGTGGAAACGGTTCAGAGCGACCGTTGAAAGAAACCCATTTTTACCACAAGTTACGGAAATGTAAAGAGGATTTGCCACGAGACAGCAGGTCTTTTCAGTTGCGATTGTCGATCTCGATATGCTATAGATGAACCTCATTTGTGGCAAGATTTCCATTGATTTTCGGAGGTTGCCGCCACTGTCAACGGAGAAACAGAGATGCAGTTTGAGATCGAAAGAATTGTACGTACTGCCCTGCAGGAAGATATCGGATTGGGCGATGTCACCACCATGGCGATTGTGGCACAAGATTCAACCGCACAAGCTGAACTTGTCGCCAAGGAGGATTTTGTCCTGGCTGGATTGGACGTTGCCGCTGCTGTTTTTCACTTTCTGGACCCGGAAATTGACTTTGAAAAAATTTTTGTTGACGGGCAGAAAGTCAACAAGGGAGACGTTCTTGCCTGGATCAAAGGGCCTGCCCTCATGTTGTTGCAGGCAGAGCGGGTGGCGTTGAATCTGTTGCAGCGTATGTCAGGGATAGCAACTCTTACTGCTCGTTTCGTCGACGCTGTGAAGGGTACCGACGCCATTATCGTTGATACGCGTAAAACGGTACCGGGCTTGCGGGCGTTGGATAAATACGCCGTGCGCGCCGGCGGAGGGCGGAATCATCGTATCGGACTTTTTGATGGTGTATTGATCAAGGAAAATCACATTGTCGCCGCCGGTGGCATCGCCGAGGCGATTTTTCGGGCCAGAAAAAAGCTGCCCCACACCCTCAAAATCGAGATCGAAACCCGCAATCTTGACGAGGTGCAACAGGCGCTTGATGCCGGGGCTGATATTATCATGCTGGACAATATGTCCAACGAGGATATGGCACGAGCGGTCGGATTGATCGATAGCCGCGCTTTGACCGAGGCCTCCGGTGGTGTGAGCCTTGAGCGTGTTCGTGACATTGCAGAGACGGGTGTTAATATCATATCTGTTGGAGCGCTGACCCATTCGGTTGTCGCGGCGGATATCTCGATGTTGTTCAAGTGACGCAGCCGTTGATGTCGTCCCGTGAGCGTATTCTTGATCTGTTGCGTCGCGACCCCGGTGTCTGGATGTCCGGTGAACTGATCAGCCGGGAGTTGCAGATGTCGCGCGCGGCAGTCTGGAAGCAAATCAATGCCTTGCGCGCTCTGGGTATCTCCATAGAGGCTCAGCACGCCAGGGGTTACCGCCTGCTTGATACCCCCGATCTGTTGTTGAGCGCGGAGGTGCTGGACGGAGTCGATACACGGATAATTCCCCGATCTTTGGAGCTGCTACCGTCGACAGACTCAACCAATCTGCAATTAAGAAAAAAAGCCGAAGCGGGAGCGGAAGAGGGTACCGTCCTTGTTGCCGATCAGCAATTGGCGGGCAGAGGACGCCTTGGCCGACCCTGGGTGTCGCCGCCGGGTGTCAACCTGTACTGTTCGTTGCTGTTGCGACCACACATACCTGTTCAGCAGGCTCCTCAGTTTACATTTCTTTCTGCGGTTGCGGTTGTTGATACCCTCAAGGCGATTTGTGACATTAACGCGCAAGTGAAGTGGCCCAACGACATTCTGGTCGGCGGTGCCAAAATTGCCGGGTTGCTTAATGAGATGAATGCAGAAACCGAGCAGATCAATTATATTGTTCTTGGTATCGGTGTTAACTTGAATATGACGGCAGATCTGTTCCCGAATGAGCTTAAGTATCCGGCGACTTCGGCACTGATCGAGACTGGCCACCGGGTGCCCCGTTCCCGTTTTTTACGGAAACTGCTTCAACAATTGGACTTTTATTATTGCGAGTTCCTTGAACAGGGCTTTGCTCCTATTCGGCAGCGCTGGGAGCAGATGTGTCCGATTGTCAATCATCGCGTTCAGGTGGACGGTAGGCTTACCGGTACCGTTGTGGGGTTGGAACCTGATGGGGCGTTGCGATTGCAGCTTGACTCGGGGGGCGTTGAACGAGTTATTGCCGGTGATGTAAGAATGGTGAATTAACTGAATAAAGGACACTATGCTTCTTGTTATTGATGTAGGTAACAGTAATACCGTCCTGGGGCTGTATCAAGGGCAGAATCTGATCCGTGACTGGCGGATCGCAACGGACAAGCACCGCACCCTTGATGAGTATGCCATGGTGATGCGTCAACTGTTCGAGGTCGCCGGTGTCAGCTTTGACGCTTTAAAGGCGGTGATTGTTTCCAGTGTTGTTCCCTCGATGCTGGGCATCATTGAGGGCCTCTGCAGTAAGTATTTTCGATTGACTCCCTATGTTGTCGGACCGGGGATGAAAACCGGAATGCCGATCCATTACGATAATCCCAAAGAGGTAGGAGCTGACCGTATCGTCAATGCCGTAGCGGCCTTTGAACAGTTTCGCTGTGCTCTTATTGTGGTCGATTTTGGAACCGCGACGACCTTCGATGTTATTTCGTCTGATGGCTGCTATCAGGGCGGGGCGATTGCTCCGGGTATCGGCATCTCTTCTGAGGCCTTGTTTGAGAAAGCAAGCAAATTGCCCCGTGTAGATTTTATGCAACCCGGTCAGATTATTGCCAGAAACACGGTCAACAGTATCCAGGCCGGGATTTTTTTCGGTTACCTCGGGCTGGTCGAGGGAATTATCAAGCGTATTAAAAAGGAAATGAATCAGGATCCCAAGGTTATTGCAACCGGAGGGCTTGCTGCGCCCATTGCCGCAGCGACAGACTCTATTGATCGGGTAGAGCCTTTTCTGACACTGGAGGGTTTGCGTCTGCTGTATGAACGCAATCGAACCTGAATGGCAGGTTGATCCGTTTGTGTCTCGTATGTTGCCCGGATCTGAACCGATCTGAGCCGCTGCGGGGAGTGACTTTTCATGTAAAGGAGCGATTCATGGACAAGCATGACACGACAAAGGTGAGAAATCTTGGAATTGTGGCGCACAATGGTGCCGGAAAAACCTCACTGGTGGAGGCTATCCTGTTCAATACCGGGATGACCGACAAGCTGGGAAAGGTTGATCTGGGCACCTCGTCCATGGATTTTGAAGAAGAGGAGATCAAGCGTAAATCGACCTTGAGTGCCAGCCTGAACCATTGCTTGTGGCACGATTACAACCTCAATATTGTGGATACCCCGGGAGTCAGTAATTTTCTGCATGACACCCGGCGCTGCCTGCGTATTCTGGGGGGAGCGGTGGTGATCGTTTCTGCTATTTCAGGAACCAAAGCTCAAACCAAGAGGATTTGGGAGTGGTGTGATACCTTTGAGGTGCCGCGGATTGCATTCGTCAACAAGATGGATAAAGAGCGGGCAGATTTTCTCAAAGCCGTTGACGACATGGAGAAGTCCCTTGGTGCCAGGGCGGTTGTCGTGACCCAGCCGATTGGTGCAGAAGAAAACTTCAAGGGTATTATTGACCTGGTTCGGATGAAAGCACGGTTTTACACTTTTGATGAAACCGGAAAATTTGATGAAGTTGATGTTCCGGAAGAATATATGAAGGAAGCGTTGCGGCTGCGTGAGCAGTTGATTGAGGCCGTAGCGGAAGCCGACGATGAATTGATGGAGAAGTATCTGGAAGGTGAAACCTTCTCCCAGGAAGATGTCCTGCGCGGATTGCGCGAAGGAACCCTGACCGGTGTTTTTACTCCGGTTTTCTGTGGTAGTGCCACGGAAAACATTGGTGTGCGGCAACTCCTCGACTATGTTGTCGCTTGCTTGCCTTCACCAATTGACAAAGGGATTCAGGTCGGTTTCAAACCTGGAACGGATCAACCGGTGGAGCGTAGACCCAGCCCCGATGATCCCTTTTCCGCGATGGTATTCAAAACCATTAACGACCCTTATGCCGGTAAATTAACCCTGATGCGGCTGTATTCGGGAACATTGACAGCTGATACGGTGGTGTTAAATCCCAACAAAGACGAAAAAGAACGAATCAGCCATCTGTTCATGATGGAAGGGAAAAAACAGACACCCATTGAGGTTGCTGCTGCCGGCGCAATTATTGCCGTACCCAAACTGAAAGTGACAGCCACAGGCGACACTCTTTGTGATTTGAAAGATCCTGTCATGTTTGAACCGCTGGTGCCCCTGAAGCCGGTTATTTCATTTGCTCTGGAGGCACGCACCAAGGGCGACGAAGACAAGGTGTATACCGGTTTACAGCGCTTGATGGAAGAAGATCCAACCTTGACGGTAACCAGGGACGATGAAACCAAGGAAATGGTCCTCTCAGGAATGGGGCAGATTCATCTGGAGGTAGCGGTCGAGCGACTCAAGCGCAAATATGGTGCAGATGTCATTCTCAAAGAACCGAAAGTGCCCTATCGGGAGACCATCAGGGCGTCAGCCCAGGTTCAGGGTAAATACAAGAAACAATCCGGAGGCCGTGGGCAGTATGGTGATGTCTGGATTGAAGTCAAGCCGCTTCCACGAGGTAGTGGTTATGAGTTTGTTGACAAAGTCGTTGGGGGTGTCGTGCCGCGTAACTACATTCCTGCTGTTGATAAAGGGATCATCGAGGCGATGAAAACCGGCCCATTAACCAAAAGCCAGGTTGTTGACGTTCAGGTGACCCTTTATGATGGTTCGCACCATTCTGTCGATTCATCGGAGATGGCCTTCAAGGTTGCCGGTTCCATGGCCTTCAAAAAAGCCATGGAGCAATGCAAGCCGGTTCTTCTGGAACCGATTATGGCCATGGAGATTACGGTGCCCGATGATTGTATGGGAGACGTTATCGGCGATCTGAACTCCCGTCGGGGCAAGGTGGTCGGTGTTGAACCTCAGGCCAGCAGTCAGATCATCAAGGCTGAAGTGCCGATGGCAGAGGTCCTCCGTTATGCACCGGAGTTGCGGTCAATGACATCCGATCGTGGCATGTTCACCATGGAGTTCATCAAGTACGAGGAAGTCCCCTCTCACCAGACCGCAAAGATACTCGAAGAGTACAAACAGGAATCCTAGCGTCAGCGGCGGGGCTTCGCAGTGGCGTTGCCCCGTCATTTTTTCCGGGAGTCAGGACATGTCAGAAGACCAGAACCGGAAGACCTCAGAGCCGTCAATACCCAAAAACGATTCAGATGCACCGGCAACGAAAAGGATAGAGGAGCTTCTGATGGCGGAGTCGACCCCCGTCTCTTTCAGGGATTTGGCTGAGCGTGAGCTTCAAATCCAACAGCGGGGTAGAGGCCCCAGGCGGTGGTTGTTCGTGCTGATGGCGTTGTTGCTTGTGGCCGGTTTGGCGGGATGGTACCTATACCCGTTTCTGATCTCTGACAGATCCTTGGTAGAACAAGCAGAAGTACGAGTGGAAAAACGCATGGAGATGCCTGAACGTCCTGTCTTGGCACCGGAAAGGGAAGATCAGGCGTCAGCCGGTGAGTTATTGCCGACGGAAGCGGAGGAGCCACCTGATGCTGTGTCGGTGCAGGAACCTCAGGATGTATTCGATAGTTCTCCAGCAGGAAGTCCCTCCGAGATCACGGAAATAGCCGATGTTGACGGGGTTGCTCCCGTGGGATCAGAACCGGCACCTGAGGAGGTCGCCCCGGTGGCCGGGGTGGAAGAGTTGCTGTACCGTGTTTTGATCGGTCCTATTGTTAACAGCGAGGAAGTCGATCATGCCATGACGGTGCTGAGGGACAAGGGGTTCCGTCCGCAGTTGCTGGCGAGCTCAGGAACGGTGGATATGATCAGGCTGTTGGAAGGGATATATCCGCCGGCACAGGCGCGCGAACGTCTTGAAGAATTACTTCCGGAGTTTCCTTCGGCTTTTTTGCTTCCGGATGGTGACAGGTGGGCGCTGTATATTGGTTCTTTTTCTGATCGTGATCGTGCGCGTCGTCAACAGAGAGCCTTGGCTGAGCGTCAGATTCAGGTTGCCCAGGTTGATTCGCAATTAACCATGACCGGGACACTGGTGATTGTCGCCCGGACAGATGAAACAACTGCTGAGGGGATTGCCACCGAACTGAGGGCTACAGGTTTACGGGCACGAGTTGAGGCTGAGCGTTAGGTAGGGCATGGTGTGAGTGTAGAGCAGAGTACAGAGAAAATCCAGGTCAAGCTTCCTGCCGAAGTAGCAAAAATCATGAGCAAATGGGGGGGGCACAGTGTGCGACTTGCGGCCGCGCGTGGTGCCTTGCCCATGTCCGGGCCGAACCTGGTCATGGTGTTGTTTGTTTTCTACAATGGCGAGAATCAGGAACTTAAAGAAGAGGCCCTGAGTACTCTGCAGACATTGCCGGCGCAAATTCTCCTGGCGGCCTTATCTCTGCCGGAACTTCACCCGGCCGTCATTGATATGATCGTTCGCTTGCGTTACGACGATGCCGTGGTGATGCAGGCAGTGATTGCCCACCGGATGACGGGGATCAAGAGCCTGATTTTCATGGCTCAACACAGCTCCGGTGATGTGTTGGAAATGCTTGCTGACAATGATGAAATTTTGCAGCGGGCCGATGTTGTTCGTCTCGCCATCATCGACAATCCTCATGTTGACAGATTTACCCGATTACGACTGGGGTGGGATCCCGGTGAGAATAAACAGGAAGAGTCGGTGGCATCTGCAGCTCAGTCAGAAGCCGTATCACAAGGCTCTGAAGATGAGGATCCCGACGCAGAAACGATCTCTGAGGACGAAGACGGGGACGAGGACGGGGAATTACAGTCAAAATATCAGCAGTTGCAGGAGATGACAGTTAATGAAAAAATCAAAATGGCACTCACTGGAGACAAAGAGTGGCGAACTTTGCTGATCCGGGAAGCCAACAAACAGGTCAATACGGCGGTATTGCGAAATCCGCGCATCACCGAAGGGGAGGCGCTGGCAGTAGCGCAAAACCGCAGCAGCAGTGAAGAGCTGATTCGGATTATTTTGCTCAATCGTGATTGGGTCAAGCTTTATGATATGAAAAAGGCCCTGGTACATCATCCTCGGACACCGCTTCAGCAAGCGGTGAGAATGATGAATTTTCTGTCGGAGCGCGACATCAAGGAGCTGTCCACCAGCCGCAATGTCACGCAGCCCATTGTTAACAATGCGCGCCGTATGTTATCTACCAAGAAAAGATAGTCTGATTAGCACTCATCTTCCGCCGACTCCCTTCTCCTGGGGGAGAAGGTGGCAAAAAAGCCGGATGAGGGGGCCTTAAAAAGGTCAAAAGCTCCCCTCACCCTAGCCCTCTCCCTCAAGGGAGAGGGGATAAAACGGTGTCTAGGGAAGATTGGTACTAATCAGTTAAAGATAATCAGCATCTGCAAAGGACGCAGCCAATGTCATTACAACGATATAAAATCGGTATTCTTACCCTGTCGGACAAGGGCGCTCGGGGTGAGCGGATTGACGAAAGTGGACCTTTACTGGGACAGATGGTGGCCGAACTGGGTGATGTTGTTCGATATCAGGTGATCGCCGATGACACGGATACCCTGGTGCTGATGCTGACTCGCTGGGTTGATGATCTGCATCTGGACCTGATTCTGACCACTGGTGGTACCGGTTTGAGTCCGCGTGATCTCACGCCGCAGGCAACTGAATCTATTCTCGATTACCAGATTCCCGGAATGGCAGAGGCCATGCGCGCTGCCGGACTTGCAAAAACGCCTCATGCCATGTTGTCCCGAGCGTTGGTAGGAGTGCGCAAGCAAAGCCTTATTGTTAACCTGCCGGGCAGCCCAAAGGCAGCCAGCGAAAACATTTCAGTTCTCTTGCCGGTTCTTCCTCACGCCCTGGAAAAGCTTAAAGGAGATCCTTCTGACTGTGCCGTGAGACTCTGAACCATGCGTATTACACCGTTAACAGAATTGACTGCACGGTCGGAGAAGTTACAGGAGCATCTGCGTCAACAGCAGATCGATGCTGCCATTCTGGTCCAGAACAGTGACCTTTTCTATTTTACCGGTTCTATTCAGCGTGGGCTATACTATCTTCCTGCTGAAGGTGAGCCGTTTTATTTCGTCTTTCGTGATCAGGGTCGTGCCCGTATGGAGTCAGGATTATTCCATGTTGTCCCCCTTGATCGCCTAGGCAGTCTGTTGGAGAACCTGAGTCGTTACGGGTTGACTGTCCCGCGTCGCGTCGGACTGGAGTTCGATGTTCTTCCGCTATCGGAAGCCGAACGTTACCGCAACCTTTTTCCTGCTGCCGAGATGGTTGATGTCACGCCACTGGTGCGTGATGTGCGCGCAATTAAAAGCCCTTACGAGCTTGATATCATGAAGGATTGCGCCCTTATAGCCGACCGTGTCTATGAACACGCCAATACCTTGATCAAGGTCGGAATGACGGACTATGAGGTGATGGCCGAGTTATTCTCTTTTGCCCTCAAAGAGGGCCATCAGGGGCTGATTCGTATGCGCAGGTTCAATGCCGAGATGTTCTTTGGTCATATTTTCTCCGGTGTTGACGGCGCGGTTCCTGCGCACCTTGATGCGCCCCTGGGTGGGCTGGGGATAACTCCAGCAGTCGGGCAGGGGGCAGGGCACAAAAAAATAGCGGCTAACGAGCCAATCATTATTGATTTCATTATTGCCTATGATGGCTATCTTGTTGATCAGACTCGAACTCTGTCGATAGGGCAGCTACCTGACCGATTGCAACAGGCCTATGCAGATATGTTGGAGATTCAGAAGCTGATGTTTGATCTGGCCGGTCCGGGGGCGGGCTGGTCGGAGATTTATACGCGTTGTCTTGAACGCGCCTGTGACATGGGTTACGGAGATCACTTTATGGGCTCCGGGGGAGCGCAAGTGCGCTTTATCGGGCATGGCATCGGCATAGAGGTGGACGAGTACCCATTCATTGCCCAGGGTTTTGACGATAAAGCGTTGGCCCCCGGGATGACCTTTGCTTTCGAGCCCAAGGCGGTGTTCCCGGGCCTTGGAGCTGTTGGCGTTGAAAATACCTGGTATGTCGCCGACAAGGGGGTCAAAAGGTTAACCTACTCACGGGAGAACTTGCGGGTACTGGCACAGGAAGAATAACTGCTTCAGGGTCGGGATTTGTTATGGCCGCGCCAGCGTACAGCGCGCTTGACTCTGGCCTGCAGGCGTACCGGGTTAATGGGTTTGGCAATGAAGTCGTAAAAGCCCATTTCCAGCAATTTGTATTCGTCTTCCGCCGATGATTTGCCCGAATAGGCTATGACCGGAATTTCTTCAAGGGCCGGATTATCCTGCAGGGCCTTGAACAGCTCGACCCCATCCATGCGCGGCAGCATGATTTCAGTGATAATCAGGTTCGGGCGGTGTTGCACTGCCATCTTAAGGGCTTCCGCCCCATTTCTAGCCTTGTAGACCGAGAAACCTTCCTTGATCAGAGCAGTTTCAGCTGCACTCAGGGCCAATTCCTGATTATCGACAAGCAGAATATCCCAACTGCGATCTTCATTTATTACTGTGGGTACAGTGCCCTTGTAGTGCTTTTGAATGGCTGTATTAATATCAGTGTGAGTTGCGACACAAGGCGCTATGCGCAGACCAAGCTTGAAGGACAGATTGTTCTGCAGGGTCATGTTAAGGGGGTTGGCCATGGCCAGATAGAGGGTTTTACCCTCCAGCTTCAAGGGGAAAATCATGTGGGCCATAGCGGCTTCGGCGTCAACGGTGTCAAGAAGCGCTTGAGAAAACCGGTGTTTGGCAATTTGCCGGGCAAAGGGAAAGCCGAACTGTTTAGACAGGGCCTTGGCAATATCCTCTTCGAGAATGATATTCATCTCTTCGAGAATTTTACCCAAAGGTTTTTTTGATGCTTTTTGTCGTGCCAAGGCATCATTCAATTGATTGCTGTCGATGATCTTGTCTTCCAGCAGGATTTCACCGAACTTTTTTCGAGACATGATTTCCTCTGTGGCTTCAGTTGTACGTTGCTTGCGGGTTGTCTGCTGTTGTGAATAGTAAAAAGCTATTTATGACTATGTTGATCATTATGCCAGTACTTTTTTCGCCGCGCAACCATTTATTATTTCGCGAGTAAGAAGACAGACTAGAGATCTGAAGGGAAAAATGTGAATAGATTTAAGAATGGAGACCCTGGTTCTTTTCCAGGATTTTGTGCAGGGCTGTTAGTGTCTCAACCGCACCGGCGGCAAATGACAAGTGGTTTCCGCGTATGTGGGGCTCACGAGGATTGATACGCACAACACAGGTGCGTGAGCCTTGTCCAAGGCGTTCACTCAAATGACGGATGGTTGGAATGGCGGTGCCGGCACCGATTTCAATAACAATCAGCTTTTTTTCCCGGTGTTGTTGCAGAAAATGGTCGAAACGCTGTTCCTGTGCTGCTGAGCGCTGGTGCAGCCAGGCATAGTCTCCGAACATGAGAATATTGGGTCTGGCAACGCGCTGGCAACGCGGGCAGAAAGGGGTTGAGCGCGCTCTCATGGTCGCTTCATCGATGTCAATGGTTTCCAGATTAGACCAGATTTCTTTGCAGCAAGGGGTAGTGCATTGCAGATGGTGGATGGAGCCGTGAACTTCAAGAACCTGTTCTTCGGCAAAGCCGGCCTTTTGGAATTGCCCATCGACATTGGACGTGACAACGAAGGTCGGCAGATTGAAACGTTCCCCCCAGCTTTTCAGTAAGTGAAAGCCGGTATGCGGAATGGTGTTGCGATAAAGATTGGTTCTGTGTCCGTAGAATCCCCAGCCGAAATGTGGATCCCCTTCAAAGTGTTCGGGGTTGGCAGCTTGAACAAAACTCAATCCCAGACGTTCATACATGGGATAGGCATTCCAGAAGCCCTGGTTGCCACGAAAATCAGGGAGGCCGGAATCAACGCCCATGCCCGCTCCGCTGGCAATAACAAGGGCATCAGCATCAAGAATTCGGCGGGCTGCTTCGATAGCATGTTCGTTGTTGATCATTGCTGCTCTCCTTGGTCAGATGGCCACGGAGACCTTGACCGGTTGAAGGGTGCGGATCAGATCTGCGGGCTTTATTTCCACCAGCAGCCCACGTTTGCCACCATTGATCCAGATTGTTTCCAGATTCTCAATGGAGGCCTCAAGGTATATCGGCAGTGTCTGGCGAGTGCCGAAAGGAGAAATTCCACCAGTCTGATAGCCGGAAATCCGTTCTGCCTTTTCGATAGAGCAGGGACTGACTTTTTTGACCTTCAGTTGTCTGGCAAGATGTTTTTCGGAAACGTTGCAACTGCCGTGCATGAGAACAATAAAAGGGCGCTGTTGGTCGTCCTCCATGATCAGGGTTTTGATGATGGAGAATTCGTCGACATTCAGTGCCCGCGCACTGGCCCTGGTGCCCCCCTTTTCTTCATAGGGGTAAGGATGCGGCGTGAATTGGACTTTGTGCTGCTTAAGGAACCTGATGGCTGTTGTCGATGGAGTCTTTTGTTTACTCATGTATCATCTCTGTGTCCGGGTACAGGGCAGGCTTTAGCGTGCGATCCAGGACAGGGGAATAAAAAGAATACTGATAATGATAGCAGTTGAAAAAATGATCCCGGCCATTCTAAACAAAGGATCGGTCCGGCGCATTCCACGGATACTGACAGGCATCCACCAACCGATTGCGGCTCCCGACAAGAGTCCTCCCAGATGGGCCGCATTGTCAGCACCAATAATAACACCAAAAATGAATGCCAGTACCGCCCATTGAAACATGAAGTTCCTCCGTTGAAGGCCTATATGGCCTCCAATCCTGTGGTAGTAGCTGACGGAGAAACCAATCAGGCCGAAGATGGCACCGGAAGCTCCAACGGTGACGACCTGGGGGTGCCAGAATAGCCCGGCCAGAGTTGCAACCAGGGCTGTCACTGTATAGACCGACAGGAAGCGATTCCAGCCGATTTCAGATTCAAGCAACGGCCCAACCTGATAGAGAACCATCATGTTAAAACCAAGATGGATCAGCCCGCCGTGGGTAAAGGCATAGGTCAGGCAGCGCCACCATTGGCCCCCTTCAAGAGCCAGGGGCCAGAACTGGCCGCCCCAGTAGACCAGCAGATTGGTGGGGGGTCTGAACATGACCTGCATGCCGAGGCCAAGAATGGTCCCATGAAGAACCATGAGGGTGAAAAGGGCCAGATTGGTATAGATCAGGATCTGGACCAGAGAACGACCCCGCAGGGAGTTCTTGATAAAAAACAGGTGACGTGACGAAGGGTGGTTCATTCAGGGCTCCTGTGAGGGTATTGCATTTGATGCTAAAACAGGCTTTTCATCCAGCCAAGCGCAAAAAAAGTACCGATCGATGATCCTAGAGATGAGAGCAGGAATACCAGCAAAACACGAGCCAGACGATTGTGCCACCATCCCTTGAGACAAAGAATATCTTCCCCCACTTTTTTCATGTCGGAAACAAGAGGGGGAGCGACAAAGGATTGAACCAGTGCGGTAACAAACCCGGCACCAATAGTAGGGTTAAGGGAGGTCAGGGGGGCGGCAACGAAGGCAGCAACGATCGTTATCGGGTGCCCCCAGGCCAGCAGGGTGCCAAAAGCTGAAAAAAGACCGTTGGCCAGAATCCAGGCTGTAGCCGCCTGGGCCATTTTATCAGGATTGCCGAAAAAAAAACCGCCAACAAATAAAGACAGGACCAGTACTGGAATAATCCAGGGGATGATGCGTGATGTCAGGGATTTTGGTGGTATTTTGTTGATCCTGTCGATATCCGCTGCACTCGTGGGTGGCTGTTGCAGTCGGTTCGTGATACCGGGCAAATGGGCGGCACCGACAACAGCAACGATGCGGTCGCCGGGAGCATGACGGATCTGGTGGGCCATGTAAATGTCACGTTCATCAACCAGAATCTGTTTGACGCAAGGGAGCATTTCTCCCATTTCGTCGAGCATGACGGCAAGATTATCCGATTGCCTGAGTCTCGCCAGTTCCTCTTCGTTGACCTCCTGTTTTTCGAAGAGGCCGGCAAAGAGGCTCGCCAGTACCTTCATTTTGTTCCACAGCCCGGTAATGCGCCACACACGCAACAGGGTTGTGCGTATGTTGCGATCAACCAGTTCCACCCTCATGTCCTGAGATTCGGCTAGCTGTGCTGCTGCGGCAAGCTCTGCTCCCGGTTGAACCCCGGTTGCCAGTCCCATTCTTTTCTGATAGGAGGAAAGAGCGAGGCTGGCCAGCAAAAAAGGCAACTGCTTTTTACGGATGACGTCTTTGAGGTTGAGGGATTCCCAGCCTTTTTGATTAATCAGGGATTGATAGCGTTGCTGGTCCAGTTCGACACAGACTGTTTCTGGTTTCAGTTCATTAATAACCCTGGTAACAGTATCAACCGATTCCTGGGAAATGTGGGCAGTGCCGACCAGAATAATGTCCTTGCCGTCGACAGCAAGACGCCTGGTGTCGGAGTCTGGGAGTGTAACGTTCAAAAGCTCCTCCGGGATGATTGAATCAGTATATCAACAGAAGAAAAGACATCGAAATATTAGCATAATAGCTGTTACTGCGTCATTGTTTCCGGTCTGTCGACGGGTAAAAAAAAGGATCCGAACTCTTGTCGGATCCATCTGATCAAGACGACTCTCCACCGCTACCGTGGGTCATTGGACTCACATCGAGTGCCAATGAGGTGGGGCATGCTGTGAACCCTTCAGGCGTCCCACTCTGGAGGTGGGCTGGCTCACCAGGTTCCTGTAGTGTGCCCCGGATAACTGCTATTCCGAGTGGACGTTCTGACCTCACCTGCAGGGCAGAGAGTCGATCATCGTCGTTGGCGTTCAGTATAAAGAAAACGGCACTAAAGATCAAAATAAATGATGCGAAAAAAGTGTCATCTTGCCGGGTGTAAATGCGGGCAATTTGGTGCTAGAATATATGGTCGAAAATGGTGGATTGATTGCTCATTCATTGATCTGTGCCCCCACCAGCACCGAGCTCTAGGAGGAAACGATGCCCAAACGTCTCGAAGTTTACAAGTGCAGTATCTGTGGGAACATTGTCGAAGTTATGCATGCCGGTGCCGGTGCACTGGTTTGCTGTGGCAGAAACATGGAGATGATGACGGAAAATACCGTTGATGCTTCAACTGAAAAGCATGTTCCGGTGATTGAAATCGGCGATGGTACTGTCACGGTCAAGGTCGGCAGTGTTACTCATCCGATGGAAGATGCTCACTATATTGAGTGGATTGAACTGATTGCCGACGACAAGGTCTTTCGCAAGTTTTTCAAGCCGGGCGAAACTCCTGAGGCAACCTTTAATGTCACCGCAGAAAAGGTAACTGCTCGCGAATACTGTAACCTTCACGGCCAGTGGAGTGCCCAGGCCTGATCCTGCCGATCTTCCCCTCAATTAAAAAAGCAGACACTCCCAATGGGGTGTGTCTGCTTTTTTCGTCTGGCCACGGCATCTTGTGAAGGGCGCGAAATGGCACCTTCACAAAATGTTTACTGATTATTACCAATCTTCCGTAGATACCGTTTTATCCCCTCTCCCTT
>OBJA01001310.1_pt1 | contig 17615 bp, 16 predicted proteins | sample 1519751 | NCBI WGS metagenome assembly OBJA01 (sample SAMEA3881238, study PRJEB22517) | soil metagenome | biome: lake sediment; feature: soda lake sediment; material: sediment, water from around vicinity | place: India | collected 2013-12-23 | depth 3 m | reverse complement strand
CCTCCGATAGTCCGGGAGCAGGTTATACTTGGCGAGATTGAATACATCGCCTAAAACCTTTCAGAAAATTACAGTCAAATCTGTTACTTCACCTTCACCGACTTGACCGAGAGATTTCCTGATGCATGCACAAAGTAGTCTCCACAGTCACAGGTCGCCTTCACCTGCACCGCTTCATTCATGAGTAGATTTATCAGATTGATTTTTACTTTTCCATCACTGCCGGTAACAAAACAGGATCGATCATCTGCAGGATCGGTGTCGGTGCTGTCCCTTAGTTCGGGAAGCTTGCAAAGAAAAGTTCCCCAAGAGCTGGTGACCTGAATCTCTTTTCCGGCTATTGGCTGCCCCCCTTTTGTACGAAGGAATACTTCAACTACAGCCCGTGCGGTCTTGTCTTCAGGGCGAGCTGGCGCAAGAGCCAGTTTCATCGAGATTACGCAGGTGCTCGACTCACCTGGCTGCTCGAACTCAACCGCCCACGAACCGATACATGCCAATAACAATCCTGCAATTACCAAAACTTTCTGCATGAAACCATCTCCTTTTAAACAGTAAGATTACTCTCATGGAATCGAAACAGTTGTGAGAGCTATCTATAATATAACCTCTAGCCTGGATAATTCACGACAATTTGCAAAAACAAGAGGACTGAGGAGGGGACGGACTATCTTTTTACCATTATCCGATACCCCTGCTTTTATCTCCACGATGCACTCATAAAGTTTTTTTTACCCGCACACAGATGGAATTTTGACCACAGCAACTAAGGCTGATTGATATCTATCCGTACTCATTCAGATCAGTATCCTCCAGATAAAAATCGCAGAAATAATGAATCCCTGTCTTGTGCGATAAAATCGATAAAGAGATAAAGATAGTCCGTCCCAGGAAAACAAGAGGACTGACGAGGGGACGGACTATGTTTTTACCATTATCCGATGCCCCTGCTTTTATCTCCACGATGCACTCATAATTTTTCTACCCGCACACCAGATGGAATTTTGACCACAGCAACTAAGGCTGATTGATATCTATCCGTACCTATTCAGATCAGTGTCCTCCAATAAAAAAGCCGCAAAAATAATGAATCCCTGTCTTGTGCGAAATAATCGATAAAGAGATAAAGATAGTCCGTCCCTGTATCCCTATACTATTTTCTGCAAATCACGTTATGAACTTTTCCAGTATCGACATATTCTGTCAGGTTATCGACAACTTTGGTGATGTCGGGGTTGTCGTTCGTTTCGCCCGTGAATTCAAAATAGCGCACCAGTGGTGCAACGTACGCGTTTTCGTCGATAATCCAGACACACTCAACTTGTTCATCCCAGAATTAGACCCTCACAAGCCAATTCAGGAATTCCAGAGCATTCAGTACATACACTCCACAATCATTAATGAAGTACTTCTACAGGAGATCGGTATTGCAGAAGTTCTGGTTGAGGCATTTGCCTGCCAGATTCCCCAGGTTGTCATGGATATGGCTTACGATAGAAGCGCACTTCTGATCAATCTTGAGTATCTTTCCGCCGAAGACTGGGTAGAGGGGTATCATTTAAAAGAGTCACTTCTACCAAAGGGGACACTGAAGAAATTCTTCTTTATGCCCGGATTCACCACATCAACCGGTGGAATGATTCTGAACTCAGAACTAGAGAAAAGGCGATCAGACCTAATGCTGCATCGCCATCGGTTTCTTCAGCAGATTCTGAATCAAACAGGGAATGAGGAAACGATATCAGAGAATCAGCTTGTTGGAACAGTATTCACCTATGAGCACGGATTCGACAGGTTCATTAAAGATCTGGCAGGACTAGATAAACAGGTCTGTTTGTTGGTCTTCGGGCAAAAGAGCAAGACGAGCATGCTTCAGTCACTTCGGAGAATATCAGATACAATCAAAAACCAGGACCGGATGGTTTCCTGTAAAAACATTACCATCCATTTTCCGACTTTCCTTCCACAACACATGTACGATTCTCTTCTATGCTGTTCGGATTTTAACCTGGTGCGTGGAGAGGATTCCTTTGCACGAGCGGTTTGCGCTGGAAAGCCTTTTATCTGGAATGCTTATATCCAGGATGAGAAATATCAACTGGTTAAAGTTCAAGCCTTCCTCAAACGTATCCAGGAATACTACGATGATAAAGAGGTGTTCAAATGCTATCAGAATCTGCTCATCCAGTTTAACAGTGCATCACTGGAGACGCCTTATCAGGTCACAGAGGAGCAGTACGGTCCATTTTTCAATGATCTCAATAAAATTGAGCATGCAATGATGAGGATGAGTTATTTTATACGTCACAATTGTAACCTGGTGAAAAATTTCAGTGAATTTATCAGTACCTTTCAAGTTTCATAATCATGGTTTTCAGTTTCAGGCTGGTAAACACCTCTCCGCCTCCATCCTGATCCCTCCATCATAGTTTTTACAATCAGTACATATTTTAATCACAGCCGAAACAATCGGCCTTGCTTGAATGAGTTATGGTTCATCAAGCAATGTATGGGATGTACATGCAGCAAAAAAGAACATAAACAAATACCTTAAACTACAGGAGTTTTAATGAAAGAAGCACAAGACCTCAGATCAGGTAATACCGTTAAAATTGGTAACGACCTGCATATCATTCTGAAGGCGATCTACAACAAAGGAGCCCGCGGTGCGTCGTCAGTAAAGATGAAAATGAAAAACCTCTCCACAGCGGGGGTTTCGGAAACAGTTTACCGTGCAACAGACAAGTTCGATGTGGTCGTACTCGACCGTCGTGCGATGCAGTTTCTGTATGAGACAAATGGGTTTTACACTTTCATGGATCAGGAAACATTCGAACAGATGGACCTGAACAAGGATGATCTGGGCGATGCGCTTAACTACCTCTCAGAACAGATGACCATCGATGTAATCCTTTACGGAGAAAAGGCTGTTGGCGTCGAATTACCGCCAAGTATCGATTCCAAAATCGTGTACACAGAACCGGCGGTAAAGGGTGACACTAGCGGTAAAGTGCTCAAGCCGGCAAAAATCGAAACCGGTTTTGAAGTGCAGGTTCCACTCTACTGCAATATCGGAGACAAGATCCGAATCAGCACAGAATCTGGTGAATTCGTTTCCCGAGCAAATTGATATCATATTCTGCTTATTCCAGCATTCGGGAGGACGTATCTTGTCCTCCTTCTTTTCTGAATATTCGCAAAAACGACACAGCACAAGTCTCATGCCAGTACTCGCTATCGTGGTTGTAAACCCCACATATCCACCACATGAGGGAATGCCCAAAAACAGGTGCATACTTTTTTCAGCGATCGCTACCAGATAACAAGCTGGGGCAAGAAACGGACCGTCTGCAGCATTAATTATCATTGTGGGAATGAGAAAGGAATGTAGATTAGGCGATGATGCACACCCGGTCCAGCAATCCTCTGCATCTTTAAATCCGTGGATCGGAGTGGTATAGCGATCATCAAATTCTTGAATGTGCGGATCTTATTAAATCGTTCTTCGCTGATTACCCCAGGAAACATCTTTATGTTTGTCCGTATCTTCCGGTGCAATAGCCTCAGGAACCGTTTCGTGTAGATGACAGCTGAAGAATCTTCCAGACGGTGAGCGCAACCAGAGAGATCACAGAGACGCGAGGTGGTTTAAACACCGAATCATCCAAATACTTAGGAGCACATTTGCGCCAAAACTGAACCCACTTACAGCAATCTCAGCATATTCTTTACAAAGCACACGCTGTATAATCGAGGTCATCTGTTGAATCATTGTGATAAAACCTGAGAAGAGTATTCGGTTCACCACTGCATCAGCGGTGATTCATGGCAACGACATCCCAGCCACGTTTGATAGGGCCCGGACCATTCCTTGTACGTAAGGACGCTCAGATGACCTCTCAAGACCATGTACCAGTATGCCACATCGTGTATTTGGCCAGCCGAACCAGTCCAGATGAAGAAAGTCACTGATGGTAGTGCAGATTTTTTCCCGCGTGAAATGAACACCCCAGATATTTCGAAATACCTGTGGAAAAGCAGTCTGAAGATGAGCATTCCGCAAAAGACAGGAGGCTTTATATGTGGATATTCTAAGTAAGGCAACACTTTCCTAATGGCTAGGGGAATGTGCGTTGTTTTTTACTGCTAGCACAGATATTTTTATTGTACTCATAGATGGCCATTCGAAACTTACCATTGGAGTTGAAACTGAAAGTCAATCCTCCTATTATCATAGTGTAACCGGAAAGCCCAATCCAGGAGAACATAGGTTGATCAAGTGCAATATTGGTTACCACCACCCCGGCTCCTAAACCTGCCATGGTGTAACCTAGAGTCCGAAGCATCGTGAACTTTTTAAGATAAGGCTGGCTTGCTCCGTTATTATACAGGAAACCTTTAACTGTTCTTATCGGCAGTTCCTGTTCATTCATGACATATTGTATTCGGAATGTAGTGGTTCGGGAAACAATCTGTTCCGGATGATTGCACACCGCAGCGGTAAGGCTGTCTTCCGCTGCATAAATCGGAAAACTCCAGGTCATCACGCAAATCATGATACCTGTTATAGAGAAGATTTGGTAGTTCATACAGGAACCTTACTGTCGGGGACATATCGGCATCTCTTTTCAGTGTAGAATATATCCTATGTTTCTCTGTTTTTCAAGGAACAGAATATCCAATTATGGGGATATAGTAGCTGTCCAGGTATCATCATCTGCTACAGATTTAACAAAAAAAACGCTCTCTTCATATAAAGAAAGCGCAATAATTCCAGAGGAAGTTATCTTTTTTTATCAGGATGCATTGAGGCTTCCGGTAATAGTGCCAACAGGCTCGCCGGAGATGCCTTGAGAATCGACCTTCATTTTGATCTCATGCCCCTCCTTGGTCCATATGGGGGGAAACAGCTTGAAATACAGGGTCAGCATGCAGGGAACCATAACCAGGGTCATAACTGTTGCAAAGGAGAGCCCAAACACCATAGCCCAGGCAAACGCTTCCCAGAACTCTGACATCTCTGAACCCATCTGTATCCCGAATGTCCCGGGGTGTAGATCGATACTGACACCAAAGGCCATAGGGAGCAATCCCAGTACGGTAGTTATAGCTGTGAGCAATACCGGACGAAGTCTGGTTTTTCCGGCTTCCACAATTGCTATATTCGGCACGATTCCCCTCTTAACAAGTAAATTGGTGTAATCTACCAGCACAATGCAATTATTTACGACGACTCCAGCTAATGCTATACACCCGATCCCGGACATAATAACCACAAAAACCTTACCAGTAAGTACATATCCCCAGAACACCCCACCAAGAGACAGAAACACTGAAAACAGAATAATGAACGTCTGGCCAATGGAGTTGAATTGCGCAACCAGCACTACTGCAATCAAAAACAGTGCAATGATAAATGCCTGCATTAGAAACTCCGTTGCTTCCTTGCGCATCTCGAACCCAGCCCCGTCATCAACACGATATCCCAGGGGAAAACTTATTCTCCGAATTAGGCTGTCGGCCTGCATTTGTATCTGTTGTTTATTCTGAATATCCGGTTTGAAATCGGCCCATATTCCAACTGACCTCTGAAGATTACGACGTTTGATAATGCCAACTGACGATCCGGCAGTGATCTGAGCGATTTCCCTCAGTGCGATCCTGTTTCCATCACTGTCGACAATGTGTAATCGCTCGATATCTTCAAGAGCATTGCGTGATTCGGTGCGATATCGTACAACAATATCATATTCATCCTCACCTTGACGAAACTTACCAATGGTAGAACCATTGATAGCATTGCGAACCGTTGCAGCAATCTCCTGAACTGTCAACCCATAATGAGCAGCTTTCAAACGGTCAACATCAATAGATACCTCCGGCTTTGCAGATTCAAAATCTGTTTCAACGAGTTTAAGTTCGTGGTATTGGCGCAGCACATTGAGAATAGAATCTGCATACTGTCCCAGAACCGAATAATCATCACCGATTATATCGTAAGAGATATCATGTCCTGATGGTGGACCGTTTTCCTGTTCCCTGACATCTATCCGAGCACCGACAAAATCCTTTAACCTGGATTTAAGAGAATCAATAGTAGTTCGCCCTTTAATTTTCCGTTCTGCAAACGACTTAAACGACATACGAACATATCCCTTGTGATACTCCTCCCCCATTCCTGAAAACATCTCACCACTACCATCTCTTCCTGTTGTAGCCTGGGAATTATCGAGTGAGGCTGGTACAGATGGCACCAACTCTTCAATACTTCGAATAAAAGTATCCGTTTTCTCGATCGGAGTACCCTGTGGTAGTTCGACACTGATAATAGCATCAGTGGGATCGGCATTGCTGAAGAAAACCGGTTCCTTGCCATATTTACTATACATAACGATTCCAGCAACAACAATTATAAAACAACCAAAAAGTACGATGACTGGGTGTGCAATCGTTTTTCGAATGATACTCTCATATACTCGCTGTAGTTTGCCGAAAAAACTACTGCCTTCTGTCATCTTTTTCCTGTTTTTCTCGCTTACACTGAGAAATTTTGAACAGAATACCGGGTTAATCGATAAGGCTACAATCAGCGAGCAGGATAATACGACAATAACAGTGATCGGCACATATTTCATGAAGTCGCCCATTACATCGGGCATATAGATGATAGGGAAGAATGCAAGACACGTCGTGATCGTGGAACTCACAATCGGCATTGCCACTTCTTTTGATCCGTCAATTGCGGCCTGCACCTTTGCTTTCCCCATTGATGCATGACGGAAGATATTTTCGACAATAACGATACCATTATCAACCAACATACCAAGGGCAAGTATAAGGCTGAAAAGCACTACCATATTCAGGGTTACACCCATTATATCGAGTACCGCAAATGACAAAAGCATCGAAAACGGAATAGCCAGAGATACAAACAGAGAGTTCAATGTGCCAAGGAAAAAGATAGTAACCACCATAACCAAAATAAAACCAGTGAGCATATTATTTTCCAGGTCAGAAATGATGGTTCTGATATACTTGGACTCATCATAGGCATAATTAATTCTGGTTCCCCTGGGCAGTTCATTGCTTTTACGATCGATCATTTCCCTGGTACGGTCAACCATCTTGATTATATTTTCGCGGCTTCTCTTGGTAAGTGACAGGGTAATTGCCGGGGCGCCATTAAAACGGGAAAAAGTTTTCTGCTCAGCATAGGTAAAATTGACCGTTCCAAGCTCCCGAAGACGTACTCTGACCGGGCCTGATTTAACGATGATATCCTCAAACTGCTTTGGATCGCGAATCTCAGAGTTCACCGAAATGGAGTAATTCCTGGATTTGCTTTTCATGATTCCACCTGGAATGGCCACATTGGCAAACCGTATCGCCATCGAGACATCATCTATTGTTAAGCCATAGTGATCGAGTTTAACAGGATCGAGCTCAACCGATACCTCTTTTTCCAGATTCCCTGCGATCTCCACATCCAGCACGCCTTTTACACGCCGCAATTCTTTCTGAAGATCTTCCGCTGCATTGTCGATTACCTCTAAACCCTCAGGATGGGATAATGAAACGATGAGAATAGGGAAACTAGACGTGCTTAGCTCCTGAACCTGCGGTTCTTCTATATCATTTGGTAACAATGATCTGGCTCGATCAACCCGTTCCTGTATTCTGCGGAGAGCTGTTTCAACTTTAATATTTGAAGTGAACTTTGTAAATATAAATGAAAGGCTCTGTTGTGAAGATGAAGAAATCTCAAGAAGTCCCTCCAGGCCGTCGATCTCATCCTCAATTACCCGTGTCACCAGATTTTCTACATCCTTTGCAGCAACACCTGGATAGACAGTCGTTATAAAGACATAGGGCTGCTTGATCTCCGGAGATGATTCCCGTGGGAGACGGATGTAAGACAGTACTCCAGCAATGATTATTAATGCAGACAGCGTAAATACTGCCGCACCCTTCTTGACCAGAAATTGTATCATTATGCTACCCTATTTTCAGTTAACAACTTTTACAGGAACACCATCAGCGACAAGATGCTGACCGGAAACAATCACCTTTTCTCCTTCAGAAAGACCACCACGAACAACATACGATGTATCAGATTGTGGTCCCAATTCAATAAAACGGCGATGAGCGATATTTTCTGTATCAACGATCAGAACAGAACTGCGAACACCCTCTGTTTTAATTGCACTGGTAGGCACCACCAGACTTTTTGCTAGTTTGCGAATTGCTATCTGAACCCGCCCCGATACCCCTGGTTTCAAAGCTCCATCCCGGTTATCTATGTACACTTCTGCCCAGAACACTTTACTGTCCTGTGCCGATTCTCCCGATATGGTCTTGATCGTCCCCTGCCATACGCGCTCAGGAAACATCTCTACCGAAACCTTCACTTTAGCACCTGTTCCAACGAGTATTGCATCCGATTCTGCAATGCCAATGCGCACCTTCATGGTGGAAGTCTGAGCAACAGTAAATGTCGGGCTTCCCGGTGGGAGTTCCTGATACAGTGAAATAAACCGCGTCGTCACAACGCCATCGATCGGTGAGACTACCAGCGCCCCCCGGTGATTCTTCTCTGCATCAATACGAGTGGACTGCGCACCAAGGTATGCTAAATTCGCCTGGTCAACAGCAAGCTGTGATGCATTCCCATCCTGAAAATGCTTACGTGTCTGTTCCAGATTCTGTTTTGCAATCTTCTCCTGCAACCGGGCAGTTTCAAGCAGCGATGTCGCCTTTGCTGCATCAATACCTGCCAGCGACGTGCCCTGCTTAACCCAGCTCCCCTCCTTTGCCTTCAATTCATCTACTCTGCCACCGGCATAACAGATTATCTGTGCTTCGTTAATCGGCAAAATTCGTCCGTAGTAGGTACCAAATTCGGTAAAAGGTTCCGGGCCCACCTCCATCACGTGCACTGAAACGGTGTCCCGCACTGCTTCAACCTTTTGTGCCTTCTGTTCTGTCATACAGCCGCAAAAAACAAGAACTGTTCCCAACACTCCCGAACACATAAGTAATCCAAATTTTTGCATGTTATTCTCCATACACCGGTAATCCCATTACAAATCGCAGATGTGCGATTGCCAGCATTTTCTGCACTTTCAAAAGATCATACTGTTTAGCTGCTTCTCTAAACTCCGAATCAGCTTCCAGAAATGTAGTTATATCGGTAATTCCATCCTTATAATCAATCTCTACCTGTTCCAGCGCTTTCTGAGCAGCCTCCACCTGAAGACGCACAGCTACCGCCATACTGTCAATAGCTGTTACCCTGTTACGAGCTTCCTCCATCTCAACGTCATTTCGCTTTTTAATTAATTGGAGCTCGCGCTGTGCTTTTTCAAAATTAAGCTTTGCCTGTTTGTATTGAGCCCAGGTCCTTTTACCATCGAAAATATTCCACGACAGCTGCACACCAATAGTATAGTTGAAAAAATCGGGGTCAAAATACTTTTCTGCTTTCGGAAGCGATGAAAAATATGCTTTTGCATCTGTAGCCTGCTGCCCGGTTTTTTCTGATAAATAATCTAACGCTTTTCCCGTCATGCCAGAAGTGTCAATTGCCATGAACTGATTCGCAATAGATCCGACAAGATACAACGAGGGAAACGCTCCGGCACGAAAGTATTTCCCTTGTTCCTCATAGAGCTGGCCCTCTTCCTCTTTAAGCGCAAGCAGCATGTTTGTGGAGACTTGGTTCTGGGGAGGCCTGGAAAAAGCACCCTTTTCATCAATATACAGAGTAAAAACAGTACTGTCGTCAAGTCCGATCATCACCGCCAGATGGCGTGCGGTTGTTTTCAGCAGATTACTGGATGCAATAAGCTGAGCTCTATCTCTCTGCAATAACGCTTCAATGCGCAAATAGTCACGTCTTGATACTCTGCCGAATTCAAAATCAGAGCGCACCCGAGTATGCAGTCTGCCCGAACGTTCAACAGCTTTCTCCGCGAGCTCATGATCTCGTTGTGCAGAGTAAGCAGATGCAAATAACTCCATAACACCCAGGAATACCCGATCACGTTCCAGCCTTTTCAATGTAACAAGTGATTTTTCCCGGCTTTTTGCCAGTTTCAAAGCGCTTCGTACTTTCCCGAATGTAAGTAATGGCTGCTGAAGATTGAGCCCCCAGTTGAATGCACCCCCATCGAGTCGATCGAAAAGAGTCATCAATTCATTCTGAAAAGGCTGACCACTCAACGACTGATTAACATAGGAAACACCGGTAGCAAATGATACCATCGGATACGCTTCAGCCCGGTAAATATCGACTTCAGCATATCCAGATTCAGTTCTTTTTTCGATGATTGCCAGTTCATCTGATTTTTCTGCAGCAATAGCCAAAACCTGTTCAAGGGTAAAGTTACTGCTTTCAGCAGCAACACCGAAACAAATCAGATACAGAAAGAGTGTCGATCTTCTAACAAATGATGCCATGATTCATCTCATTATTCCATCGGATTAGCACTGTAAATGATGTTAAATACCAATTAAAGTTTTGTGTGAAGACTCAGGTTCAAGAAAATACTTGTAGTCAGTAATGATGTAAACAAAAATTTAATGTGCATTACCTGACAGATTACTATAACGACAGATTATGCTCGTTCGTTACAGAAAATGCATTAATCCATTTCAGACAACAGTACATCTACCCTGCATACAGGTATGTGGTTCAATGTAGAAAGTATGTTCTATCCTCAAACAGTAACCAGGTGGTCAGGGACGGACTATTTTTTTCCTTATTTGGTGATACCTGGAAAAGTAAAAAAATAGTCCGTCCCCTCATTTACGTTGTCAGTAGTTATATGCAATACCTGACAGATTATGCTCGTTCGGTTACAGAGAATATGCACTAATCCACTTTCAGACATCAGTACATCTACCCTGCATACAGGTATGTGGTTCGTTAAATAGAAAGTCCGTTCCACCCTCAGTCAGAAGCCAGGTGGTCAGGGACGGACTATTTTTTTCCTTTATTTTGTGATACCTGGAAAGGTAAAAAGATAGTCCGTCCCCTCACCCCATCACCCCCATAAGTATTGTGCCGTATTCAGCTACCACATAGGTCCACCTATTACATCTCACAAAATGACTACGTACTTATGAATTTTACATTCAGGCGTATTCTCAATGAATACACATATTGGCTAGCAGTACTGGAAGACAAGAGGAATTTTGATGTATTATATAAGAAGAATAGATTGCTGTAATACAGGGTTATTCTGCGCGCTTTCCGCTTCTGGGGGGGGCTTCGTGATGGTAAATTCCATTACGAAGCTTTTTTATTTTTCCATAACAAAGCTACAGATCATTAATGGAATAAGCAACATCTTTTTCTACACACTGATAGACAATCTGTTCTCTACATCGGCAACCCCCTGAACATACCGTGCTATATCTTCAGCTACATCAAATGCAGTCCGATCAGGAACAGACCCACTCAAGATTACTTTATTATTAGTAACCTCAATGTTAATTGTATTGATATTTGTGCTGGAGTTTCTCCGCAAAAGACTCATTATCTCCTTCCCGATTATTTCATCGGATATTTTACTTGTAAGAGACACAACCAGTTTATTGATTACATCAGAAACTCCACCAGCATTAAACGCCAGTTGCCGTGCTCTTATTTTCTTCCATAACGCATCAACCGCCCCCTCCAGATACACTTTTCCATCCTGAACAAATACCCCGATTCTCTCCAGAAACAGATCCGGATCCCAGGAAAGTAAACGTTCCACACTCTCGCGAATCGCCTCATCGGATGGCCTCCGGTAACCATCACGGAATTGCACATCAAGACGATTCTCTATTGCACCTACCCCCAACACTCTCCAGGTATCAGCTTCTGCTGCTTCCCTTGCCGAATAGGATTGCACCGTTCCATAAAGAATTACTTTTCCCTGGTGGACATCAATTTTGATTTTACCGTTTTCGATTCTGGTATCTCTGGACAGGCGATCCTCAATGTCCATTTTAATCTCTTCTGTGCTTCGTAACATAATAACCCCTGTTGAAAACTGATTAATTAAGTTTCCATGCCTCAAAATTATGCACCATGGCGGAACTAACCCACAAAAGATAGGGAATTATAAGCAATACAGCTTTCTTTGCTCCAGAACAGAATAGTAGTATTCAGAATGGCAACCCATAAAGAAACACTTTCAAGTAGCGCAGCAAATGGTGAACGAAGACCAAAGAACAGTACTGTCCATAAAAAATTCAATATTAGCTGCACACCATAGAAGACCAGTGAAGACCTGTTCCCCTTAACAATGAATGCTGCGAACCCCATCAGGGTATAAAGAATAGCCCATAGAGGACCGAATAGTGATGTTGACGGGTTGAAAGCTGGTTTCTTAAGCTTGTAGTACCATGACGGAATAGTAGAAGACGTAATTGCTCCAACTGCAATGCCAATACCCTGACATATCACAATGCTGATTGCCAGTCGCAGGTATTTGTGGTCAGTCATAACCAATGGTCTCCCCCTAAAAAAAGGAGTGCAAATACCGTGCCGTAAGGCTTTACATGTAACTTCTATGTAAAACGTAAAAGGAATCAGTGGAGAATTACAAAACCATTTTCATTAGAGATAATGGGGATTTCTGTAACCTGAAGATCTCGTACTGCTGATAATGGGGGACCATCGTTGACCAGTTTCACGAAGCGATCAAGTAAATCCTGAGCTCCTTGTGCTTCAATTGCGACACTTCCGTCAGACATGTTCCGTACCCACCCTGTAAGCCCATTTTTCCTTGCCATTTCCCGGGTAGAAAATCTGAACCCGACCCCCTGAACTCTGCCTCTGACCATTATAGACAATCGTTTTATTTCCATGAATCTTTCCTTTCAGAAAAGTGCCCCTATTTTCTTGAAAAGAAATTGATGATAAGCGTTAGTACGATACTGAGAAGGATCGAAGTTGCAACAGGAATGTAGATTCTGTATCGACCACTGCCAAACTGCAGATCCCCCGGCAATTTTCCCAACGGCAACCTGTCTGATAAAACGAATATTACTCCCAACACCAGTAAAATCGTACCGGCAATAATAAGGAACCGCCCTACATCAACCCAATTCATGGAATCTCCTTTAATCCCTGACAACCTCTCAGATGGTCGGATCACAGTAGTATATATTAAGCCACAGATGCCGTTTCGGCAATCTTTTCTCATTTCGATTGATCAAACAGACTCTGTTGTGATGATGTGCTTTGTGGCGGAACGATATTAAAATAGTTGAACGTTTTGCGAGTCACCTCGCGCCCCCGGGGGGTGCGCTTGAGAAAGCCGGATTGAATCAGAAATGGCTCATAAACCTCTTCGATTGTTTCTGGCTCCTCACCGACAACTACCGCTACCGTGCTTAATCCCACCGGACCACCACCATAGTGCTCAATTATCGACAGAAGTATATTTCGATCCATCTCATCGAGTCCACAGGAATCAACACCCAGCATAGAGAGTGTTTTATTGACAATATTGATTGAAATCCGCCCATCACTCTTCACCTGAGCCACATCACGGCAACGTCGAAGCAGTCGGTTGGCAATCCGGGGAGTCCCACGTGCCCGTTTTCCCAGTTCCAGAGCAGCTTCAGTTTCACAGGTTACACCCAAAATTCCCGACGAGCGCATGATTATAGTCTGCAATTGCTCAGGAGTGTAATAATTGAGCCGACAAACATAGCCGAATCGTGCATGCATTGGCGATGTCAGCATACCGGCTCTTGTTGTGGCTCCTACCAGTGTGAAAGGTTTGAGATTCAACTGAATTGACCTGGCTGCCGGTCCATCTCCGATCATTATATCAAACACGAAATCTTCCATAGCAGGATAAAGTGCTTCTTCGACGACTCTGTTTAACCGGTGTATCTCATCAATGAAAAGGATATCCCGTTCAGCGAGATTGGTAAGATTCCCCGCCAGATCCCCCTTTTTTTCGAGAACAGGTCCTGAGGTCGTACTGATGCCCACACCAAGTTCATTGGCCAGAATTCTTGACAGTGTTGTTTTACCTAATCCCGGCGGTCCACAAAACAGAATGTGATCGAGTGCCTCACCGCGCTGCTTTGCAGCTTCGACGAAAATTGAAAGATTCTCCTTTAATGTATCCTGGCCGACAAAATCGCCAAAATGATCGGGGCGTAAAGCAGCATCCAGCTGCTCATCACTCTCCCGCAACGATCCGGAAACAATTCTTTTTTCATCGCGATCGGTCATCTGTCAGATCCTGTCAATAATTTTCCTGTGGCACCCAGAAAATCCGACCCCTTGCATGTTCCACGAATAATGGCATTCTCCAGTACAGCTTGTCTGAATTGTGTTTGGGAAAAGGTGCAATCTTCCCAATGAGACTTCTCCAGCAGTGCCTTATCAAAAAGGACTCTCATGAAATGGTCACAGAGCATCTCGACCTGCAATCCATGGCATTCTGAAAAGTCGCAGTCAGTAAATCTGACATGGCGAAATTTGCTCTCCGAAATAGTAGTACTGGTAAACATGCAATTGTTGAGCTCACAGTTGAGGAAATCTGCTCCGCTGAAATCAGCTGTAGGAAATGCACAATTTAGAAAACTGCATTTCGATGCGGAAAGCAATTTGGCAGAAGCATTGGAAAAATCACAGTTCTGGATCTCCCCGTTAGTAAAATTCGATTTAGCCAAACGTGATCGGCCGAATTCACACTCCCGTAGGAATGCATTCTCGAATTGACAGTTACGCAAATCGGTGTCAACAAAATCAGCTTTCTCAATTTTTGCATAGGAAAAATCTGCACCTTGAATATTGGAGGAGCGGAAAAAGGTGTGGTTCACATTTCCCAGCGGAATCCCGCTAATCTTTGCGATCACCATAGTGACACCGGCAATAACAGCATGCTCAAAATTGGTGTTTCGAAGATTGCAGTCCTGAAATCGGGCCCCACTGAGGTTGCAATAGCTGAAATCTGCCCCCTGAAGATTGCTGCTTCGGAAATCTGCACCAGCCAGGTTCGAATGAGAGAAATCAAAACCAGGTAACTCTGAATTGCTACAGGGTAGCCCGGCTTGTACTCTCTTTACTATATCCTGTTTACTCATATGATCTGCAGCGCCTTTCGAATCCACTCCTCAACAGGTGCATGTGCCGTGACCGCCTGCTCTACCCTGGTGAATGCTTTTGTGACCTGCTTCTCATTATATCCCAATGATACCATAGCCGCAAAAGCTTCGTCACGTGTTCCTCCAGATTTATAAACAGCAGGATCTCCAGATATTGCCCCGATGTCCTGTACCGACACTGACCCCACTTTTCCTTTCAGTTCTAATACCAGACGCTGAGCCGTTTTTGCACCCACTCCAGAAACCTTCTCCAGCCTTGATGGATCAGCAGCATTAATTCCTCGAACCAGATCAGAGATGGTTATTCCTGAGAGTATATTCAAAGCTACCTTTGGTCCTATTTTGGTTATTCCTATAAGCAGCCGAAACATCTCCCTCTCTGTTTTGGTGTAAAAACCATACAGTTTGTGCGCATCCTCTCGAACATGGTAATGAATATAAAGCACCACCTCGGTTCCGGGAGCTGGGAGACTCTCATACGTAGAAAGTGGTATACTGACTCCGTAACCGACTCCATGAGCCTCAAGTGCCACATGGGTTACCTCTTTTTCATTGAGTATGCCGCGAATGTATTCAATCATGATTAAATCCGATTCTGACGAATACGTGCCGCCAAACCGGCTGTATGAAAATCACACAATGCCAGAGCAAGTGCATCGTATGCATCTGCATGTTCATGAGCAACAGGAGGTGAAAGAAGCATCTTTACCATATAGGAAACCTGATCTTTAGATGCATTGCCGTTTCCGGTAATCGATTTTTTTATTTCCCGCGGAGAATACTCCGCCACCACAGACCCTACCTTCATTGCTGCCAGCATGGTAACTCCTCGTGCATGCCCCAGCACCAACGTCGTATGCACATTTTTCCCGTAAAACGCTTCCTCTATACAAACCCGCTGGGGGTTGTGCTGATGCAGTTTCTCCTGCAATGAATCATAGATCACTTCAAGACGCTCCGCCAAAGGCAACTTCCCACTCGTCGTTATGACCCCGGAATCGACCCAGGAGACCGAATTGTTTTTAACCCGGATGACGCCAAATCCAGTCACAGCAGTTCCAGGGTCAATCCCGAAAATGAGCATTTACTTGAGCTGCTCCATATCAGCTTCAGATATGTCAAAATTTGCATAAACATGCTGGGTGTCATCCAGATCATCAAGTGCATCCATCAGCTTTAGAATCTTTGGTATATTCTCCCCCTCTACTTTTACGGTATTCTCGGGAATTTTTGAAAGTTCAGCAGACGTCATTGTAACATTGACCTTTTCCAATGCATTCTTTACATCTTCAAATGTTTCCGGAGGTGTTGCAATCTCAAACTCTTCACCATCCAAACTCATATCCTCAGCTCCCGCTTCCAGCACCACTTCCATCAACGCATCTTCTGCCATACAGTCTTTTGGAACCCTTATCAACCCCTTCGACTTAAACATCCAGGAAACAGAATTGCTCTGACCCAGGTTGCCACCGTGCTTTGTAAGCGCATGACGCACCTCAGAAACAGTTCTGTTACGATTATCGGTCATGCATTCTATCATCACGGCAATTCCACCCGGCCCGTATCCTTCAAATGTGATCTCTTCATAAGAGACGCCCTCAAGCTGACCGGTACCCTTTAAAATAGCAGATTCCACATTTTTATTCGGCATATTAGCAGCACGGGCACTGGAAACGGCGGCGCGCAAACGTGGATTGGCCGTTGTATCTCCCCCCCCGATCCGTGCTGCAATGGTAATTTCTCTGATCAGTCGATTAAACAGTTTTCCACGGGCTGCATCTGCTTTGCCCTTAGCTCTTTTTATGGTGGCCCACTTGGAATGACCTGACATAGAATGCTCCTTTATATTGTATTCGGTATTAATTTCTTAAGATTTCTTTACGCGGACATCAAATTGCCGCATTGTTGGACGGCTAACACCATTACATTACTTGTGTTCGGTTGTTTTCCAAACAATGCATGTACCCGAAACGATGGTCCCCCGGATCAGGAGGGTGGTAGAAAAACCGGTAACAGCATGCCATTGCCGTTATTTTCCTTTCTGGTCGAAAACGATAAGAATGCCTCATTTTACCAGATCCTCCAACTCAATTCTCTCTATTGATGGAAGTTCGCTGCCCAGAAAAGATTCTGCTGAATCGCCGAACTTTGGTGTCATATCGGTTACCAGAAAACGGCTTGCGGCAATCCCGTTCTCCCGACTCGGAGAGAGTGCGTTAAGTGCGGTGAGAATATCCTGTGCTTCCTTTGCTGTCCAGAGTGCACTATCAAGGAGCTGAATTCTGGTCCCAACAGTCCCCTGAATCACCTCCATTAAGAGTGGATAATGTGTGCAGCCCAGAATGAGACAATCCACTCCCAAATCGATCATTTCATAAAGATAATACTGAGCAGCAAGTCGGGTGATATCATGGTCAAGGAGCCCCTCTTCAACCAGAGGAACAAAGAGCGAACAAGCCGCGCCATAGACTTTTATCCCTGGTTCAATGCTC